>ERZ780131.194-NODE-194-length-14208-cov-13.5216_pt1 | contig 14208 bp, 10 predicted proteins | sample MGYA00433081_ERZ780131 | MGnify/ENA primary metagenome ERZ780131 (study PRJEB29588, sample SAMEA2147193) | human gut metagenome | biome: human gut; feature: human-associated habitat; material: faeces | place: Denmark | collected 2008/2010 ... | reverse complement strand
AACAAGCCTTGACACAGTTTAAATTACACCCCCTATAAAACATATGGCTTTAACTCCTTTAACTTCTTTAAATTCTCTAACTTCTTTAACTTCCCTTTTCGCAAAAGTTGAATTATAAAAAGAAAAAACATGCCAAACATTTGGCATTATCCACTAAAAAACTTATCTTTGCATTTGAATGTTCGCTTACTCAGTAGAACAGGCTAAATTTAAATCTATTTTAATCTTACAACAAACAAAACATAATGAAAAAGATACTATCTTTGGTATATATATTGTGCTTCTCTGCACTAACTTCAAGTTTTGCTCAGAATAAAAACATAAAAGACTTATACGAGCAACTTGATCAGGCTATCGAACAATCACAATACTATATCAACCAAAAAGAAAGCCGTATCACTAAAATCAAAAAACAGAGCCGGCAAAGACATACCCCCCCCACAACTCCTAACCGCATATTACAAACTATACGAAGAATACCAAACATACAAAAGCGACTCTTCTATTTATTATATTCACCAAGCCATCGACTTGGCAAAAAGAAACAACATGAAGAGCGACATTACCAAGTTGAGAAGCTTACTTGCTTTACAATATTCAACATCAGGAGCTTTCACGGAGGCACTTCATGTTCTACAAAGTATCGATAAAAAAACTTTGAATAACTCTAACAAGAAAGACTATTACATAGCCTTTTATCACGTCTATGGCGAACTGGGCTTTACAAATATAAACATTGACACAGAGCTAAGTCAAGAATTCTACAGCAAACAAGACTGTTATCGTGATACATTATTTTCAATATTATCCCCTAACAGCGAGGATTACCTCATGAGAAAGGAGGTCTTGCTAACCAGCCAGAATAAGTTGAAAGAAGCTCTTAAAATTAACGACATCCGATTAAGCAAGTGCAAGAAAGGAAGTCACGAATATGGAATTGTGGCCTACTATCGCTACTTAATATACCGCTCGCTGAAAGACGAGGACATGGTAAAATACTGGCTACTACAATCTGCTATATGTGATGTAAAATGTGCCATCAACGACCAAGCTTCACTCTGGATTCTTGCAGAGATACTCAGCAAGGAAAAAGATGTGGAACGCTCATACAAATACATCAACTTTTCGTGGAAAGCCACCAAGAAATTCTGTACTCGCATACGCAGTTGGCAGATATCTCCAGTGCTTGGCACCATAGACCACAACTATCAGGCAGAACTCAAAAAGGCCAACCATCGTCTCATCTTTGCCATTATATGTGTGAGTCTTTTGGTCATCGCATTGGCTTTATTGACATTCTATGTCAACAAGCAGAAATCGTATCTGTCGAATGCAAGAAACGAACTGAAGAAAACCAATACTCAATTGGAAGAACTCAACAACAAACTATCTTCCACCAATGGTATGCTAAAAGCATCCAACGACAAACTCAATGAGTCGAATGGGGTTAAGGAAGAATATATAGGCCAGTTCCTGGGGGCTTGTTCACACTACATCGATAAACTGGACAAAATGCGCCTCAATGTCAATAAGATGGTAAAAAACAAACAGTACAACGAACTCTACTCTATGACTAAGAGTTCAGAGGTCAAGGAGCAAGAACTTGAAGAACTATACGCCAATTTCGACAAGGTATTCCTAAACCTCTTCCCCAACTTCGTGGAGGATTTGAATGGACTGCTGAAGGAAGAATGCCAAATTCATCTATCCTCCCCTAACAAACTCTCAGCCATAGTAAGAGTATTTGCACTCATTCGTCTGGGCATCGACGATAGTACAAAGATTGCAGAATTCCTACACTATGCAGTCAACACCATATATAATTATAGGGCAAAACTACGCAATGGCGCACTCAATGACAGAAATGAGTTTGAGAAAAAAGTCAGAGAATTAGGAACGCTGATGAAACATCAAGAGCCAGAGGAATAGAAGGAAATCGAGCATGAATAGAGATTGATTTCAAATTATATCTTCATGTTACTTGTTCTTATGGAATTCCCAAAAAGCAATAATATTTCATAGTTTACTCCCGAAAGGGTATAATATAATACATTTTCCTTCATTACATTACCCGAAAGGGTATAAAATGAGTATCATAATTGCCAAAACAAAGAAAAAAACGCAAGATGAAGAAAATATTTTTATCCTTATTGGCAGCCATCAGCTTAGGTTCTACTGGCTGCTCAGCCCAGTCGGATGGCATCAACGTTTTGTCACCCAAGGACTTTATCAAACAGGCTAAAGCCGATACAACATCCATTATTCTCGATGTACGCACACCTGGCGAATATAAAGAAGAGCATTTGGCCGGAGCCCAGCAACTCGACTTTCTCAATACATCGGCCTTCGATGCTGGTATCAAATTGCTCGACAAGTCGCACACCTACTATGTATACTGCCGAAGCGGCAAGCGCAGCCATCATGCCTGTATGAAAATGCAGAAGCAGGGCTTAAAAGTATTTGACATGGAAGGAGGAATCCTCAACTGGAAAAAGTTAGGAATGCCTACAACTAAGGAATAAGTTTCCTCAAAAAATGGAATTAACACGTTATATAATGTGAGATAACTACTTCTATTAAATTCCACAAAGACTTCAATAGGCACCTACTATTCTATAACGAAAAAGCCTGAAAAAATGTCAAGCATCATGCAAGCATATTTCTCAGGCTTTTTTATCTTTACTTTGTCAAATGCTATTTCTTCAGTACGGGCTCGCAAGTGATATTGACACCGAGTTTCTTAAAGATACGCTGGTCTACATCACTCAACATCACAGTGCAGTGAGCCTGACAGCCACGCAACTTAGGCAACTGCTGTAAAGCCACACGACAGTTCTCATCGTTCTCGGAAAGAACAGAGAGTGCCACAAGTACCTCGTCGGTATGAAGTCGTGGATTATGGCCACCGAGATAATTTACCTTGGTATACTGTATAGGTTCTATCATCGACTGAGGAATGAGCTTTAGGTTATGATCGATATCCCCCAAATGCTTGGTGACATTCAGCAGCAAGGCAGCACTACAGCCAAGCAGTTCGCTGCTGTGACCACAGATGATGGTACCGTCTTCCAGTTCTATAGCAGCCGATGTATGGCCAGTTTCCTGCTTGTGATTCTTGGCAGCCACAGTCACCTTACGATAATCGGTAGTAATCTTAGCCTGGTTGAAGAGCATCTGTATCTTGCTGATTTCCGCGTCATTGCAGGCTCCAGCCGCCATTTTGTTGGTGGCTGCATAATATCTACGTACTATCTCATCCTTGGATGCCTCACAGCAAACCTCATCATCAGAGATGCAGAAGCCCACCATATTGACACCCATATCTGTGGGCGACTTATATGGATTGCTGCCATAGATACCTTCGAAGAGTGCATTGAGCACAGGATAAATCTCCACATCGCGGTTATAGTTGATGGCTATCTTGTTGTAGGCCTCTAAATGGAAGGGGTCTATCATGTTAACGTCATTGAGGTCGGCAGTTGCAGCCTCATAAGCGATGTTGACAGGATGTTTCAATGGCAGATTCCATACAGGGAAAGTCTCAAACTTGGCATAACCGGCACGCACGCCACGCTTGTTCTCATTATACAACTGGCTGAGGCAGACTGCCATCTTTCCACTGCCAGGACCTGGAGCAGTCACAATAACCAATGGTCGCTCTGTCTCCACATAGTCGTTCTGACCGAATCCCTCGTCCGAGGCTATCAACTTCACATTATGTGGATAACCTTCTATCAGGTAATGACAATAAGTCTTGATGCCCTCACGCTCTAAGCGCTGCTTGAAAGCGATGGCTGCAGGCTGACCATTGTAATGAGTGATGACTACTGAACCTACCATGAAACCTCGATGCTGGAACTCGCCACGCAGACGAAGTACATCTTCATCATAGGTAATACCCAAGTCGGCACGTTTCTTGTTCTTCTCAATGTCGGCAGCACTGATAACTATCACTATCTCTATGCTGTCGCTGATTTTCTGAAACATACGCAACTTGCTGTCTGGCTGAAAGCCTGGCAAAACGCGGCTGGCGTGGTGGTCGTCGAAAAGTTTACCACCCAATTCGAGGTAAAGTTTTCCGTCAAACTGTGAGATTCTCTCTTTAATGTGCTCTGATTGAATTTTCAGATACTTCTCGTTATCGAAACCTATCTTCATCGTTCTATTTGATATAACTAATTGCTGTTAGTTTTGAATTCGGATGCAAAAGTACAAAAAAGTATCTGAATATCAAAAAAAATAAGTACCTTTGCACACAATAAAGGAAAAAAACGACAGGAAGCCACTGCACCACAAGTACAACAGTATAGGGAGAGTGCCATTTCTGCCAAATCAAGAGATATGAGCGAAACTCAATTTCACTCAAAGAAAACTTAAATATAAAAATACAACCGACAATGGAAAAGAAATTACGTGCAGCTTCCATCTGTGTACAGGGAGGCTATGAGCCAAAGAATGGAGAACCTATCGAAGTGCCCATCATTCAGAGTACCACATTCAAGTACGACAATTCTGAAGAGATGGCCATGCTCTTCGACCTGAAGAAAGAAGGATATTTCTATACCCGACTCCAAAATCCCACCAACGATGCTGTAGCCAAGAAAATAGCACAGCTCGAAGGCGGTGTGGGAGCTGTATTGACAAGTAGCGGTCAGGCTGCCAACTTCTATGCTGTATTCAACATCTGCGAGGCAGGCGACCATATCGTTACCTCCAACGAGATTTATGGTGGAACCTTCAACCTCTTTGGTGTGACACTCAAGAAACTCGGCATAGAATGCACCTTCGTCAATCCCAACGACAGCGAGGAAGAAATACAGAAGGCATTCCGCCCCAACACCAAGTTGTTCTTTGGCGAGACCATCAGCAACCCAGGATGTGCCGTTCTCGACATAGAGAAATGTGCACGTATAGCTCATAAGAACGGTGTTCCTCTGATTGTGGACAACACCTTCGCCACACCAATCAACTGTCGTCCTTTCGAATGGGGAGCCGACATCGTTACCCACTCCACAACTAAATACATGGACGGAACAGCATCACAAGTAGGCGGTGTAGTAGTAGACAGTGGCAACTTCGACTGGATGGCTCACGCCGAAAAGTTCCATGGTCTCTGTACCCCCGATGACAGCTATCATGGTCTAACCTACGTAAAGGCCTTCGGCAAGATGGGCTATACCACCAAACTCGTAGCCCAGTTGATGCGCGACCTTGGAAGCATACCTGCCCCAATGAACTCTTTCATCCTCAACCTGGGACTTCAGACTCTTCATCTGCGTATGCGCCAGCACTGCGAGAATGCGCAAAAGGTGGCAGAGTTTCTGCACAATGACTCGCGTGTGGCTTGGGTTCACTACAGCGGCTTGAAAGATGACGCCTACCACGAACTGGCGCAAAAATATCTTCCCAACGGCACTTGTGGTGTAATCGCCTTTGGCTTGAAGGGCGACCGCGAGACGGCCATCAAGTTCATGGACTCACTCGACATGATCAATATCGTTACTCATGTGGCAGATGCCCGCACCTGTGTGCTTCATCCTGCCAGCCATACCCATCGCCAGCTATCTGACGAGCAGTTGAAAGAAGCTGGAGTTGCCCCCGACCTCATCCGCCTCTCCGTAGGCATCGAGGATGTCGAGGATATCCTCGACGACATCAAGCAAGCACTCGACAAGATATAATCTTCACGCTCCACTTTAAGGGGCTGAATAAATCAAGAACGAGCCTCATTCTTCAGTTCGAAGGATGAGGCTCGATTTGTTTTATAACGAATAAAAAAAACTATTGGCTGATAATGTACTTCAAAATACCAATTGTGGCATATTGAGTTTCGGCATTATCAGGAATCTCTATGAATTGGAAATCCTTGGTGTTGAGTGGTTGCAACTCTATCTTCGAGTGAACCTCCACACCCTCCTCGTTCACCATTTTTTCGCTATGATATTTCTTGATAGTGTACTTGCCACCATATTCATTGAAATACTCGTTAGCCTGAGAAAGTACGATTTCTCCCTCACGAGAGCCACCCTGATAACGCTCGAACACACAGAGATCACCATCTTTAATTTTAGGGAGCATAGAGTCACCCTTAGCATGCACAATAAACATATCCTCGTTTGGCTTGAAAGGCAACGAGGAAACATCCACCCATCCTTCAGCCTCAGGCTGTTCACTAATCTCGAAATAGCCACAAACCGCCCTAACAGAATAGAGAGGAAGGTAATGAACGAAGCGATCCGAATCTGGGACGGAAGAACAGACTTGAATTTTCAAGTCTGTTGATGCCCCTTGGACTTCCAAGGCAACAGCCTCAACATGGCTTTGCGAACTGGATGCTTCCAGAGCCGACGCAAAAGCATCATTGAATCTGATTTCACGCTCCTCATTATAGAAAGGTAGCCCCCATATCTGATAGTCATTGGTAGCAGTCATCCACCGCACCTCTCCCATCTCGTGAACCTGTTTCAAGAAATCCTCTTTCCAGCTATCCGTCTTAAGCAACTGGTTGCCTTTTGGCTCTATGAAGATTTGCAAGTTGTCATATTTGTCGCCTGCACCTTTTAAACGTAGAAACAACACATAGTCAGGCTCAAAGACACGCCCCTCATCGAAACTAAAAATACGCACATCCTTCTCGTTTCTGACAAGATAGATTTCATTATATTTCTCTTCGAGCTTCGGCATGATTCCGTCTATATATTTCACAAGCGCTTTTTCCTCCGACGTTCCGAAGTTATCGTTGTAAGCATACCAATCCTTCGACGACAAGTCGAGCGCATAATTCATGTTTGCAGGATTCTTCTGCGAACGACCAAACTCTTGCCGCCCATCATCGTTGACCGCAATCTTTTGCATGATTCTGTCTCTGAATTGCTTATTGAAAGGCTGAGGCTTGAAAGTCTTGGTTCCTCTATAAGATTTGCCACGAGTTCGGAGCAAAGGCTCCAGCTGCCTCAAAACATCCTTGGCAATGTAGAGTCTGTCTGCTTGCGAATATTCGGTAAGCGAGGCGTACTTGCCCATAACCTTGACTTGCAGCTTGGCTAAATAGTCTTCTGAAGACACAAACTCCGCACACGACTTCAACCCAGGATACAACCCATGCAACCCCTCATAGCTAAAGGTGGAAAAAGCATTTAGGGCAGAACGCAACACGTGGCTTCCCACCTGAATGAAATCAAACTGCGAAACGGTTTGGGTAGTCAACACTTCGTCTGGTGCTTTATCGCCAAAGATTAGTCCAGATGCCATTTTGCCTGTAGCCATCCTCACGGTGAACACCTTTTGTAGGATAGCTTGTCCGATGGTTCCATCATCTTCCAGTTCAGCCAGTTTTTTCTGTTCGTTCACGAACACAAGCCCCTTTTGATAGATGGGAGTTTGCTTGAATTCGGGTTTCATTTCCAGGTTCAACTGCACGTAGTGCTCCGCCATGATACCTGTCTGAATAAGAGCCGTGCGCAACTCTTGTATGTAGCGAGGATTGTGGGCACTATGATAATGTAACTTCTCCACCACTCTACAAGGGTTGGCAGCATCCTTGTCGTACTTACGCTTATCTACAGGCAAAGCCTCGTTGAATGGATCTCGGAAAGGCATGTAGCGAGCCCCTCTACCGATGAGCTGAGCTTCTTGCATCGTGGTTTTGCCAGGCTTGTTGCCCTTGGAATCACGGGTGTCGTAGAGGCGCACAATGTCGTAGAGGTTAAGCACGTCCCATCCCTCATTCAGCATGTCGACGGCAAAGATGGCCCTGATACCATTGGTCGATTCTTCCAGCGAGTTGAGCAAGCGTTGCTTTTCAGACGTTATGTTCTGACCATCTACCAGCAACAATCGTTGTTCCGAAAATTCGTTTTGCAACTCCAATATCAAGTTTTCATCAGTCACCCCATGGGCTTCAAAGTAATCGAACGCAGCCTTCAAATCATCTTTCGCCCTGGTACGAATATGGTCTATGTCGGCAGGCTTGAGCCCAGCGATGCGCTCCTTAAAAGCTTCATAGTTAGCCTTGTTGTCCTTGATGGTGTTCGATTTCAGCATGACCACAGGTTTGACGTCTTGCCCCAAGCCAACGAACACCTTACGCTTGTATTGGCTGAGGATGATGGCTTGCAGAGCACGGTCGAACGCATCAAGGTCGGTAACGAAGGTCTCCACATCCTTGGAGTAGCCATCCTCTCGGAAACGCTTCAAAGTATAGTCGAAGATGATTTTGTCCTCATACTTTTGAGCGATTGCCGATTCAGATAAATCCATCGTAGCCGTAAACTCCAACAAGACGTTTGGCAATTTTCCGTTGTCTTTTTGGAAGATGTTCTCGATGGTGCTCTCCCAGTTCTTTACGCTCTTAGCTTCCTCCTTGCTGCGCTTGTTGGCAGCCTTGGTCTCAGCGTTCAGATGATGCGCTTCGTCGGCAATGAGCACTACGGGCTCTTGTGCGAAGTCCTCGTAGGTTACGGCATTCTCCTTCTCTGCGTTCAGGTCGGTGTGCAGTCCCTGTATGGTGGTCAGGCACAGATTGATACAGTCAGAGTCGGTGGCTTGAAAATTCTTCACCTCCTTCACCTCTACCTTTTTGCCATTGATTGTGACGGATGGAGCGAACAAGTATTTTGATGAAGAGAGGTTCAGAAAGTTGTCTCTCGTCTTCTCCACGATGTTGTTGCTGCTCACGAAGAAAAGGAAGTTTCTGTAGCCCTGCTCATAGAGATAGAGCATGGCGAGAGCCATCATCATCGTCTTGCCCGAGCCTGTGGCCATGTGGAAGAGAAGATGAGGCCGCTCTTGTTTACCATCGAAATCGTTCGCAGGATCCATGTAAGTAAGGAAATACTTAGCGCACTCCTCTTGGTAAGGGCGAATATGCTTGACTGGGTTCATACCCGTCTCGAAGTATTCCGGCAACTCGGTTCGGGCGATGGTCTTGCGTCCAAACTCTTGCTCCAATGTTTCTTGTAACTTTGCCATACTTATCTTTTTTTGCTGTAAAACTCGAGGGTCAATCGCTTGTCCTCTTCGGTTACTTCATACTCATCACTGTCAATGTCTGAGAGCGGCACATAGAGGAGGTTTTTGTCAAGACACTCGATGAGGAAACGCTTCTTGTCTTCAAGGCTTAGGTCTTCGAAAGCCTCTGCATTCGCATCCACCTCCTTGATATCCACCTTGTAGTTCAAGTAATCGGTGGCTTTCATGCGATCCCAAATTTCTTTTAATTGTTCGGAAGTCGATGCTGCCTCTATCTCATCGGCAAACTTGGCGTTCGCTTTCGCCAGCTCGCAGTAGACGAAGGAGCCACCACCTTGCCAATTTACAAGTTTGCTGATACCTGTCTTATCACCTACTATTACGTTTTGAAGTCTAACTGTACTATCATTTTTTCCATAATCCAATTGTTCAACTCCAATATAATGTCGGTTCAGTTTATGGGCAACAGCAGCAGTCGTACCACACCCCAAGTGAAAGTCAAGTACTAGCTCTCCTTCAGTCGTAGTCATTTCAATAATTTGCTTAAGCAGTTTTTCGGGCTTTTTACCGTTTTTTAATTTTACTCCACCTTCGTTTGCAATGCCTGCCCATGAAATGTGATTCCAGAAATCAGTCAACAGCTCGGTAATGCACTTTTCACCATCAACCATTTGCATTTTATTAGAATAGAATGCGAGCGCACCACCATTGTAAAAATAGGAAGAACTTCCATCATCTCTTACCTGCTCTATCACGTGTCCTAACTCCTTAGACTGCTTCATCAAAGCTTTTACGATATCTGTTGGTTTATGGGGATCACGTACGCTGACCACATTCTCTGCATGATTGAATGCATATTGTGCGATAAGTTGAGTCTTTAAGGTTTTCCACATTTCACCATATTTAGCCTTTGCTTCTTTTTCAGATGTAAACCCCAGAGAGTGTAGCATGGCATCTTTGATGGGAATGAATTTCCATTTTGCCACTTCTTCATTTCTATCAAGAACTAAATTATAGTTTACATTATAAGCCACAGGCACATAAGCCTTCTTAAACTTGAAGCTGTTTTTATGTTTTGTATAAAAAAGTATATATTCCGTTACATCAATCGGACCAGGATTTACGGTTTTAAAGCCGGCAGGAGTAGCTGTTTTCACAGAAATAACCTGCACCTTGTTTTCAACTCCAAAAATTGAGTCCAATAAAGCACCTATATAAAATAGCTCATGATGGTCTATATGAACAAAAATACAGCCTTGATCAGAAAGCAAGACTCTTGCCACCTCCAATCTATTTTTCATGAATGTCAGCCATGAAGAATGATTGAAACTGTCATTATATCCAAACTCATCACTTCCTGTATTGTACGGCGGATCAATATAAATTAGTTTTACTTTGCCTGCATACTTTTTCTTCAATGAATGCAAGGCAAGGAGGTTGTTGCCCTTGATGATAAAATTATCCGAACCAGAGAGATGCTCCACTGGATGCTCGCCCTCCTTGTCGTAACGCTTGAAGTGGGCGAACACCTTTGGCTCGGTGAGGCGGTTCACCTCGTCGGGAGCCAGCGTCTCGTTCCAAAAAATCTCGGTGCGCTTAGCCTCTTCCTTGGTTTGCCCACCTTCAAGCATGCAGTCCTTGTAAGGCCATGCGAGAACCACCTCTCGGCTCTCGCTGACAAAGTGACCACTCTCATCGGTCAGACCAATTTTGTTCTTAAACATCGTGTAGCTGCCACCCAGAAACTGGGTATCGGAAACGAAACGCTGAAATTTCACCTTGTCGAAGACCATCACACCTTCCACGTCACGGAAGAATGTACTCTTCATCTTCTCGCTGCCGAAAAGTTCTTTGATTAAAAGCGGATGGATGCCCAATGCATCTTCCACGATTTGGTTTTTCAGCAGCGTGCCGTCGTCCATGCAGTAACGGCTATTCATGCGCAAGAGCTTCTCTAACTCATGATAAAGATTCAATGTATCCATTCTGTTTAATAGTTAGAAGTTTTGCATCCAACTATCAAGACGGCTTACTTGCAAGAAGAATCGGAAAAGAAAAGCAAAGAAAAAGGTGCGGACACCTTTCCTTTCGCGTTCACGGGAAGCCTGAGAATGAAAACCCGACGTTCACATAGGATGGAATGCCCACACCATATAGGTATGAACATCGACTAATCAATGTGAACGTACGAGCAAACCTCTTCAAAGATAGAGGCTTCGCTGCAAACAGCATTCCGATTACTCCTTCTGCGAAAGAGATAGTGCTAACCGAAGGCAATAAAGCTGGCTTTAATTACCGAGGCGCATCCTATCTTATGCAAAGAAATCAGTTTCTCAGGCTTTTTCTTTGTGAACGCGAAATAATAGTCAATGCTTTGTTTTTACTAATATGTCTTGGAAGTGGCAAAGCCAAATCCATGTGCAAAGATACAAATAATAATTGGAATAATGCACAAATATCCCATTAATATTTTTAATACGGAAACAACAGAGGCAGCGCAAAGGTCATGACGATGCCAATGATGAATTGCAGAGGTAGGACTACCTTGAGTTAATTCACCCGATATATAATATACAGTATACACTTATCTTTTGAAGAAGTTTCTTGTTATTTCGGAAAATTATCCTTATTTTTGCAGAACAATATAAAAAAGGTGTAAAAATATGGTAGAGAACCAATCAACGAGCATTCGAAAATATCCTAAGCGCATCCCTTACGGCATGATGAACTTCAAAGCCGTCATAGAGGATGACTGCTACTATGTCGACAAGACTCCATTCGTGGAAAAGATTGAAAGAGCCAACAAGTTCTTCTTCTACATCCGCCCTCGCCGATTCGGCAAGAGCCTCACCCTCTCCATGCTTGAGCATTACTACGACATTAATCGAGCAGACATCTTCGACAAGCTCTTCGGGCATCTCTACATCGGTCAACATCCCACACCCGAGCACAACAAATATCTTGTCATCAAGCTCAACTTTGCAATAGTAAATGCAGAACTAAATGACTATAAAAAGGGATTAGACGACCATTGTCGCATAGCCTTTAATTTTTTCTGCGATGTATATGCGCAATATTTGCCGAAAGGCATCAAAGAAGGTATGAACCAACTGGATGGTGCGGTCAAGCAACTGAACTTTCTGTGTCGTGAATGCGAGAAGACCAACGCCAAGGTATTCCTCTTCATCGACGAGTACGACCATTTCACCAACAAGATTCTTGCTGAGCCCAACTGTTTGGACAAATATCGCAAAGAGACTCATGGCGAGGGATACTTGCGCACTTTCTTCGACACGATCAAGGCTGGTACGGATTCTACCATCGCCCGTGTATTCGTGACAGGAGTCAGCCCTGTCACATTAGACGACCTGACCAGTGGATTCAACATCGGAACCAACTACACTCTGAGTGCCCAATTCAATGAACTGACAGGATTCACGGAGAAAGAAGTACGAGCCATGCTTGAATACTACTCCACCCAATACGAGTTCAACCATACCATCGATGAATTGATAACCATCATGAAGCCATGGTACGACAACTATTGCTTTGCACTCAAGAAGTTCGGCAAAGTGACGATGTACAACTCCAACATGGTGCTTTACTTCATCGACAATTATGTGAACAATGATTGTGAGGTGCCCGACCACATGATAGACGAAAACATCCGCACCGACTACAACAAGCTCCGCATGCTCATCCGCAGAGACAAGGAGTTTGCCCACGATGCCTCCATCATCCAGCAACTGGTGCAGCAAGGTTACATCACAGGCGAACTCAAGTCTGGATTTCCTGCCGAGCTGATTGGTAACCCCGACAATTTCGTCAGCCTATTGTTTTACTTCGGAATGGTCACCATCGACGGAACACTTGAAGGAAAGACCAAATTTGTTATTCCAAACGAGGTTGTGCGCGAGCAGCTATTTACTTATCTGCTCGATACCTACAAAGAAAATGACCTTTCATTCGACAGCTACGAAAAGAATGAATTGGCAAGCCGCCTTGCTTATCGTGGAGAATGGAAGGCATACTTCCAGTACATTGCCGACAGCTTGCACAAATACGCATCACAGCGAGACCATCAGAAGGGTGAGTATTTTGTGCATGGCTTCACACTTGCCATGACTTGCCAAAATCAGTACTATCGTCCGATCTCTGAAAAAGATACTCAGGAAGGATATGCTGACATCTTCCTATGTCCGCTGCTCGACATCTATAGCGACATGACCCACTCTTATATTGTGGAACTCAAGTACGCCAAATCGAAAGATACTGATACGCACATCCAACAGCTTTTCAAAGAAGCCGAGGCTCAAGTGAATCGCTACGCTCAAAGCGAAGTGGTCACTTCCGCCGTGAAGACGACCCAACTTCACAAGATTGTCGTCATCTACAGAGGTACAGAGATGGTGGTGTGCGAAGAAGTAACCAACAATCAGTAACTCCCGCTCACGCCTCTCTCTTCACCCACACCTTGTGGCTGTGGCGACCGTGCGAGCAGATGGGCGACTGAGGGTCGTCGACAATCTGTTTCAGGTCGGTGGAGGCTACCGTACGACTCATATTGTTGAGCTGGGCATAGTCGTCAAGGCTGATAAAGCCATTCTTCTCTATCACTTGCAAGGCTCAGGCAATGCGCTCTTCACGGGTGTAATTGCTTTTCAACACTCGTTTCACTCCACCCATGTCCCGCTCTAAATACTGGTCAGTCTCAAGCTTCACTTCCTTGACAAACTCGGGCGCAGCCTTATAGTTGACGTCCTTCACGCCCACCCTTCGAAAAGTCATCTTGTCGTCCTCGTCTCGCATCTCGGCAGGCTTGTCGTCCTTAAACTCTAACGAGAGCGAATAATGACCCAGATTGCCCAGATTGACATTATATCCCATGGAGAGCATTCTCACCAGCATGTCCTCGACATCTATCAGCACAGCCTCCACCATACTGGGCGACGTGCCCCGATGATAATCACGCATCATCTCGACAAACTCCTTGCGCGACAGGGTACGGTTGATTATCATCTTGGGATACACCCTTCGCTTACCATCATGATGCACGTCCGGCATCTCTTGCAACTTGTACTTAGCCATGTTTTTGTTCCTTTCTATTGATATTTGTTATTATAATGGGTTAAAATTGTTTCTGAACACGCAATAAAGTTATGTTCTAAACTATCGAACTTAAGTTCTAAACTATCGAACCAGGGTAAACGCATCAAACTTTTTACCTTTTAACATATA
>ERZ780131.186-NODE-186-length-14827-cov-15.654_pt1 | contig 14827 bp, 11 predicted proteins | sample MGYA00433081_ERZ780131 | MGnify/ENA primary metagenome ERZ780131 (study PRJEB29588, sample SAMEA2147193) | human gut metagenome | biome: human gut; feature: human-associated habitat; material: faeces | place: Denmark | collected 2008/2010 ... | reverse complement strand
CTGGGTATAATGGCAATCAGCAAGGCGCCCTGTTAAGGGCAAAAGCTTTGTATATTACCCCGGTATTTTAAAGCTTTTGCCCTTACAGGGCGACAACCTTGCGTCCATAATAACCCAGGGCGCTGCCCTGGGCTAAGAGCTTCTGCCCCTTCAGGGCGTGTGGGCCGAATATGGCTTTAACTTCTCTAACTTCTTTAACTTCCATACAAACGAAACCTCAGTTTAATAGTTGGCATGTCCCGGTAAGTTACTGAGATGTCTCAATGACTTACCGGGAAATCTCTGTAAGTCATTGGCAGGCCAGAATAACTTATCGGGCTTGCGACCATTTTGTGAAGTTGTGAACGTCTATTATAATATATATATATTCTTTTATATGTTTTTAAGGCATTACCCATACTGCTGTTTTCTTTCTTTATTTATTTTCTTTCGCGTATGCGTGTGAAAGCAAGAAACGAGGGTTCACCCTTCACATCATCGTCGGAATCCCGATAAACAGAGGGGATTCAGGACGTGAACCCACCCTTCACAGGTATTCACAAAAACGTCACAAATGGCGTAAAACGGTGAACCCTTGGTGCAGCAAAAGTCCGAAATGTGAACGCTTTTTTATAGGTTTTTGCCAACAGAATGAACACTTTGAACGGTAGTTTGCAACCACTATTCTGTTATAAAATCGGCTCATCTTGAACCAATTATTGGTAAAAAAATATCATTAGTGTCCAATAAAAATTGGATACTAATGTTAATAAATTATAAATGATAATAGTGGCAGGGGGGAAATTTATCGTAAATATTTTTTTTCGTATCTTTGCAGTTCTTTTCATATCAGGATGACAACATAGCTGTTCAGGACGACAACATAGCTGTCACAATTGACACATTTGAATGAATAAGTATTTTTAGAAAAAAATCAACAATAGCGATTAATAAATTATGAAGAGTAAAAGTTATCTGCTTTCTTTTGCCAAGGCAAAAGGAAACATGGCGGTTGTCGCTTTGGCCGCAGTGCTGATGGCTGCAAATGCTACTGTAGCCTCGGCGCAAAATAAACCGACGGAAAACAACGGAACAGAAAAAACGGTTATTGGAGGTGTTGACGACCTTTATGGCATTGATCCTTCGGAAACTTATTGTACAACTAAGCACACAGATGAAACCGACGGAGATAAGATTGTGTGTTTGTATAACGTCGGTGCCCAAAAGTTTCTGAGCGTTGGCGGTATGTGGGGTACCCATGCCTCGCTGGATGTTACACCATATTCCATTTACATGGAATTGATTAGCGATTCAGAAGGAACGTATCGTCTGGAGAGCAAGGTGAAAGGTTCTGCAGCACATCCATATCTGGGAATCGACAAAAAGCATAACCAGGTGTTTATGGACATAACAGACGGAGAGAGAAGCGCTATCAGATTTGATAGAGCCAAGGACTATTCAGAAACCAACAAGGTTTATCTCGTCAGAATCGGCAATACAAAAACATTAGGTTATCTCACGGCTTATCCTAACAACGAGAACAAACTTTGCGATTATCAGGCAAGCATAGCCACGGAGACCCAGGAATACAAGAACCAGGAGTGGAAGGTGATTACAAAGAATGAGTATTACAAACTCTTCAACATATCTCCTGCAAACATGAAATCGGCTGTCGATGCCTCTTTCCTTATTGCATGTCCGGAATTCAGAGCTAATAATGCGGACGCTACAAAATGGACCATCACAGGTAAAGATAATAATCTGCCAACAGACTGGAAAAGCCATATGCGCTTTGGAGACGAGTATATGTATAAGACGCATGACAAGGTAGAGAGTACAGGTTCCAATAGTTGGGTAAACTATAATGAAGCTCATCAGCGCGACTACGGTCAGTATTTCTACTGCTACACCAAAGGCTTGCGCGGCTTCACATTCTATCAGGACGTGCAGGTACACAAGGCAGGATGGTACCTTCTGCGATGCAACGGATTCAGCACATCGAACAGCTCGGAGAACATCAAGCAGAACGGCGGACCGCTTGCTAACCTGTTCATTACGGTGCTCGGTGCCGACGGCAAGCCGATTAACGAGAAATACTCAACAGCTGCTTTCAACGGCATCAGTCAGGCTGATGCCGAGGCGCTTGGCAATACATACGATAAAGCCGGTATCGGACATGCCTTCTTCGAAGGAAAGTATGAAAACCAGGTGCAGATATGTCTCGACGATAACAGTATATCAAGCGAAAATCCCGTTACGCTCCGCATAGGCTTCTACGTAGACCCTACAGACAAGTCGAAGGTTGACGCCGACGAGCTGACTGCCGTAGACAACTTCAAACTGCTTTATGCCGGACCGCGACGCAACCCAGAGCTGATTCTCGACGAGGAGTCTACCGACCTGCGCTATCTGACCAAGGCGACAGACGAATACAAGAACAGCGTGCTGCATCTGAACCGCAAGCTGAACGCCAATATGTGGAACTCGCTTATTCTGCCCGTCGACCTGACATGGGGACAGATGAAGCGCACGTTCGGAGATGCAGTGAAGGTGGCAAAGCTTGCGGCACTGACGGAAAACAGCGTGCAGTTCGTGACCGTGGAGCCAGACAGCGACGATGACGTGATGGTAACAGCATTCGAGCCATATATTGTCTTCCCGCCATATACACAGGTGAAGTCGGCAGCCTACACCGTAGAACACTTCTACACATCAAAGGGCGAGGACAACAGCGAATGGCTGGGCACCAACTATGAGAAATCTACCGACGAAAACAACAGACTGACGAAGACCATTCATGCCAACCACTACGACATCACGATGGTGTCGCTCGACAGGGAGAACCTGAAGAAGTTAAACAACAAGTGGGAGTCAACAACAACCTTCTCTACCAACGGCGGTGGCCATGGCACGATGGTCTGCAAAGGTACAATGGCGAAGACATACGACAATGGTAAGATTATCGAGGGCAGAGACGACCTCAACGGCGACTACTTCATGTATAAGGGAAAGCTGATACAGGTGCCGCACGGCAATAAAGAAAACGGCGGCGAGCGGTATTCATACGGACTGAAGGCGTTCCGCTGCTGGTTTGAGCTGACGGACAATGCGTCTGCTGGAGGAAAACCGAGCCAGGTTTCGCTGCTCATCGACGGAGTGGAAGACAGCACCACAGGCATCGCCGACATACACGGCAGCACCGACTGCACATCCTACAAGCGCGGCATAGATGGCGTGTTCAACATGAACGGACAGATGGTGCGCCACAGTTGCAGTCTGGAGGGATTGCCAAAGGGAATGTATGTAGTGAACGGAAAGAAGATAATTATCAGATAAGCCCAAAATAACAGTTACGCAAAATGAAGAAGAACTATATAACTCCAGAAATTAATGTGATACAGCTCGAGGCTCTCTGCAACGGAGACATCGTAACGGCGAGCGTATTAAATACCAAGGGAGATTGTATCGGCAAATTTGATGTGGTCAACGGGAATGCGACCAAGACTGAAAACAAAGACTTGTGGGGAGAGTCGAACAGCGGTAATTGGGGCGATGACTGACACTATTGTCTGCTATAGAAACAGATAATGAAGATCGTCAAAGGGCTGGATTCCAGATTTGGAGTCCAGCCCTTTGTCTTTTTCACACTTCCTTCCAATCCACCAATCCTTTTCCCTTATCATCCAGCTCTATTGCAAGAGCAAAGCCTGAATCTCTTTTTGAAGGGCACGCCAGGATTATAATAAAAAAGTTAGTATAAAACAATTAGAATAAAGATAAATTCCTCGTGTTTAACACTAACTTTGCAAGTAAGCTACAAGGCTTCCTTGGGGATGACTCTATCTATTTGGGAAACAAGAAGTCTTTCAACTTTTTAATTCCCTGCTCATGTTTTTGAATGTTATGCTCCTTCAGATTTCTGATATTGAGCAATTTCCATTGTACAGAAGGATATTTGGACAAATCACCGGCACTACACAGACTCCAATCAGGGCAGCCTTCCTCAAAAGAAAGCAAGAAATCCTTGTCTGCCTTGGTCATGCCTTCTTGAACCAATTTGACCAACTGCAATCTTGCTTGCTTATAGTCCTCGTAACTAAAGGCTATGTCTGACATACCCTCAAACTGTTTCTCCAAAGCATCCGTTTGGTCTATCTCATTGGGTTGCAATGACTCGATGATAGGTTTGTCACTTCCTAAGAGGCACAGCATAAAGCCATCTTTAACATCCTCAAAAGAGCTAATGTCCATATACTTACAGTCAAACAGGTCACGAGGATGCTGTCTACTCAAAGCTGCAGTGATTTTTCCGCCATATAATTGGGTGAAAGAGACAGTTCGAGCCTTACAGCCCATATTGAACTCATCCTTGGCTTTGGCACACAATGACATATCCACTGTATCACCAATGATGCCTCGTTTCGTACCATTCACTTCTATCTTGACGGTTGCATCTCCTAATGTGCATAGGAGTTTCCATACATTCGGTTTGGGAACGACCACAATCCCTGGTATCGTTCTTTCCACGTTCCTCTTGACTTCAAGCAGTCTTTCATTGATAGTACATAAACTTGTAGTCCTATCTTGAATGGGAATATAGGTAAGGTCTATATCCACTGAATACCGTGGCAAATTCTTATGGAACAGATTAATGGCTGTTCCACCATGCACGGCAAATTCCTTGATACGATATACAGACGGCATAATTCTTATCAATAATGCGACCTGCTTCTTGTACTTATCCCTCATATTCTTCTAAATCTTTTGGAATAGTCATGTTATATTTACGATTAAATGTACCATTGGTAGCAGCTTGGATTTTCCCAGTCCCGACATCTATCTTTTCGGGATGCAGTTCTTCGAACCAAAAATGACCTGCCTTTTCAGCCATATACAGAAACATCCTCTTTACTCTGTTGTTGTCCAAAGTTTCCAACAAGTGCTGTACAACATCAGAACGTAGGGTGGTCAGTTGCTCCATAACATAGTACAGATCCATGTAGCTGTATGACTTTGGAGCCAAGATTAGACACTCCAAGAACGCTTGTTCTGGAGAAGAAACATATAACGTGCCACTGTCCGTAACTCTTTCTATTGTCTCTGTATACGAGAAGGCATTTGTGTGAAACACCCGGAAGGTAGCATCATAGACATCACTTTGCATCCACAATGGTGTCTTGAACGTTGGTGCAGCCACCATCAGAACAGGCTTTCCCATTGGTACATAATGGTTGAACCCCGTATATTCCAAAGCAGACATTGCAGCCACTCTGAGGGTGCCACCCATCTGTTTGTTATATGACGCTATGGCATCATAAGCATTCAAACGGGCACCAGTGCGACACATCACACCTTTGCATATAGCTGTCAGCCATCCAGAGTCCCTGTATTTCTTTTGCAGTTGGACAGAATATCCTTTCTTCTTTAGCCAGTCAGCAAACAACAGTCCTGTCGGTGCGGTATTGGCAAGCAATTGGTTTATTTTTGTTCCGTATAATATATCCATAGTTTATTGCAAAGCTAAATATCTAACTGCAAAGATAGATGTTTTTATCCTTCCTTGCAAGAAATGAGCTAGAAAAATCGCCTTGAAATAAACCAAAAGTGTATTTTGACGCATAATTACCAACCAAAGAACTTTCCTCCATCATCATAAGTTTTCACCCAATCGGATTTGGGCTCATTTAAGAAAATAGACCATTAAATAAAAGTCCTGTAAATCTTTCGACTTACAGGACTCTGTGCGGAGAGAGAGGGATTCGAACCCCCGGTACCTCTCGGTACGACGGTTTTCAAGACCGTTGTAATCGACCACTCTACCATCTCTCCTTGCAAGATGACCAGCTTGGTTTTCTTTAGCGGTTGCAAAGGTACGACTATTTTTTCTTTCTGCCAAATATTTATGAAACTTTTTTTGATTTTTCTTTAAAAAAGTGGTTATACGTATGCTTGTAGGGCTGTTTATAGGGCTGTTTATACAAAAACGGGGCTACCGCCGTAGCCCCCAACCTTGATAACCTTAAATCTAATACTATGAAAAACACACTGCAAAGATAAGTAATTCTTTGATACATGATGTCAGATATTCCGAAAATCTTATCTTTTGGCAGTTGTTTTGTTTATTTTTCATCTAAATATCCCTTTTCCTGAAACTCCAGCATGAGAGGATAGGCCAAAAGTTTGGCATCAGGGTGGGGGGCTCCTGTGGTGCCAAGAGCACGAAGATCGAAGAAATGACGCCAGTCGCTGATGAAAGCTGTATGCACGAGTTCGGTGTTGCAGTCGAGTGGCAGGATGGCTCGTGCCTCCTGTGGTTTGCAACCGGCATTGATCATATTCATATATGAATACTCTGCGGCGAGGTTGGCAAAGAGCCAATACTGCAGTTTACTCCATTGCTGTGACTTGCCTTCGGCTACTTCCTTGCAGAGTGAAGAGAAAGTTTCGGGCGATACTTCCGCAGTTGCGTCATCGAAGTCGGCTTGATTGGAAACCCACTCTGGCAGGTTGATGGTTATCTCGTTGCCAAACTTGTTCTTGGTGTAGTTGCAGTAGCGTGTGCTCTGCTCGGCCATGGAGTTGGCACGATGGCGATTGTATTCGCGGGTGATGGAAATCTGGGTGGTGAAATGCACGGTGATGCGCAGCTCATGTCTGCCAGCCACGTAGTTGCTGAGATACTTCAGGTCGGAGAGTGACTTGTTCTCGGCAAGAACGCGCATGTTGGTTGTGATGTAATCCTTGCCCTCGACGGTGTGGCAACGGGAGAACCTGTTGGTGAGATAAAGTGGCAGCTCGCCATGATTGCACACGAGATAGACGGTGCCATGTTCGAGCATGGCGAAGTGCTCGCTCTGAATCATTCGCTCAACGAATGGTCTGGCAGAATCGTCTGTTGTATGGTCTTCACTCTTGTAGCATACTCTTCCGGCACGCTCTATCTGCTTATAGATGCCGGCTTCTCCTGCGATTTGTTCCCAAATCTCATATTGGGGTTTCTGGATTTTCATTTCTTGATGGATTTGATTGTTTTGCATGCAAAGGTACATTAAAAAGCATGGAATACCAAATTTTTTCTTTTTATTTCTTTTCCAAATGGATTTAATTGTGTAATTTTGGCGCAAATTAGAAAATATGGAAATAAAACCAATAGCACATTTTCGCTCACCTTTCAATAGTAAGTTTGGTGTTCCCAAGCAGGCTGGACTGGTGGCAGAGTTGGAGGGAGAGATCGTCTTTGAGCCCGAATACCGCAACGCAGATGCGCTTCGTGGCATAGAGGGTTTTGATTATCTGTGGCTGATATGGGAGTTTTCTGCCAACAGGCATGCTGCCAAGAGTCCGGTGGTTCGTCCTCCGGTATTGGGCGGCAACGAGAAGGTGGGTGTCTTTGCCACCCGCAGTCCGTTTCGTCCCAACAACATCGGATTGTCTTCTGTGCGTCTGTCGCATGTGGAGTGGGAGAGTAGCCGCGGTCCTGTCATTCATGTGAAGGGTGCCGACCTGATGGACGGTACTCCTATTTATGACATCAAGCCCTATGTGGTGTATGCCGACTGTCATCCTGAGGCTCGCAGTGGCTTTGTGGATGAACGCAAGTGGGATAAGTTGCAGGTAGAAATATCTGATACAGTAAAAACCTTTCTGCTGTCTCAGGGAATGACAGAAGAAAAGATTGGAATTTTGAAAGAGGTGCTGGCGCAAGACCCTCGCCCGCATTATCAAAAAGACCCTCATAAGGTATATGGAATGCCTTATGAGGGTATGGATATTCACTTTACGGTATGCAATCAGATACTTACCGTAGTGAAGTAGTCGTTTGCTTTACTTGGCGAAGGTACTGAAGTTGACATTCTCTACCTGAATCTTGCAAGCCTTGTCGATGTCTTGTGCCTGCTTATTGTAGAAGATGTTGCAGTCTTTGATGGTGATGTCGTGGATCATACCTTCCTGTCCATGTGCCACGATTCCGTTTTTACAACCTCTTACATAAACGTTGCTGATATGGATGTCCTGGAAGTTGGGCACGAACTCAGCTTTCTTGACAGCCTCCTTAGGCTGCTTGGCACCTACGTGGTTGTCCCAGTAAGTGGTCTCGAAAGTGATGGCATCGCCTGTGATGTCGGTCATATAGATATGGTCGATGAAGATGTTCTCTGTCTTTCCGCCTCGCTTGACAGCACTCTTGAAACGAAGTCCTGCGTCTGTGCCCTGGAAGGTGTTGTTGCGTACCAGGATATTCTTCATGCCACCAGAGAACTCGCTTCCAATGACGAAACCGCCATGAGCGTGATATACGGTGTTGTCCTGAATGTTGATATTCTCGCAAGGACCTGCCTTGACACCGCTTTCGCCAGCTCCTCCCTTCATGCAGATACCGTCGTCGCCCGCATCAATGACGTTGTTGACGATGAGTACATCCTTACAGCTTGAGATGTCGATGGCGTCGCCGTTCTGGGCATTCCAAGGACATTTCACGGTGATGCCGTCGATGATGACATTCTGGCAACGGGTAGGGATGATGTGGAAACGAGGAGAGTTGAGCAGGGTGACACCCTGTACGAGAACGTTCTGACAGTCGGTGAAGCGGATCATGTGGTTGCGGTATTTCTCCTGCTCCTCCATCGTGGAAGCCACATTGGGCTGGTGTTTCAGATTGAAAGGATACCAGAGGTCGCCCTTGGCAGAAACACTACCTCCCATTTCCTGGAACTGTTTCCACTCCACGTCGCTAACCTTGCTGCGTTTTACAGCTCGCCACCATTCTCCGTTTCCGTCGATGGTGCCTTCACCTGTGATAGATATGTTCTTGCGCTTGCTGGCTGTGATGGCTGTTGCGGCTCTCTGTTCCTTGGCACCTGTAGCCTTGTCGACCTTGATCAGGTCGTTCTTATCCTCGGAGAACACGATGATGGCGTTCTTTTCGAGGTGCAGGTCGATGTTGTCCTTGAGTGAGATGAGTCCTGTAAGATAGATTCCTGCAGGTACATTCAGATGACCGCCGCCCTGTTTGTTGAGCTGGCTGATGGCTTTGGAGAAAGCCTCTGTGTTGAGAGTCAGTCCGTCGCCCTTTCCACCGCAGTCGAGGATGCTCACCTGATTATCCGGTATGGTGGGCAGGGTGGGTTGTGGCATCTGTACAGGCAGGTTTTGGTAATACTTGGCATAATCGTTGTTGGCTTGTACGGCTGTAACAGCGAGAAGTGCCAGTAAAGAGATGATGATTTTCTTCATAATCTTTAAAATGTTTAGTTGTTTGAATATAGTTTGTTTTGTTTGTTTCCTGATTCTTTATTATAAAAAAAGGCGGCTCTAACCGAAGTCAGAAACCGCCAAATGAAAGGAGGAGTGGTACCACCAGGAATCGAACCGGGGACACAAGGATTTTCAGTCCTTTGCTCTACCAACTGAGCTATGGCACCATCTTGCTTTTTGCGGTTGCAAAGGTACAATAAATATTTTAATTGAGCAAGAGAAAACGAAATATTTTCTCTTGCTTAATGTTTATTAACTAAAGAATAGTCCACAAGGATGTCGGCAGACTCAGTCTTTCAGCGGGTTCCACCCCTGGGCTTTGAGTTCGAACTCCTGTCCATCTCGTGTGATGAGCATTCTGCCGAGGGATTCCTGTGTGATGTAGCCTATCTGCTTGATGCCTTCCATCTCTTCGATTTTGGCATGGTCGCCGATAGGTACGGTGAAGAGCAACTCGTAGTCCTCACCTCCATTCATGGCGCAGGTGGTGAGGTTCATGTTGAATTCCTCTGCCATGACTGCCGTCTGGTAGTCGATAGGGATGTTCTTCTCGTAGATGCGGCAACCGCAATGACTCTGCTGACAGATGTGCATCAACTCGCTGCTCAGTCCGTCGCTCACGTCCATCATGGCTGTAGGCCGTATGCCTGCCTCGCGCAACTGGGCTATGATGTCACCTCTTGCCTCTGGCTGCAGCTGGCGTTGCAGCAGATATTCCTTGCCCGAGAAGTCGGGCTGGAAGTTACGCATGCCTGCCAACTCCTGGTTGAGTGCAGCCAACTTCTGAGTCTCGCCGGCAGCCTTGGCTTGTGCCATCTTCTTGCGGATGTCTTCCACCTGTCCATAATATACGGCTTTCTCACGTTCCAGAAGCTGCAGACCCATATAGGCTCCGCCCAAATCACCCGACACACAGATGATGTCGGTGTCTTTGGCTCCATGTCGGTAGACAATGTCTTCTTTTGCAGCCTCGCCAATGCAGGTGATGCTGATAGCAAGTCCTGTAAGCGATGAGGTTGTGTCGCCTCCGACAATGTCTACGCCAAACTTATCGCATGCCATGCGCAAGCCCTTGTAGAATTCGTCCATGTCCTCTACCGAGAAACGCTTGCTCAGGGCGATGCTTACTGTCATTTGCCGTGGTGTACCGTTCATGGCGAAGATGTCGCTGATGTTGACCATGGCACTCTTGTATCCCAAGTGCTGCAGGTCGATGTAGGTCAGGTCGAAGTGTACTCCCTCCATCAGCATGTCGGTCGTGACGAGAACTTCCTTGTCGGGATAGTGCATCACGGCGCAATCGTCTCCTACGCCATAAACAGTAGAAGCATTTTTGTTTTCGTGTCCTTTTGTGAGATGGTCGATAAGACCAAACTCACCCAATTTTGCGATGTCCAATTTGTTATAAGAATTTGAATTTAGCAAGTTCTGAAGTTGTTAAGACCGGCGAATCATCTCGCGCATGATCTCTGTCATCTTAGGCTGTGCGGCGTTGGCAGCTTTCTGAACCTCCTCGTGGCTGACTTCTACCGGTACGTCGAAGCCTCCCAGGTCGGTGATGATGCTGATGCCGAATACCTTGATGCCACTATGGCGAGCCACGATGACCTCGGGTACGGTACTCATGCCTACAGCGTCGCCTCCCAACAGTCGGTACATGCGATACTCGGCAGGAGTCTCGAAGGTAGGACCCTGTACGCCTACGTATACTCCGTGCTTCAGGTCGATGCCCTTCTCCTGGGCTATGCTGTCAGCCAAGTCGCGCAGACTCTTGTCGTAAGCCTCGTGCATGTCGGGGAATCGAGGACCTGTGGGGAAGTTCTTGCCACGAAGCGGATGCTCGGGGAAGAAGTTGATATGGTCGTCGATCACCATCAGGTCGCCTATCTGGAAGGTTTCGTTCATGCCACCAGAGGCGTTGCTGACGAAGAGTGTCTCGATGCCCAGCTCGTACATCACACGCTCGGGGAATGTCACCTCTTTCATGTTGTAGCCCTCATAGAAGTGGAAACGTCCCTCCATCGCCATGATGTCCTTGCCGCCCAGCTTGCCGAAGATCAGTTTGCCGGCATGGCCTTCTACGGTTGAGACGGGGAAGTTGGGTATCTCACTATATGGAAAAGCATAGCTGTCAGTTATTTCTGAAGCTAATTGTCCGAGTCCCGTTCCCAGAATGATGGCGGTCTTTGGACTTGTGGTCATCCTTTCTCTTAGCCAGGATGCTGTTTCTTGAATTTTTTCGTACATAGCTTATGATTTTTTCGTTAAAGTTTTCTTCTTGATCGAGCATGAAGCTTACCTTGATGGGCAGCGCATAGATGTTTTGTCTTACGGGTTCGCTCAGTCCTTCGGCTTCTTTCAGTCGCACGGCATCCTTCTCTGTCGTGATGATGATGCGTGGCTCGGGCATCGACTCGAAGGTGTCGTTGATGAGTTCGATGTCGCGTGGCTTGAACTGATGATGGTCGCCAAACGACAGGCTTCTGATGTCGCCTACATGGGGCTTGAGGTCGTGCTCCATCTGTTTGGGCGATGCGATGCCTGTGAGGAGCATGACATGCTGCTGCTTCAGCTCATGGAGTGGGAGTGTCTTGTCGCAGAAGAGGCCCTTGGCATCGTCGTAGTCGATACACGTGAAGTAGAGCTTCTGGAAAGGATAGAGACTCATGGCTTTGGTGAGCACACGGAACTCCATGGGACGGAGGTCTTTAGGACACTTGGTCACGATGACGATGTCGGCACGGTTCTTTCCGCTTAATGGCTCGCGTAGTCTTCCTGCCGGCAGCATCTTGTCGTAGATGATGAGTCGATGGTAGTCCACCAAGAGGATGTTGATGCCCGGTTTCACATATCTGTGCTGGAAGGCATCGTCGAGCAATACCACATCCACATCCTTTGTCTCTTCGTCAGACTGCAGTCGCTCTATTCCTCTGACTCGCTTGGCGTCTACTGCCACATAGATGTCGGAGAACTTCTGGTGCATCTGGAAAGGCTCGTCGCCTATCTCGGGCATCGTGGTTTCCTCGGTTGCCAATACGTAACCGTTGCTTTTGCGCTTGTATCCACGTGAGAGTACGGCAATCTTCATCTTGTCGTGCAACAAGCGGATGAGGTATTCCACATGCGGAGTCTTACCCGACCCGCCTACCGTGATGTTGCCTACGGATATGACGGGCAGGCTGAAAGTCTTGCTTCGCTTGATGCCTACATCGAAGAGCCAGTTGCGAAGACGGACTGCCATACCGTATAGCCAGCTCAGTGGGGTGAGCCATTCGTTTATCTTGATAAGATCTCCTTCTGTTCTCATTTTTATTATTTTCACCTTATTATATATAGGTACATCTTGTCACAATAGATGACTGCACTTGGTCATAATAGATGACCGCGCCTGGTCACAATAGATGCCTATACCTTATTATATATTGGCGGTTGTTATCTGATGTTGAGTACGTAGGGCAGCGAAGCCTGTACGGGCTCGTGCTCGTTGATGTGGCGCAACCACATGAATGGTGTGTACATGTCGCCCAAGGTGAGGCGCAACTGCTCGTCGAGATAGTTGCCGCTTCCTGTTTCTACATTGTTGAGCAACTGATCCATCCAGCTGGCTGGCAATGGATATTCATCGGTGTGATAATCCTTGACCTTAGCCAACTGGGCAGCCTTGGCTACAGCATCGTCCAGTCCGCCCAAGCCGTCGACCAGCTTGATGTTCTTGGCATCCGAACCGAGCCAAACTCGTCCTTGCGCTATCTTCTCCACCTCGTCGACAGACATCTTTCTGCCGTCAGCCACACGTTTGCGGAAAAGCGTGTAGCCACGGTTGACGTATGCCTGCAGGTAGCTCAGCTCTTCGGGAGTGAATGGGCGGGCCATCAAAGCTCCCTCATAGCCGCTGTTGCGGTTGGTCTTCACCTCGTCGAACTTGACTCCCAGTTTCTGAGTGATGAGTCCGCTCATGTCGGGGAAGGCTCCGAAGATGCCGATGCTTCCAGTCAGAGTGGTAGGCTGAGCCATGATGTAGCGTGCGCCCATGCTCATATAGTATGCTCCCGATGCAGCCATTCCGCCCATCGAAACCACCACGGGTTTCTTCTTGTTGAGCTGGCTCACAGCTCTCCATATCTGTTCGGAGGCATAGGCGTCGCCGCCTCCCGAATTGATTCTGATAACTACAGCCTTTACGTCCTCGTCTTTGGCAAGGTCGTTCAGGTCGGAAATCACGTTGCTGCTCACAATCTGCTGTTCGCCACCCCACAGACTTGTTGTAGCCTGGCTGGTAATGCCTCCCTGGCAGTAGTAGACAGCGATGGTGCTTCCGTCGTATTTGTCCTCTACGGCGACATTCACCTCGCTCATGCTTGCCTGTCGGATGTGCTTGGTGTCCTTGATGCCAAGCTGCTTCTTCACGATGTTCTTTATCTCGTCGTAATAGCAGAAACCGTCCACCATCTTGTGCGTCTTCAGCAGTTTACTGTCTTCGAAGGCCACGAAGCCGTCGGCATAATGGTTGAGCGAGTCTTTGTTGATACCACGGCTCTTGGACACGTCGCTAAGCATCTGCTGCCACAATCCGTTGATGTAGCGCGAAACCTGCTCGCGGTTGGCATCGCTCATCTTGTCTTCAGTATATTGTTCGGTGAAACTCTTGAATTTTCCCACCTTCACTACCGTGTACTTGACGCCAAACTTGGCGTAGAGGTCTTTCAGGAACATGGGCTGAGAAGCCAGTCCGTGCCAGTCGACCGATCCTTCAGGATTGATGTACAGTTTGTTGGCCACAGAGGCGAGGTAATAGCATCCTTGCGTCATGGCGTCGCCATAGGCGATGATCCACTTGCCGCTCTTCTTGAAATCCTCGAGTGCCTTGCGTATTTCCTGTAAGGTGGCATAGTCGGTGATGAGTGCGCCTGGTTCTAAGTAGATGCCTTTTATCTTGTCCTCGTTCTTAGCCTTCTTGATGGCAGAGAGAATCTCGTTCAGCCCTAACTGATTGAAAGAGTTGCCCGTGATTTGTCCCATCACGTCCTCCTGTCCCTGCTCGTTGATGGTGCCTTGCAGCTTCATGACCATGACAGAATTGTCACGCAACGAAGGTTTGTCGCCACTCATCAGCATGCCTATCAGGCTGATGAAGGTAAAGATGCCTATGATAATACCAAAGGCGAAAATGCCCACAACGGTGGCTGCCACGCTCTTGAAAAACTGTTTCATAATGCGCTGAATTTATGTTGATTGTTTGTTTATTGTGCAAATTTAGCAAAAAAGCTACAATTACCAAACTTATTTGTGCTAAAAAGCAATAATTTAGACGAAATAACATCTTGTATTCGGATAAAATGCTTATCTTTGCAGAAGATTGCTGCATCTCAGCAATGTGAATGCAAACATCGCGGAACTAATGATGAGAAAATATTAAAAACCTGAAGTTTCTCATGTGGTTTAAGTACGGGCTGAAAGCCCAAAAGCTCTTAGCCAAGGGCAATGGACGCAAGCAGCACGCCCTGAAGGGGCAGAAGCTCTTAGCCCAGGGCATCGCCCTGGGTATAATGGCAATCAGCAAGGCGCCCTGTAAGGGCAAAAGCTTTGTATATTG
>ERZ780131.185-NODE-185-length-14906-cov-15.3131_pt1 | contig 14906 bp, 10 predicted proteins | sample MGYA00433081_ERZ780131 | MGnify/ENA primary metagenome ERZ780131 (study PRJEB29588, sample SAMEA2147193) | human gut metagenome | biome: human gut; feature: human-associated habitat; material: faeces | place: Denmark | collected 2008/2010 ... | reverse complement strand
GCCCTGTAAGGGCAAAAGCTTTAAAACTCCAGGGGCAATTTGTAAAGCTTTTGCCCTTACAGGGCGCCTTGCTGATTGCCTTTATACCCAGGGCGCTGCCCTGGGCTAAGAGCTTCTGCCCTTTCAGGGCGTGCTGCTTAATGAATACACCCACAAAAGCATTTGTCTTAACTCCTTAACTTCTGAACTTCCGAAATTAGACACGAACAAAGATCTTCTCTCCCTTGATTTCCAAGGGCATGGGAATGTTGTCGGTGAAGAGTTGTCCGGTGCCAAGGCCCTGAGGCATGGAGACCCCGGGACCATAAGTCTTGGCGCAGAAATGGGCGATGGCACTGAGCCCCACGTTGCTCTCCAAGGCTGATGTGATCCAGCTTCCGATGCCCCGTTCGCTTGCCATCTGTATCCATTCGCGGCATCCGTAGATGCCTCCGTGGAGCGAGGGCTTCAGCACGATGTACTGAGGGTGTATGGTGTCGAGCAATGCCTGCTTCATCGATCGCACGTTCACGCCGATGAGCTCCTCGTCGAGGGCGATCGGCAGGGGTGACTTACGGCACAGGGCAGCCATCTTGGGCCACTGGTGCTGGCGTATGGGCTGCTCTATGGAGTGGATGTCGTACTGTGCCAGGGCTTCCAGTCGGCTCATGGCATTTTCGGGCGTGAAGCCACCGTTGGCATCCACGCGCAACTCAATCTGCTCCTTGCTGTACACCTGGCGTATGCGCTTGATGAGGTCGAGCTCCTTGAAGAAGTCGATGGCACCAATCTTCAGTTTCACGCAGTGGAATCCGCTCTTCAGTTTCTCCTCCATACGGGCGAGCATCTCGTCGTAGGTGCCCATCCATACCAGTCCGTTGATGGTGATGCCCTCCTCGCCCCGTGCGAAGGGCGTGTCGTAGAGGCTTGCCAGGTACGTCGCCCATGCCGGCACATCGCTGACGGGGCACTGACGGAAGAAGTCGGCAAAGGCGGTCTCCAGTCCGAAGGTGATGCTGGGGTAGGCACGTATCATGTCGTAGGGTATGCGCCCCATCTGTTCCACCATCTGGCACACCTGTCGGAGCGTGAGCTCGTATTCGGGCTTGGCATCGCAGCTCAGGTCGGGCAGGGTGGCACATTCGCCCACGCCCCTGATGCCCGAATGTTCTGCCGAGGTGAGGGTGAGGTAATAACTGTGCCGGGTGGTGTAGACACCCCGTGAGGTTCCGGCAGGCTGCTTGAAGTGGAGCGTGCGCTCCGATATGTCGATCTTGTACATCTTTATTTTTTCTTCAACTCATAGAGGTCCTTGCGGCGGTCGCGCAGGTTGCGCACGGCACCATAGGTGTGGAGCTCGTTGAGCAGGTTGAGGTCAACGTCGGATACGAGAATCATCTCGGTGTTGGGCGTAGCCTCCGATCGCTTGCCGTCGTTGGGGAAGGCGAAGTCGCAAGGCGTGAACACGGCACTCTGAGCATACTGTATGTCCATGTTGTGCACACGGGGCAGGTTGCCCACACTGCCCGCAATGGCCACATAGCACTCGTTCTCGATGGCACGGGCCTGGGCGCATACACGCACACGGGAGTAAGCGTTCTGGGTATCGGTCATGAAGGGCACGAAGAGTATCTGCATGCCGTCTTGAGCCATGAGGCGTGAGAGCTCGGGGAACTCCACGTCGTAACAGATCACGATGCCTATCTTGCCACAGTCGGTGTCGAAGGTCTGGATGTGGCTTCCACCGGTAAGACCCCAGCACTTCTGCTCGTCGGGGGTGACATGAATCTTCTCGTACATGTCCACACTTCCGTCGCGTCGGCACAGGAAGCCCACGTTGTAGAGGGCACCGTCGTCCTTGACGTAAGGCATGCTGCCCGTGATGATGTTGATGTTGTAGCTGATGGCAAGCTCACGGAACCGGTCGCGTATCTGCTCGGTGTACTGTGCCATCTGTCGGATGCTCTGTGCCTCGCCCATATTGTTGAACTTAGCCATCAGAGGGGCATTGAAGTATTCGGGGAAGAGGATGAAGTCGCTCTTATAGTCGCTCACCGAATCGACGAAGAACTCCACCTGCTCGAAGAGGTCGTCGACGGAGGCATAGGGGCGCATCTGCCACTGCACGAGACCGATGCGCACGGTGGGCTTGCGGTCTACATAGGAGTCCGTAGGTGGCTGATAGTAGATGTTGTCCCACTGCAACAGGGTGGCGCAGTGTTCGCTCTCCTCGTCGCTGGGCAGATAGTTGCGTATCACACGGCGCACGTGGAAGTCGTTGGACAGCTGGAAGGTGAGCACGGGGTCGTAGATCTCACGACTGCGCACTTTCTCGATGTACTCCTTGGGGCGCATCTGGTCGGCATACTTGTGATAGTTGGGTATGCGTCCGCCAAACATGATGGCCTTGAGGTTGAGTTTCTCGCACAGCTCCTTGCGGTATTCGTACATGCGTCGGGCCAGTCGGAGGCCACGATAGTCGGGGTGGATGAAGACCTCGATGCCATAGAGGATGTTGCCGTTGGCATCGTGGGTGTTGAAGGTTTCATTGCCTGTCACCTGGGCATAGGTGTGGTCGCCCTTCACCATGTTGTAGTTGACGATGATGGAGAGGGCGCAGCCCACGATCTTGTCGTCGACGATGATGACTACCTGACCTTCGGGAAAGATGGTAATGAGTTTTTTGATTTGAGAACGTGTCCAGAAAACGTCCGAGTCGGCATAAATGCGCTTGAACGATTTCGCCAGTTGGTCGTAATCCTCCATGTGGAGGTTGCGCAAACTTACTTTTTCGATTTTGCGTGTTGAGTCCATTGTTTTCTACTGTTATTGACTTATTCGGGTGCAAAATTACAGCAAAAAACTGATATAGAGAAAGAAAAGAGAAAGTTTTTTGAGGAGTTATTTTTAAGGAGTTAAGGAGTTAAGGAGTTAAAGGAGTTAAGACAAATGCTTTAGTGGACTTAAAATTAAACATTCCTTAGAGGCTGTTGTCTTAACTCCTTTAACTCCTTTAACTCCTTAAAAACAACTCCTTTATATGCTAAAATCCACATTCTGCCTGTGGGATAGCCTCGTTGTGGTCGTTGAGGTAGAGCAGAGGGGCGGGACGATAGGCAGGGCTCGCCAACGACTCGTGCTCTTGGCGGAAGCGCGTACTGATGCCCCCGATATTGAGCATGGTGTGGAAGGCGGAACGGCTGCTCTGTGCCTGCTTGTGGCGGTTGGCGGAGAGAGCCTGTGCCACGGCTGGCTCCTGATGCTGGAAGCTCTGCGATGTCCATACCAGGAAGGGCACATGCAACTCGTACTCCGAAGCTCGGGGCGAAGCATGAAGGAAGAGCTTGTGACTGTCGTCGAAGATGTTCTCGCCATGGTCGCTCGTATAGAGCATGGCGCTCATGCCTCCGTGTGCTCTCAGGCGCTCTATCACCCCACTGAGCACAAGGTCGGTGTAGCGGATGGTGTTGTCGTAGGCGTTGATGAGGTCGGGACGGTTCTCCTTCTTGGCCTCGCAATGCGTGTCGGGCTGGAAATGCGCCATCTGTCGGGGATAGCGGTCCATGTAGTTGAAGTGAGAGCCATAGGTGTGGAGCACGATGAATTCCTTCTTGCGCTTCCGAGCCAGTATCTTGTCGAGGATGGGCAGCAGGTCGGCGTCATAGTAGTTGCCGTCCTTGCCCGGGGCTTCGGCCAACTCACGTCCAGCGGGGTTGGCGTCGCCCGTCTTGAGGAAGAGCCACTGGTCGGCCTGTTCGCCCAGGAAGTCGATGAACGAGTGGTTGGGGCGCTGATTGCTCAGAAACACGGTGTGGAAGCCTGCCTCACGGAAGGCCTGCAGGATGCCTTTCTCGTGGAAGAGACGCTCGAAGTCGGAGGCCGAAGCCTGCGAGAGGAGCATGGGCACACTCTTGTGGGTGGTGTTCGACTGGGTGGTGACATCGCTGAACGTCACCAGTCCCGGGGTCTTGCTGAGCCGTGGATTGGTGTCGCGCTGATAACCATAGAGACTGAAGTTCATGGCTCGTGCCGTCTCACCTATCACCATGACGTAGACCTCGCAGGAGTCCTCGGGATGGGACGGCCTGGCATCGAAGCGGAAACGGGCAGATGCCTCCTTGTAGTGGATGGAGGCGTTGTTGCGCTTCACGGCAAGGTAGAGGTTATAGAACACGTTGACGGGGTAGAGGTCGTTGAGCACGCTATATTGTGCGGTATGATGGTCGTCGAGCTGTGAGTTGTCGGAAGAACGGGAGAGATAGGCCGTGGCAACAAAGGTGCATCCCACGAGGGCCAAGGCTGAAGCCCACAGGGCATATCGCTTTCTGAGGGCAGAGGACAGCACGGGTGCTTTCTTGCTCCGTATGGACACCACGCCCAGGATGAGCAGGGGCAGATAGAGGATGAAGACACTCGCCACGCCAGGAATGAGGTTGTCGAGCAACTCCATGGCCTCGCCAGGATTGGTGGTTACGAGGTTGAGGAACATATCCACGGCTATGACGCCCTTGCCGAAGAGATAGAGCAACACAATCTGGAAAGCCGCAAAGAAGATGATGGGGAAGAGCCACCACACCATCTTGCCTGGCTTGCGACAGATGCTCATCAGAGCCATGTAGACACCAAAGGGCAGCACGATGTTGGCAAGGGCTGCCCATGTGCTGAGGTGCTCGGTGAAACAAAGGGCCACATTGGGCACGGTAAGCGCGATGACGGCATACCAGTATATGATTTTGTTGAATGATTTCATGTTGTGTGTTGTTTTCTTTTAGAACGCCTCGTTGATATTGAAGAGGAATCCTCTCTGTCCGCCCTTGCCGAAACCATAGTCGAGACGCACGTTGACATTCTTCTTGAATTCCCATCGATAGCCCACACCAAAGTTGGGCAGGATGTGACGGCTTCTCATCTGGCTGAACTTGGGGAAGACGGTTCCTGCGCCTATCCAGGCCGTGAGCGAGTTGCGTTTCCACACGTGCTGGCGAAGTTCGACAGTGGCTTCTATCATGTGCTTGTCGCGATATCTTCCCTCGTAATATCCGCGCAGGGCATTGCTGCCTCCTGTCTGTGCCATCATGCCCCACGAGGGATTGCCAAAATTGAGTGTGGAACGAAGGTCCTCGGCCAGTACGGCTCCTCGCCAGGGTTGCTGGTAGGCGTTGAGCTGCAGCTCGGTGGTGCTAAAGGCATAGTCGTTGCCCATGAAGCGCGGACGGAACATCTGGGTGAGGTTCACGTAATAACCCCGGTGCGGATAGGTGAGGTTGTCACGGTTGTCGAACATGAAGGTGAATCCCACGCCATAGTTGTCGGTATGTCGGTCCATTCCCGCCAAGAGCTCGGGGCGCTCGATGTCCTTGCCGATGATGTAGTCGTAGGCCACGGAAGGACCGAGGAAGAGGTTGCTGCCAAGGTTCCACAGGAAGCTGCCCTTCACGTGCACCTGCCATCGCTTCATGTCGCTCTCGTTGTCGTCATTGTCGCCCATGTCGTATCCCATTCCCCAGAACTTGCTGGGGAAGGAATAGAAGTAGAGCGTGTAGACGGCACGGTAACGGTCGTGGGGGAAGATGTGGGTTCCGCGCACACCGAGCAGATAGAAGCCCACCGTGCTGACATCGCCAAAGAGCGACACATTGGAGGGGAGGAGGAGCGTGTCGGCTGGGTCGGAGCGATAGATGCCTGCTGCCACTAAGCCTAAGCCCAACTTGGTGTCGGTGGCATAGTGTGGGCCTCCGATGATGCTGAAGTCGAACCGCTTGTCGTTCTTCTTGTTGGCATCGTTGAAGTAGTCGAGAAAACGGGTGATGAGCGATTTCTTCTTCTCGTCCGCCTTCTTCACTTCCGTCTCCTTCACTTCCGTCTCCTTCGCTTCCACCTTCACTTCCGCATTTTCGTCCACCTTTTTTTCTATTTTTACCTCTTCTTTTTCCATTCCGGTATGTGGTGTGAAGGTAGAGTCAGCCTCCCCTGCCATACCAAGAGTAGGCAAGAGAAGGCATGTAAGGCATGAGAGTAGAAGCTGCTTCATGTGTTATGTATATAATAATGTGTAGGGGTGTTAATATGTGATAAACAGTTAGTATACGAGTGCCACGTTGTCTATCCAGAGCGTGTTGCCGGGCGTTCCGATATAGGCTCCGCCATGACTGGAAGAGAACTGCAGGATGAGGTGGGTAGGGGTCTCGTTGGCAGAAGCCCATCCCGTCTCCTTGATGATGACGCTCTTGCCTTTGCTATTACGAGCATAGTCACAATTACGAAGTCCCATGAGCGAGGCGTTATAGCCTGCCATGTGTCGGATGTCGCCATAGTGGATGGTGTAGGTGGCGTCGTTCACCCATCCATTGGTGCTCTTGCTGTACTTCACCACCATGGTGCCCACACGCTTGGCCGTGATGTTGCCGTGGGCATCCTCGTGACGCTTCTGCAGATAGAGGATGGCGACAGCATAGTCGCGTCCTGCCACTTTCGATGCACTGCTGAAGCCGTTCTGCTTGATGCGGGTGGCTGAGTTGGGCAACAGGGTCTTATAGTCGAAACGAACCGCCTTGGGACGATGGGTGAAAGGAATACCCCAATTGATGGCCTTAGGACCGTCCTTGGTTCCAGTGATGGGTTCGCGCACGTCGCCCAGGAAGAGCGAGCCTGCTGCAAGCACCTTGATATTGATGAGTCCCAATACCTTCACCTTCTCGATATGGGTGACGAGCTTGGCACAATGGCCGTTCTCGTGCTTGTCGCGATATACTGAGTTGTTGGTCTTATAGATGCCTGACACGTGGGCAAGCACATTGGAGGTTCCCCAGGGCGAGCCGCCCTTGTTGGTGTAGGGGATATTGCCATTGATGGTCATCGACGGACCTACGGCATAAACCACCTTCTTGTTTCCGCCTATGATACCTGATTCCTTGATGTTTCTGATAACCCAATTATCCATGTTTCCATACTTGATGGGTACAATCTTTTCGGCACTTTGCGCTCCCATCGTGCAGGTGAGGCAAAGTGACATTGTCATGCTTAAAATACGATGTTTCATTTCTGTTACAATAAAAAGTGGTTGCAAAGTTAGGAAAATATTTGTATCGTTATAGTTTTCTTATAGCTTTATTATAGTTATTTAAAGATTATTTTATAAAAATTAAAACTGACGGATGTGGAAAGGTGTAGAGATGTTAGAGCTAATGAGACAAAAAATATGCCCAGAACCAACGATGACGAATGGTTCTGAGCATCATGTATATGGGTTTCAACTTCCCTAAACTTAGAAGCGGCGATGTCCGCCTCCTGGAGGTGGTCCCATGGGAGGTCGTCCGCCATTGAAGGGTCGTCCGCCGAAGTCGGGTCGTCCGCCATACCTCATCGTCTCGCGTGCCTGCTTGCCTCCGATGATATTCAGTCGGTAGATGACGTGGAGCATGGCATAAGAGTTGATGCTGTTGTACTCGGTATCGGTACGGGCCATGGCAGTAAGGGCACGGCTCAGGGTGCTCTGCTGGTGCAGCAGGTCGTAGAACTGGATCATCACGGTGAGGGGCTTGCCACGGAGGAAGCCTTGCGAGAGTTGGGCGTTCCAAACCAGTTCGTTGGTGTTCATCGACTTGTCGCTGTATCCTCGTCGGCTGCTCTGGCTCAAGTCTGTGCTCAGGCTCATGCCCCAGGGCATGGTGGCTGTGATGCTCGGTCCGTAAGAGAACTGCCAGGTGTTCATGTTGCTCGATGCCTGAAGCTTGTTGCGGGCATGGTTGTAGTTGAGGGTTCCGTTGAGGTTGACCTCAAGCCAGTTGTTGCGATAGCCCATGGCGATTCGCTCGCCCACCTGTGTCTGCTTGGTGGTGTTCTTCTGCGAGGTCTTCCCGTCGAGGCTCAGATAGCCCACGGCATTGGTATAGGCGAGGGTGGTGAAGGTGTTGATGTTCCATACGCCAGCGCTGTCGATGGCTGTATTGAACATGAAGGCGCCTCGTGCGTTCCAGTTGCCGTTGATGTTCTCGGGCTGTGTGGTTCGTCCACCGGTCTTGTCGTCGTAGGTCACCATGTCGCTGATGCTGTTGCGTGTCATCGAGAAGTTGACGAAGGTCATCAGGGCTCGCTGGTGCTTCTCTATATAGTTGTTGTAGAAGAGTCGGAAGTTGTGGGTGAACGATGGCTTCAGTCCCGGATTTCCCTTCTTGATGTTGAGCGGATTGCTGTCGTCGGTGATGTCGAGCAGGTCGGTCATGGAGGGTTGCGAGGTGGTTCCGCGATAGTTGACGCGCAGGTTGCTCACCTTGCTGAAACGATAACGGAAGTCGAGGGTTGGTGAGAAGTTGGTGACGTTGCGTGTCGTTTCGATGTGCTGCCCCATATAGTCGTAGATGAAGTTCGACCTCTGTGGCTGGAGCATAGCTCCGAAGCTGAGGTTGTACTTTGGTCGGATGAATCGCATCATGAGCTGCATCTCGTGAATGTAGTTCTTGTACTCGGAGAATCGGCTCTGGTCGCTGTCGAAATACTCGTCGAGAGGCGAGCGCAGAGTGCCTAAGTAGTTGCCCCATCCACGATACTCGGGAGTGATGGAAGCCCACTGGTTTGCCTCCTCATCGCTGAAGTCGGAGAAGTTGTAGGTGGAACGGTCGGTCTTCGAGTATTTGTAGGTGAACTTATAGCTCAGTTGCAGGAAAGTGGCTTTCCAGAGCGGCTCGCTATAGGTGGCCTGCAGAGAGTAGCTGTAGTTGCGGGTAGGCGTCACGTTGTAACGATAAGTGTTGTAGTGGTCGGTCTCGTTGCCGTTGGCCACATCTACAAGGTACATGTAGGCATTGGTGAGTGAGAGGCTGTTGGCATCGGTCTTGCCGTAGCTGGCATCGGTGCGCACGGTGATGTTGCGTCCCATCGCACTGAGTCGGCGATTGTACTGCAACATGCCTCTCAGATTTTCAGACTCGCTATAGCTAATGCTGCTCGACGACTGCAGGTTGACGAGAGCTCCAGCCTGCTGCAACAGACTCTTGCTTAGGCTTACGTCCTCAAGTCCCAGCTCGGCACGTGCTGCGTCCTCGAGCGGGTCGTTGGTGATCTGGTAAGGATCGGCATTAAACTGTGCCGACAAGCTTCGTGCCAGTGCATCGCTGCTCTTGATGGTGAACGATGGACGGAACATGATATTGGTCATCGTGTCGGGGGTCCATTCCAGGCGGAAACGTCCGTCCCAGCTGTTGCTGCGCGAGAAGTTCTTGGCACGGCTGTTCGAGAAAGACGAGTTCTGGCTCACGAAGTTCTCGGAAGCCACCGTGCTGCTGATGTCTCCATCGCTGTGGTTCCATCTCAGCGAGGCGTCCATCTTGAGCTTGTCCTTGTTTTCGTAGTTGTAGTTCAGACCCAGCATCTTCGAGGCGTTGAGTCCCTGCTTGTTGAATCCCCATCCGCCAGGGCCTCCACCTCCGGGGAATCCCATGTCGTTGGTGTTGTTGGCTGATGCGAACATCATGAGTCGGTTGCGGTCGTTGAAATAAGCCGCCATGCCTCGTTCGCTGTATCGTTGCTTGGTGCCTATGCTGAGGTCCATATTGGCGATGAGTCCCTTGTTCATGCCTCTCTTGACGCCGAAATCGAGCACGGTTTCCTCTTCTCCGTCGTCGATGCCCGTCACCTTAGCCAGGTCGCTCTTTTCGTCGTAGGCCTTGATCTTTTCGATGATGCTGGTGGGCAGGTTCTTCAGGGCCGTCTTGGTGTCGCCGGTCATGAACTCCTTGCCGTCTACGAGGATCTTCTTTACTTCCTTTCCGTTGATTTTGATGCTTCCATCGTCGCTCACCTCAGCACCAGGCAGGCGCTTCACGAGCTCTTCGATGGTGGAGCCTTCGGGTGTGCGATAAGCCGCAGAGTTGTACACGAAGGTGTCTTCCTTGAGCACCACTTTCTTGGCCATGGCCGTGACGGTGGCAGCCTTGAGCATGATGGCCTCTGCGTTGATGTTTATCTTGCCCATGGCGAGGTCTTTGCCCTGGGTCATCATGATGCGCCTTACGGTGGGCTTGTATCCTACGCTGGTTATCTTGAGCAGATAACTGCCGTCTTCGGGAGCCTGAAGGCTGAAGAGTCCATTCTCGTCGCTGATGGCGCCTGAGATATAGGTGCTGTCCGCGCGTAGTAGTTGTACGGTCGATGCCTCGACAGGGTCGTTGGTTCCCTTGTCGATAATGGCACCCGTGATGAGGTGTTGCTGTGCCTGCATCATCATGGCGATGAATAGCAGGAGCAGGGTGAGTACTGATTTTCTCATTTCTTTATTTTATAGTTTTTTTTGTTCACTTGATAGCTTAGACGCATCCTTTGTGATAAGGTTTAGTCTAAAATGTGTGAAAAGAATGCTAAAAGTGTGTTCTTTTGCATCAAAATGCAGAAAAATACGTACCTTTGCACGCAAGAATTACATTATTTATAATATATTGATAAATTTATGAGTCAGAGAGTCATCATTTCTACCAATCTCGAAAGTGAGATAGCCGAAGCCTTGGCAGAGTGCGAGCACGACAAGATTTTTGTGCTTACCGACGAAACCACAGTTGTCAAGTGCTGGCCTGTTGTGAAAAATTATTTCTCGCTCAAGGATGCGAAGGTCATTACCATTGGTGCCACCGATACGCACAAAGACCTCGACACGATGGTACACGTATGGAAGTCGTTGGGCGAGGGCGGTGCATCGCGCCATTCGTGCATGATAAACCTGGGTGGTGGAATGGTTACCGACTTGGGTGGCTTTGCCGCAGCAACTTTCAAGCGTGGCATCAACTTCATCAACATCCCCACTACGCTCCTCTCGATGGTGGATGCTTCGGTGGGAGGAAAGACAGGCATCAACTTCGGTGGACTGAAGAACGAGATAGGCGTGTTCTGCGACTCCAAGTTTGTCATTCTCGATACTGAGTTCCTGCGCACGCTCGATGCCGAGAACATCTGTTCGGGCTATGCCGAGATGCTGAAGCATGGTTTGATTTCGGACGAAAAGATGTGGGCGGAGCTGGTTGGCTTCGACTTGGCTCATCCCGACTTGCAGCAGTTGCAACGCATGGTGGGCGATAGCGTGGCGGTAAAGGAGCGCATCGTAGAGCAGGATCCTCATGAGCACGGCATCCGCAAGGCGCTCAACTTGGGACATACTTTCGGTCATGCCTTTGAAAGCTGGGCACTGAAACGCAAGCCTGTTCTGCACGGCTATGCTGTGGCGTTCGGTCTGATTCCGGAACTCTATCTGAGTGTGATGAAGACGGGATTCCCAACGGAGAAGATGCGACAGACGGTGAACTTCATCAAGGAGTACTATGGCTCGCTTCCTATCACCTGCGATGACTACGACGAACTGATAGAACTGATGCGCCATGACAAGAAAAATCAGGATGGCATCATCAACTTTACCTTGTTGGGTGGAATCGGTGATATTCGCATCAACCAAAGTGCCACCATCGACGAAATCAAAGAGGCTTTCGACTTCTTCCGTGAAGGATAAAGCCAAAGCGTTATAAAGCACAATAAGTCTTGAGCTTTGAATATTGAGCATGATGAGAGTTATTTGTTTTCTCATAATGATTCAATGTTCAAAGCTCAATTTTTTTATGCGTAATGCTCAAGCTCATGTCTTAAGGCGTAAAAAATCAAAATTTTTCACGCCTTGGCTTGACAAATTTATTTGTTGCCGTACATGTTCTCGTAATATTTCTGATAGTCGCCAGAGGTTACATTGTCCATCCATTCCTGGTTGTCGAGATACCATTTCACGGTTTTCTCGATGCCCTCTTCGAACTGCAGACTTGGTTCCCAGCCCAGTTCGCGCTGCAGTTTGCGTGAATCGATGGCGTAACGCATGTCGTGGCCCTTGCGGTCGGTGACGTAAGTGATGAGGTCGAGGTCTTCGCCCTCCTTGCGACCGAGAAGACGGTCTACGGTCTTGATAACCACCTTGATGATGTCAATGTTTTTCCACTCGTTGAAACCTCCGATATTATAGGTCTCAGCCACTTTGCCTTCGTGGAAGATGACATCGATGGCACGGGCATGGTCTACCACGTAGAGCCAGTCGCGCACGTTTTCACCCTTGCCATAGACGGGCAGAGGCTTGCGATGGCGTATGTTGTTGATGAAAAGAGGGATGAGCTTCTCTGGGAACTGGTAAGGACCATAGTTGTTGGAGCAGTTGGTCACGATGGTAGGCATGCCGTAAGTATCGTGGAAAGCACGTACAAAGTGGTCGCTGCTGGCCTTGGAAGCCGAGTAGGGAGAATGGGGATTGTACTTGGTGGTTTCTACGAAGAACTCCTCGCCATAAGCCTCGTGGTTCTTGCCACTTGATGCCTTGGTGGAGAATGGTGCTGCCACGCCCTCGGGATGTGTCATCTGCAAGGCGCCATACACCTCGTCGGTAGAAATGTGGTAGAAGCGCTTGCCCTCATAGCCTTCGGGCAGACTCTCCCAGTAGGTCTTTGCTGCCTGCAGGAGCGAGAGTGTTCCCATCACGTTGGTCTGTGCAAAGGTGAATGGATCCTTGATAGAGCGGTCTACGTGGCTTTCTGCAGCCAGATGGATAATGCCGTCTACCTGATAGTCGTTCATCAACTTGAGCATCAGCTCGAAGTCGCAGATGTCGCCCTTCACAAAGGTGTAGTTGGGCTTGTCCTCGATGTCCTTGAGGTTGGCCAGATTGCCTGCATAAGTCAGCTTGTCGAGGTTAATGATGTGATACTCGGGATATTTGTTCACGAACAGACGGACAACGTGTGAGCCGATAAATCCGGCGCCGCCTGTGATGATGATATTTCGCTTCATTATATTTATTATTTAAAATGTTACTTAAGGAGGTTTGCAATGCACTGCTGTAACGAGTCAATCCAGTAGGGCACTTTCACGCCGAAGGTTTCCTTGATGGTTCGCTTGTCGAGCACGGAGTAGGCAGGACGGGTCACTGGCGAAGGATATTCCGAACTGTAGCAGGGCTGTATGTCGCACTGTGTGTGTCCGGCTATGCGGGCTATCATCTGTGTGAAGTCGTACCAGGAGCACACTCCCTCGTTAGAGAAATGATAGATGCCGGTGTATTTGCTCTTGTCGTCGGCCGACTTTATCTTGTCTATGACAGTGAGGATGGCGTTGGCCAGGTCGAGAGCATAGGTAGGAGTTCCGCACTGGTCGAACACTACCTTCAACTGTGGCTTTGTGGCAGTGAGGTTGAGCATAGTCTTGCAGAAGTTCTTGCCAAACTCAGAGTAGAGCCATGCGGTGCGGATGATGACATACTGGCAACCGCTTGCCATGATTTTCTGTTCGCCATGGAGCTTGGTTGTGCCGTATACGCCTGTAGGAGTTCCCTTCTGCTGGGGTCCGCAAGGTACATTGTATGGTTCCTTGCCAAAGACGTAGTCGGTGGAAATCTGCACGAGCAGTCCGCCTGTCTCCTTCATTGCCAAGGCAAGGTTCTCTGGAGCATCGGCATTCAGTTTCTCTGCGAGTGCTGCCAACTTCTCGTCGTTTTCACAGGCATCCACATTGGTCCATGCCGCACAGTTGATGATGGCGTCTATGTGGTTCTCGCTCACCATCTTGCGTATGGCGTCCATGTCTGTAATGTCGAGGTAAGTGGTTTCCACGCCTTCCACCTGGTTCACGTCGGTGAAGAGATAGTGGTCTGTGGTGTTCTTGCTCACGATTCTCATCTCGTTGCCGAGCTGTCCGTTGGCTCCTGTCACTAATATATTCATTTCCTTTTTTGTTTTGTTGTTGTTTTTTGCTCTGCAAAAATACTACTTTCCGTTGATACAGCCAAGACTTCATTGCTAAAGTTTACTAATGTCCTCTTAATGAGCTATAAAAACAGAGCCCCCGCAGACTTTCCTTGATGTGGGGAAGAGTCTGCGGGGGCATCTCTATGAATAAGCGACAGGCTCTCTACAGTAAATGCCTGTCATGGGCCATCGCTAAAGCTTAGAGCTTGAACTTGTAACCCAAAGTGATCTGGAATACAGAGTTGCGGCCAGAATCACCATCCGCAATTTTTGATACACCGATATTGTAACGAGCATCGAGGCAAACGTTCATGTACTCGTAAGAAATTCCTACAGGAATAGAGAAATCAAAAGTCTTTATCTCTGCTCCTTCTGGTGCATATTTGTCGTAGTCGATACTGATGCCGGCAACTTTTACTTTGTTGCTTACGTTGAATGCAGGCTGAATACCAGCTTTCAGTGCCAGGCCTTTTGCAACATAGGCGTTTACCAAAATAGGGATATTCACATAGTTCATCTCCAATTTGGGGTCTCCTTCTGCGTCCTTAACTGAGGCTCCTTGCATAGAATAGAGGAGACCGGCGCTGATTCCTACCATGGGTGAAACGTGATATTCTCCCTCTATACCGCCAACGAAGCCTGCTATGTAACCAGCTTCGTCATCAGTAACGGAAGATACGTTCAAACCGACTTTAGGCTGAATAGTGATGTCGCCTGCTGAATACTGTGCGAATGCACCTACTGAAGACAGCACCATAGCTGCCATAACCAATAATTTTTTCATACTCTCTGAATTTATAAATTAATAATAATGTGTTGCACAAACTTACTAACAAGAATGTTCTGCTGTCCAATAGGATGTGTTTTAAACTTCTTATTTTTAGACGGGGGCAAAGGTATAATTATTTTTTTTTAGATGCAAACAAATTTTATAGTATTTTTTATCCTATGGAAAAATAAGGTCAGTAATATAGAAATATATAATCGGTGGAGAAGTTACATTAAGCTAAATGAACAGAACAAAGTTTGCTTTGGAATTGCCAAGGCGAGAAAAGTGTCATGAAATAAAAATTGTTACGGCTCACCCGATAAACCAGGGGGGATTAAGCATATAGCTTTGTAAGTCTGAAAAGAAAAAACTTTATATCCGTTACTCCTCTTAAAGCAGCTCTA
>ERZ780131.173-NODE-173-length-15624-cov-18.8209_pt1 | contig 15624 bp, 9 predicted proteins | sample MGYA00433081_ERZ780131 | MGnify/ENA primary metagenome ERZ780131 (study PRJEB29588, sample SAMEA2147193) | human gut metagenome | biome: human gut; feature: human-associated habitat; material: faeces | place: Denmark | collected 2008/2010 ... | reverse complement strand
AGCTTCTGCCCTTTACCTTTCCCTTCGGCCGGTGACCGTTGGTTCAGGGCGTGTGGGGCTTACATGCGAATCTTGAATAACTAAATTTAAAATGATGGAGGTAAAATGGAGACAGTACATGTAGTGGCAATTAATCCTTATCGCAAGGGAAATAAGGGGAAAGTTTTTTCTTACAATATCGATACTTATGATAAGGTCATCGGGTCGGAGGAAATCAAGAAGATGATTCAGCAGATTCGGGGTGAATTGCCGATTGACGGAGTGGATTTGAACGATGCGCAGGCGGTGAAGAAGGCGCAGGAGAGGCTGAAGAGCGAGCTGCCTTTCTTCTGCCCGCACTACGGCATGTTCAGGAATAATGTGCGCAGACAGGAGAATGCGATGCCGGAAAGCTTTCTCTTCCAGACGATTATCGATGTGGATGATAAGGAGTATGTGGAGAGGGCGATTGAGAAGGCGCGCGAGCTGAACTGCTCTTCGGGTATCTGGAATGGGAGTTTGCTGCATCTCTGTTATAGCGCTCGCAAGAAACTGCATATCGGGATTAGAATGCCGATTGGGATGACCATCGAGGAGACGCAGAAGGCGTATTGTGAGGCGCTCGGTGTGCCTTATGATGAGAGCTGCATCACACCTGAGAGAATGATTTTCCTGACGGATAAGGACTCGGAAATCTACCGGTCTAAAATGTGGTGCGCAGTGATGCCGGAGAGCGAGATACAGGCTCGCAGACAGGCTTTTCTGGACCGTGGACTGCCGGTTGACGGAAGAGGAGTTGCAAAAGTTAATAGTTTACAGTTTACAGTTAATGGCAATAGTAATGACAAAGTTCAAAACAATAGACTTCCGGGCAATTATGGCACTGGTGAACTGGGAGAGGCCAGTGAGAAGAATCTGATAGCCTTTGATCTGTTCGTGCAGTCGGCTGGGCTTGAAGGAATGGCGATTGATACCGTCGGGTCTCGGCACTCTTCGCTCCTCGCCATTATGAGCGCAGGCGCTTCGAGGGTGATGAGCGAGGAGGAACTGATGAAGGTGGTGAGGACGAAAATGCCAAGCTACTATCAGGAGGATGACTGCCATCAGCTGATACATGATTTCTATGCGAAATATGCTGACAGCTGCAAACCGATGTCGAGGGATGTGATAAGGGTGAATGCGCTGGCGGAAAAACAGGCCAGCCAACAAGTTAATAGTTTACTGTTAACAGTTAATAGCCCTAACGCAAATCATACAGTTCAAGGTTCAATGATACAAGTTCAAAGTACCGAGGAGGATTATCCTGACCCGCCAGCGATGCCGGAGAAACTGCCGAAACTGGTGGAACTGCTGTTATCTCGGACACCGGAGGTTTATAAGCCGGCTGTGGCGCACGCTATCTTCCCACCGCTCGCTACGCACCTCTGGCAGACGAGCTTCCGATATATTGATAATGTAGTGCATGAGGCTACATTGTCTACGTGCTTGCTGGCTGGTACGGGCGCAGGTAAATCGTCTGTAAACAAGCCGATTAGCTATATTATGGAGGATATCCGGAAACGGGATGCAGAGAATCTGAAACGTGAGAAGGAATGGAAGGAGGAGATGACGCGCAAGGGCGCCAACAAGGACAAGCGTAAGCGACCGGACAACCTCGTTATACAGGAGATTGATGCCGATATGACCAATCCGGCATTCGTGATGCGAACCGCTGAGGCGCAGGGACGATTTCTTTACACTTCGCTCAATGAGCTGGATCAGTTTGATGCTCTGAAGGGTACCGGAAACCAGCATTTCCGTATCATGTGTCTTGCCTCAGATAGCGACAACCAGTACGGCCAGACTCGCGTGGGAACTCAGAGTGTTACGGAACGTGTAACCATCCGGTTCAACTGGAATGCATCTACCACTATCCAGAAAGGTCAGCGTTACTTCTCAAAAGTTTTGACAGATGGTCCGATAAGCCGCATCAATTTCTGTACCATTCCGGAGCGTGAAATCGGTGATGAAATGCCTGTCTTTGGTGATTACGATGATGCTTACCGAGAGGGGCTGAAGCCTTATATTGAGAATCTGAACAACGCCAGGGGGCTGATTGACTGCCCTGAGGCATTCCAGCTTGCTCTCAAACTGAAGGATGAGAATGCTGAGTTTTCACGTCTGTCGCAGGACAGGGTTTACGAGAATCTTTCCTTCCGTGCCAACGTCATCGCCTACCTGAAGGCGTGTGTGCTGTATGTGGCGAACGGCTGTAAATGGGAGCCGGAGATAGATGAGTTCATCCGCTGGAGCGAGCGTTACGACCTCTACTGCAAGATGCGTTTCTTTGGTGATGCCATCAAGAGGGCGAACTTTTCGAACGAGAAATCGAGCAAGCGTGGACCGGCAAATCTGTTGCAGCAGTTGCCTGATGTCTTTAATTTCCAGCAGGCAGAATATCTACGCTCGCAGTTGGGCATGGACAAGAAGGGCACTCCTTCGATGTTGCGTAATTGGGTGAACCGAAACTATATCCGGAAGATTCCGCCTAAGGGTGCAACGGGTGACGTAATCAGTATTCAGTTATTCAGTTTTGAAAAGCTACGTAACCGCAAGGATGGTAAAGAGGTAAAAATATTAGAATCTTAATGGAGTTTGAGTTATGGAAATAGTAGTAAAAAGAATAGCAAAAAAGAAGACTTATACGATAGGTCATCTTTATATCCTGAGCGATAAGGATGTGAAACGTACCTGGCGCTCGGGGGTAAAAATAGGCGACAAGCGTATCTTTGAGCACAGCTTCGATAAGGCGAAGTTGGACAAGGAGCATTACTTCTGTGATACCCTGGAGCCTACGTGGAGAAACCTCCTGGGTGTCGAACTGAAACCGGAAGAGGAGGATGGACGGTACAGCAGGGTATCGGGCAAGAAAGCCCGCAAGATACCGGGTCATACGGCGATACCGGAAGGCTCGTATCCTGTGGTTATCTCGAAATCGCCAAGGTTCAAGAAGTGGCTTCCGCTGGTGCAGGGTGTTCCTGATTTTGAGGGCATCCGCATTCATGCCGGTAATTATCCCGATGATACGCAGGGCTGCATTCTGGTAGGTGAAAATAAATTACAGGGTGCCGTCTTTAATTCCCGCATCTGGTTGCATCGGCTCATGAATGCCATTACCGCAGCGAGAGAACGGGAGGAGAGCGTTTGGATTACGATCATTTAATGTTGAATGTTGAGTGTTGAGTTATTAATTTTTAAAAACAAATTATTATGGTAAAGTCAGTTAATACAAATAAAGTAGAAATGGATAAGAAGGCAGCAATTGCTGTTGTGTTTGAAAACCCTGAATTCGGTAAGATTCGTACCTTGACCGATGAGAACGGAGAACCTTTGTTCTGTGCAAAGGATCTCTGTGATATACTGGGGTATAAAAAATCAAGAAACGCTGTAAATCAGTTGGTTAACCACCTTGACGCCCTAAAACAGGGCGTCAAGGTATCGGGAAGCCTTCGTAAGGATGGAAGCCGAACAGTACGAACTCAGCAGATGATCTTCGTCAACGAGAGCGGTTTCTATGCTTTGGTGCTCGGCTCCAAGCTTTCTACTGCCGTGAAGTTCAAGAACTGGGTTACGGCTGATGTGCTGCCGCAGATTCGCAAGACGGGTGGTTATATCCCGGTGCAGCCGGGCGAGAGCGATGAGGAGACAATCCGACATGCGGAAGAAATTCTCCGTGCTACGCTCAAGGAGAAGGAGAATCTGCTGAAGAAACAGCGCCTGCAGATTGAACAGCAGAAGAAGCTTATCGGCGAACAGGATACGGAAATCCGCCGTCTGAATGGAGTTGTGGATGAACAGGTGGTTCGCATCGCTAAGAATGGTGATAACATCATCCAGTTGGAGAATCAGGTGGGTAATCTTCTGCCGAAGGCGCTCTATAGCGATAACGTGCTCGATTCCGTTTCCTGCTTCACCACGACGCAGATTGCAAAGGAACTCGGTATCACTGCCCCGGAGCTGAACCGCTCGCTCTGTGCCCTGCATATCCAGTATTACCAGAGCGGTCAGTATCTCCTCTATGCCGATTATGCTCACATGGGTTTAGCCAAGAGCCGCACCCGCTACAGCGCCTTCCTCGACCCGAAGAGCGATAGCAGACAGGAGAAGATGGGCAGAGCCTACACCCATACCTATCTCGTATGGACCGAGCGAGGACGAAAGTTCATCCATGACCTTGCCCATCGATACTGGGAACTCATTGAAAAGTAAAAAGGTAAAAAAGTAAAAAGGTAAAAAGAGCCTAGCGGAATGTTAAGCTAGGGTGCTCTTTTTACCTTTTTTTAGGGGACCAGCGATGGAATCGCTGGGGACGGGGGCGCGAAGGGGGTAAGGCTCTTTTTACCTTTAAACGTTTCTAGAAGTTAACTCCGAAATTGAACTGGAGGGCTCCATTGCGCGATTTGTCGAAACTGTCGTGGCAGATGTTGGCAAGACCGATGTCGTAGGTGAGATCGGCATAGAACATGTCGTAGCCGATGCCGCAGCCGATGCGGATACCACCATCAAGGCGGCGGAAGTTTGCATCCTTGAATGAGCTCTCTGCTTCACGCTCGGCAAAGTTCTTGATCTTGCCTCCTACACCAACGGCAAAATAGCCGCCTACCTGAGGCTGGATGGAGAAGTGGTCGTCTACCTCGTACTTGTACTTCAGTATGGCTGGAATCTCAAGATAGTTGAGGTCGTAGGTCATCTTCTTGCCTTCAGGAAGATCCTTCTTGCCACCTTTCTCTATATACGAAAGTCCGGTCTCGAGATAGAGTGGGGCGCTGTCGGTCAATGGAATGCCGGCTACTACGCCCACATTCAGGCCGGTCTGCCAGTCGCCACCATCCAGACGGGAATCGTCGGAATTGACAAAGGTGAAGGCAGGACCGATGCGGAATCCGTAATATGGGCTGTTGTAGTTGTAACGGTAGTCGAGACGGTCTGTCCTGCTGTTGTAATATCTACTGTCACGATAATTCTGTGCTGCTGCCGGCATCAGAGCCAGGAGCAATGCCATCATGATGAATGCTAATCTTTTCATAATTCTTATTCTTTTATACATTAATATATGCTGTTTGAAGAAACTTGTTTTATGGTGCAAAGGTACGAATAAAAAACGAAACGGCAGCGAGCGTTTCCCTAAATGATAGAGGGGAACCCCTATTTCTGACCTAATACAACTTTCTCAACAAAAAAAATATAAATTTTTGCTATATTTTTTGTTTTGTCTCCAATTTGTGCTATCTTTGCCTTCAAATTATAAACGTTTATATAGAAATTATGAAATTTTTGAAGAAGTATCTACTGGATATTCTGGTAGTTATTGCATTTGCAATCATCTCCTTCGTCTACTTTATGCCTGCCGATATGGACGGACGAATCCTCTTCCGACATGATGCAGCGGCAGGAAAGGGACTGGGACATGAAAAGGAACTCTTCCAGCAGCAGACGGGAGAGACTACACGATGGACGAACTCGGTGTTTGGCGGTATGCCTACCTATCAGATGTCGCCTTCGTATGACAGTAATCAGGTGCTCAGCCAGATTGTGAAGGCATATCATCTGTGGTTGCCAGACTATGTTTGGTATGTTTTTGTATACCTCCTGGGTTTCTATATCATGCTGCGTGCCTTCAACTTCAGACAGTCGCTGGCGGCGCTGGGAAGTATCATCTGGGCATTCTCGTCCTACTTTTTTATCATTATCGCTGCCGGACATATCTGGAAGGTATGGGCGCTGGCTTATCTGCCGCCGATGATTGCGGGCGTGGTGCTTGCCTATCGGGGCAAGTATCTCAAGGGACTGCTCCTTACTGCCATCTTCTCGGCTTTCGAGGTGCAGGCTAACCACGTGCAGATGACTTATTACTACCTCTTTATCATCCTCTTCATGGTGATTGCCTTCCTGGCAGATGCCATCAAGAAAGGTGAACTTGCACGCTTCGGAAAGGCTACGGCGGTATGCGTGGTGGGTGCCCTCATCGGTATCTCGCTCAACCTCTCGAACCTTTATCATACCTGGCAGTATGGTCAGGAAACCATGCGTGGAAAGAGTGAACTCGTAAAGAAAAATGCGGCTAACCAGACCAGCAGCGGTCTGGATAGAGACTATATCACACAGTGGAGCTATGGTATCGACGAAACGTGGACGCTGATGATTCCGAATGCCAAGGGCGGTGCCTCCGTGCCGCTGGCGCAGAACCAGCAGGCGATGGAAAAGGCTGATCCTAACTTCGTTCAGATTTACCAGCAGCTGGGACAGTACTGGGGCAACCAGCCGGGAACGAGCGGACCTGTATATGTAGGTGCCTTCGTCTGCATGCTCTTTATCCTGGGCCTGTTTATCGTGAAGGGTCCGATGAAGTGGGCGATGCTTGCTGCCACCATCCTGAGCATTCTGCTCGCCTGGGGTAGAAACTTCATGCCGTTTACCAATTTCTTCCTCGATTATGTGCCGATGTATGCCAAGTTCCGAACGGTGGCATCTATCCTGGTCATCGCAGAATTCACCATCCCGTTCCTGTCGATGATGGCGCTGAAGAAGATTGTAGATGAGCCGGAGATTCTGACAGAGAAGATAAAATATGTATATGCCAGCTTCGGTCTGACAGCAGGCTTCTGTCTGCTCTTTGCCATCATGCCGGGCGTATTCTTCCCAGATTTCGTATCGGTACAGGAGACACAGGCGCTGCAGCAGTTGCCTCAGGAGTATATCTCTCCAATCATGAGCAATCTGACGGATATCCGCAAGGGCATCTTTACATCCGACTGCTGGCGTTCGTTCTGGATTATCCTCATCGGTTCGGCACTGCTGATGCTCTTCAAGATGAAGAAGCTGGGCAAGGAATATATGATTGCCGGCATCGCCGTGCTCTGTCTGGTGGATATGTGGATGGTGAACAAGCGCTATCTCTACGATGATATGTTCGTAGACAAGGCGCAGCGCGATACACCGCAGCAGATGACCGAGACCGACAAGATTATCTGCCGTGACAAGGAACTCGACTACCGTGTGCTGAATCTGGCATCGAATACATTCAATGAGAACGAAACCTCTTACTACCACAAGAGCATCGGCGGTTATCATCCAGCCAAGCTCCGTCGCTACCAGGAGATGATTGAGGCACATATCGCTCCTGAGATGCAGAAGACGATGCAGGCGGTAGCTGCTGCGGGCGGCGATATGACCAAGGTGAACGGCGACAGTATCTATCCGGTATTGAACATGCTGAATACCAAATACTTCATCATGCCGCTGCAGGGCGGACAGACCGTTCCGGTTCTGAATCCGTATGCCTACGGCAATGCATGGTTCGTAGACGAGGTGAAGTATGTGAACAATGCCAACGAGGAAATTGATGGCGTGGGCAAGGTGAACCTCCGACACGTGGCTGTGGCTGATGCCAAATTCAAGGAACAGCTGGCGCAGAGCGTGAAGCAGGATGATACTTCGGTGGTGAAGATGACGCAGTATAAGCCGAACAACCTGACTTACGAGGTGAAGTCGAGCAAGGGCGGCGTGATCGTATTCTCTGAGATTTACTATCCGGGCTGGACGGCTACGGTTGATGGACAGCCGGCTGAGCTGGGCAGAGTGAACTATATTCTGCGTGCGCTGAACGTGAAAGCTGGTAACCACAAAGTAGTTCTCGATTTCCATCCTCAGTCGCTCAAGAATACCGAGACGGTGGCTTACATCGGTTATGGCGTTCTGGCTCTCCTTATTATAATAGGTGTAGTGGTTGAGGTGAGAAAGCGCAAGAAGGAATAGCGGGGATTGCAAATCCCCTTAGACTGATAGACTGATTGCAAATTCTGATGATGCGATTTAGAACAGAAATAGATATTCCGAAGGCCGACTTCGAGATAGGGGCGGTAGAGCGGATGCTCTTTGTGGGCAGTTGCTTTGCCGACAATCTGGGGCGGCGGTTTGTGGAGAACCGCTTCCGGGCTACGGTGAATCCCTTTGGGGTGATGTATAATCCGGCAAGCATTCTCCATACGGTAGAGAAATGTTCCGAGGTGCGTCCCCGTGTGGCTGTCTTTACGCTGGGTACCAACCATGTGTATATCCTGAAGGAGACGGGCGAGATAGTGGACAACTGTCAGAAACGCCCGCAGCGCCTCTTCGAAGAGCGGGAACTGAGCGTGGACGAATGTGCCGGCTATCTGCAGAAGGCTATCAATCTGCTGAAATCGCAGACCGCAGCATCCGGTAGCAGTGAAGGCACTCTGAAGGTAATCATCACGGTAAGCCCTATCCGCTATGCGAAATACGGCTATCACGGGAGTCAGCTTTCGAAGGCTACGCTCCTGCTGGCAGCCGATAAGCTGGTGAAGGAGAATCCCGGAGTGGTGAGCTATTTTCCGGCTTACGAGATCATGAACGATGAACTTCGTGACTACCGCTTCTACAAGGAAGACATGCTGCACCCGAGCGAACAGGCTGTGGAATATATCTGGGAGCGGTTCCGGGCAACTTACTTCGGCAAGGCAGCAGAGCAGTTTCTGGAAGACTGGAGGCCTATCCGCGAAGCACTCGGCCACAAGCCCTTCCATCCCGAGAGCGAGGAACACCAGAAGTTCATCGCCAGGACGGAAGAGAAAAAAAGACAATTTGAGGAGAAATATCATCTCTTATAAAATGGAGAAATATCATCTCTTATAAAATAAAGAATATTTAAATAACAAGACAATGACATATACTATTGAAAAGGTAACCACACTGATAGGTGCGCGTCGCTATGGAGACAATGATACCAACATCGGTTTTATCCTGACCGATAGTCGTTCACTTTGTTTCCCAGAGGAAACTCTGTTCTTTGCGCTCAAGTCGGAACGTAATGATGGTCATAACTACATCCCTGAGCTGTATCGCAGAGGTGTGAAAAATTTTGTTGTAACGAATGTGCCTAAGGGCTATGCTTCTGATTATCCGGGAGCCAACTTCCTGAAGGTAGTAAATACGCTCGAGGCTCTCCAGCGTCTGGCTGAGCGCCACCGTGACGAGTTTAATATCCCTATCGTAGGCATCACGGGTTCAAACGGCAAGACCATGGTCAAGGAGTGGCTCTACCAGCTGCTCTCGCCAAGCATGTTTGTTACCCGCAGTCCGCGCAGTTACAACTCTCAGATAGGTGTGCCATTGTCGGTATGGCTGATGAACGAGCAGACCCAGGTGGGCGTTTTCGAGGCAGGTATCAGTATGCCTGGCGAAATGCTTGCCCTGCGTGACATCATCCAGCCAACCATCGCCGTACTGACCAATCTGGGTGCTGCCCATCAGGAGAACTTCTCTTCCATGGAGGAGAAATGCCGGGAGAAACTCATCCTCTTCCATGATGCAGAGACCGTAATCTATGATGGCGATGACGAGGTTATCAGCAAGGTGATAGCCGAATATCCCGACTATAAGGGCGAGAAACTCTTCTGGTCGCTCAAGAATGCGGAGGCTCCTTTCTATGTAAAGAACATCGAGAAGCAGCAGAGCGTGAGCGTGATTACCTATATATATAAAGGTGTGGAAGACAGTTTCTCTATCCCGTTCATCGACGATGCATCTGTACAGAATGCCATCATCTCTGCCGTCGTGGCATCGAAACTCGGTCTTTCGGCTGAAGATATCGACAAGCGCATGGCACAGCTCGAACCTGTGGCAATGAGACTGGAGGTGAAGGTAGGACAGCACGGATGTACGCTGATCAACGACAGCTACAACAGTGATATCAATTCGCTTGATATCGCTCTCGACTTCATGAACCGCCGTCCAGACCATCGCGGTCGTCGCCATACACTGATATTGAGCGACATTTACCAGAGCGGTCAGGCACCGGAGGTATTATATAAAGAGGTGAGCGATTTAGCCCGTAAACGTGGCGTGGTAAAGTTCATCGGTATCGGTCCTGAGCTCTGCAAGCAGCACGACGTGATTCAGATTTCAGAGAAGTTCTTCTTCCCGAATGTAGAGGAATTCATCGCCAGCGAGGTGTTTGCTTCCTTGCGCGATGAGGTGATTCTGCTGAAGGGCGCCCGTCAGTTTGGCTTCGACCAGCTCACCGAACTGCTGGTACAGAAAGTACACGAGACTACGCTGGAGGTGAATCTGAATGCCGTGGTAGCCAATCTGAACTACTACCGTGCGTTTATGAAGCCGGAAACCAAGCTGGTATGCATGATCAAGGCAGACGGCTACGGTGCAGGTGCCGTGGAGATAGCCAAGACCCTGCAGGACCATCGTGTAGACTATCTGGCTGTGGCTGTAGCCGATGAGGGCGTTACGCTGCGCAAGAACGGCATCACCAGCAACATCATGATCATGAATCCGGAGATGACCGCCTTCAAGACTATGTTCGATTACGACCTGGAGCCTGAGGTTTACTCTTTCCGTCTGCTCGATGCGCTCATCAAGGCAGCTGAGAAAGAGGGCGTAACCGGTTTCCCTGTCCATATCAAGCTGGATACCGGCATGCACCGCATGGGCTTCGACCCTGAGAACGATATGGAGGAACTCATCGGCAAGCTGAAGCACCAGAATGCCATCATCCCACGTTCTGTGTTCTCTCACTTCGTGGGCAGCGATGACGACAGCTTCGATGATTTCTCAGCTCATCAGTTTGAACTCTTCGACAAGGGCAGCAAGCAGTTGCAGGCAGCCTTCGACCATAAGATATTGCGCCATATCTGCAATTCGGCAGGTATCGAGCACTTCCCGGAGCGCCAGCTGGATATGTGCCGTCTGGGACTCGGACTCTACGGCATCAATTCGCGCAACAACAAGACCATCAACTGCGTGAGCACTCTGAAGACAACTATTCTGCAGATGCACAACGTGAAGGCAGGTGACAGTGTGGGCTACAGCCGCAAGACAATTCTCGACAGAGACAGCGTCATCGCAGCCATCCCTATCGGATATGCTGACGGACTGAACCGCCGTCTGGGCAACCGTCATGCCTACTGTCTGGTGAACGGCCAGAAGGCAGAATATGTGGGCAACATCTGTATGGATGTGGCTATGATAGACGTGACCGACATCCCTTGCAAGGAAGGAGATTCGGTAGAAATCTTCGGCGAGCATCTGCCTGTCCAGACACTGAGCGACATCCTCGAGACCATCCCTTACGAGGTGCTGACCACCATCAGCAACCGTGTGAAGAGAGTTTACTTCCAGGACTAGGAAGTGAAGAGGGAAGAATGAAGACCGATTCGGTAAAAAATCATTTAAAAACGTATAAAAATAGAGAAATCCTATCAGAAATGTTCTGATGGGATTTTTTTTGCGTAATTTTTTCCATCAAAACGTATTGTAATTGAAGAAAAAAGTGTATCTTTGCACACAACAAATCATTAAAAGACAAAAGAGGTGCTCTTTGTCGTGTATTTTCTAACAATTAAACAATACTACAAATAAAAATGGAACAAGTATTTAGCTATATTATCAGTCTCGGTGCGAGCGTGATGATGCCTATCATCTTCACGGTCATCGGTCTGTGTATTGGCATGAAATTCGGAAAGGCTCTGAAGTCGGGACTCTTCGTAGGCGTGGGTTTCGTAGGCTTGGGCGTGGTAACAGCATTGCTTACTACCAACTTCAACGACCCATTGAAGGCTATTTCAGACATCTACCACTTACAGTTAAACGTTTTTGACATGGGATGGCCAGCAGCTGCAGCTGTAGCTTACAATACAGCAGTGGGCGCATTGATTATTCCAATCTGTCTGGGTGTCAACTTCCTGATGTTGATTACCAAGACAACACGTACAGTGAATATCGACCTCTGGAACTACTGGCACTTCGCCTTTATCGGTGCAGTGGCTTACTTCGTGATGGGTCAGAGTTTGCTCTGGGGCTATTTCGCAGCCATCGTCTGCTACATCAATACCTTGGTCTGTGCAGACCTGACAGCCGACAGATTCCAGAAATATTACGATTTGGATGGTATCTCTATTCCGCAGCCATTCTGCCAGAGTTTCATGCCATTCGCAATCGTTTTCAATAAACTCTTCGATATGATTCCGGGCTTCTCTAAGCTCGATATCGATGCAGAGGGACTGAAGAAGAAGTTTGGTGTGCTTGGCGAGCCACTGGTACTCGGTGTTATCGTAGGAGCCCTGATAGGTTGGGCAGCCCAGCTCGATATCAAGAAGATTCTCTTCCTGGGTGTAACGATGGGAGCCGTGATGGAGCTGATTCCTCGTATTACAGCCCTGTTTATCGACGGTTTGAAGCCTATCTCAGAGAAGACACAGGAGTTGGTGAAGACTAAGTTTAACGGCAAGAAGGTTCATATCGGTATGAGTCCTGCCCTGGTAATCGGCCATCCTACTACCCTGGTAGCATCTGTGATTCTGATTCCGGTTATCCTGGCTATCGCAGTCTTCCTGCCAGGCAACCAGTTCTTGCCTTTGGCTTCGTTGGCAGGTATGTTCTACCTCTTCCCAATGATTCTGCCTTTTACAAGAGGTAATGTGGTGAAGACGCTTATCATCGGCCTGGTAACCCTCGTCATCGGTCTCTATTTCGTTACCGATATGGCACCAGACTTTACGCTGGCAGCCAACCAGGTTTATGCAGCAACAGGCGATAATGCCGCTCATATCCCTGACGGATTCTCAGGCGGTGCACTCGATTTCGCATCCTCTCTCTTCGGATGGGTTATCTATCGCGGTGTGAAGCTTTCATACGTAGGTATGGGTGTTCTCGCAGTCATCACAGTAGCCATGATGGTTATCAACCGTCAGCGCATCGTGAAGGAAGAGAGAAAGGTAAAAGGGTAAAAAGAGCCTTTTCCCCTCCTGTCCCCGTTCCCAGCGATTCCATCGCTGGTCCCCCAAAGATAAAATATCAATAATAAAACAAGATAATTATGAAGAAATTAACATTAATATTAGCAGCAATGGTATTAACAGCAAGTCAGGCTTTTGGTCAGTGTGGAAAATGTGGTTATGAAGTGAAGGCAGAAAATGCCTACACTAACTACAACGTTCGTTATGCAAGCAATCCGATGGATGCAAAGCACTATACAACAGACCGCCTTCGCGGTGAATTCGCTATCGAGAAGGTGTTTGCTCCAGGCGAGGTAAACTGGACATACACCATGTTCGACCGCTTCCTCATTGGTGGTGCTGAGCCAACAACCGCTCCTCTGAAGCTGACTTCTATCGCTCCTCTCTATACAGACAAGCCAAACGATGAGAAGAATCTGCTCGACAACCGCGAGTTGGGTATCATCAACATCGGTGGCGAGGGTACTGTTACCGTTGACGGCAAGAAGTATACGCTCGGTTTCCAGGAGGCTCTCTACGTAGGTCGTGGTGCCAAGAACATCGAGGTAAGCAGCAAGGATGCAGCTAAGCCAGCTAAGTTCTATATGAACAGCGCTTGTGCTCATCAGACATATCCTACCAAGAAGGTTACCCTGAAGGATGCCAACAACATCAAGGCTGGTAGCCTGAAGGAGAGCAACGACCGTGTAATCCACCAGTTGATTATCGACGGTGTAGCCGGTGTTCGTACCTGCCAGTTGCAGATGGGTGTTACTGAGTTGAAGGAGGGTTCTGTATGGAACACCATGCCAGCTCATACTCACCTCCGCCGTATGGAGACTTACCTCTATTATAATGTACCAGAGGGTCAGAAGATTCTCCACGTAATGGGTGAACCACAGGAGACACGTCCTATCTGGTTGAACAACGAGCAGGCTGTGATTTCTCCAGAGTGGTCTATCCACTGTGCAGCAGGTACCAGCAACTATACCTTTATCTGGGGTATGGCAGGTGAGAATCTGATCTACAACGATATGCAGGTAGTGAAGATTCCTACATTGGAATAATAAGATACATGATATGGCAACCTGGTTTATGATTAATATGAGCCAGGCTTTGCCGTCTAAATAGTAATCTAAAATAAAAATAAGTATAACGCTTAAAAACTTTTTTATAAAATGAGCCCTATTACAACAAGTAAAATGTCCAACTTCCGTTGGGTAATCTGTGCGCTGCTCTTCATCGCAACCACAGTCAATTATATGGACCGTCAGGTTCTCTCTTTAACATGGAAAGACTTCATTGCTCCAGAATTCCACTGGACAGATGATCACTATGGTACCATCACCGGTCTTTTCTCAATCTTCTATGCCATCGCTAACCTCTTCGCAGGTAAGTTTGTTGACTGGATGGGCACCAAGAAAGGTTATCTCATCGCCATCTTCGTATGGTCAACAGGTGCTGTGATGCACGCCGGTTGCGGTTGGGTAGCTATGCAGATGGAAGGTTATGATTCTATCGAGGCGCTCCGCATGGTACAGGCTGGTAGTGATGCAGCTGTAGCGATTGCTACAATCAGTGTATGGCTGTTCCTCTCTTGCCGCTTGATTCTTGCTGTGGGTGAGGCAGGTAACTTCCCTGCAGCCATCAAGGTAACAGCAGAGTATTTCCCTAAGAAAGACCGTGCTTTCTCTACCGCTATCTTCAACAGTGGTGCTTCAGTAGGCGCTTTGGCAGCTCCAGCTACCATTCCATTGTTGGCTCGCAGCCTGGGCTGGGAGTGGGCATTCATCATCATCGGTGTGCTCGGTTATGTATGGATGGGCCTCTGGGTATGGCTCTATGACAAACCATCTAAGAGCAAGCATGTAAACAAGGTTGAACTTACTTATATTGAACAGGATGAGGACCTCGAAAAGATTGAGGCTGGGAAAGAGACAGAAACTGCCGCTGAGGAGAAAACTATCGGCTTTCTGAAGTGCTTCAGCTACCGTCAGACCTGGTCATTCATCGTAGGTAAGTTGATGACTGATGGTGTTTGGTGGTTCTTCCTCTTCTGGGCACCTGCTTACTTCTCTGACCAGTATGGTTATTCTTCAGATTCAGGTATGGGTATCGCCCTCATCTTCACTCTCTATGCTATTGTAACCGTATTGAGTATTGGTGGTGGTTACTTGCCAACCTACTTTGTTGACAAGAAGGGTATGAATCCATATATCGGTAGAATGCGTGCGATGTTGATTTTCGCTTGCTTCCCATTGCTCGGTCTGATAGCCCAGCCTATGGGTGAGTACAGTGCATGGTGGCCAGCTATCATCATCGGTTTGCTCGGTGCAGGTCATCAGGCATGGTCAGCTAACCTCTATTCTACCATCGGTGATATGTTCCCTAAGTCAACTGTAGCTACTATCACCGGTATAGGTGCGATGGCAGGTGGTATCGGTTCCTTCCTGATTAACAAGGGTTCCGGTATGCTCTTCACCTATGCAGATGGTCAGGGTTCAGCCTTCAGCTTCATGGGCTTCGATGGCAAGCCAGGTGCCTACATGATTGTATTCTGCATCTGTAGTGTTGCTTACCTCGTAGGCTGGTGCATCATGAAGGCATTGGTTCCTAAGTACAAGCCAATCGTTGTAGAATAATGAAAAGGTAAAAAAGTAAAAAGAGAGTGTGTCATAAGTCACATCCAATACGCCCTGAAAGGGCAGAAGCTCCTAGCCCAGGGCATCGCCCTGGGTTTTAAAACAAATACAAAAAAGTCGCCCTGAAAGGGCAAAAGCTTTGATATTGAAAGCTTTTGCCCTTTCAGGGCGACTTTGATTTTTGTCAACATTACCCAGGGCGATGCCCTGGGCTAGGA
>ERZ780131.169-NODE-169-length-15770-cov-16.7665_pt1 | contig 15770 bp, 14 predicted proteins | sample MGYA00433081_ERZ780131 | MGnify/ENA primary metagenome ERZ780131 (study PRJEB29588, sample SAMEA2147193) | human gut metagenome | biome: human gut; feature: human-associated habitat; material: faeces | place: Denmark | collected 2008/2010 ... | reverse complement strand
TTGCTCAGGATGTTATAAGAGTTAATATTTATAATGTTGCGGAATTAAGGTATAAGAAAAATATTCGACATGTATGGTTGAAATTCCTCAATACGCCCTCCTAAGAGCTTCTGGGCTTTCAGCCCGTGCCAGCCTACAGGTCGTAAATATTTCTGTGTTTTAAGGATTTCTGTTGACCACTCTTTGCGTTTTTTCTAATATGAGTTGACTCGGTTATTACTTATTTGTAATTTACGTTGACTGACTTCATTTTAGTCATATTCATAGTTGACTGCTTATGCAGTAGTAGCATCAGTCAGCCGGAATCTGAAAATAGAAAAAAGTTGAAGGGTGATGAAGGGTTGGCTTGTATCCTTCGCCCCCTGAAACCCCGATAAACACAGGGGATTCAGAAGAAATGATGAAGGGTGAAGGGTTTTTGCGTAATCCATTTTTATAAATACTGATGCAGTAAAAATGCCTACTTATGACACAATTGTGCCCAGCGAAGAGCACAATTGTGCCCTTTAAGGAGCACTTTTCTGGCAAAGGAAGTTATATGTTTTTAGTGCGCTGTTTCTTATCCCGAACAGAGGCTTTATGGGCTTTTATTTGTATAGTTGTGCTTTCAAATAAGAGCCCAGAGTCTTAGCTTATAATATCTCCATCGCTATGGCTGCACACGCTTCCGCATCTGCCAGAGCATGATGGTGGCTTGTTAAATCATAGCCGCAACGGGCTGCGATAATATCGAGGGTGTGACTGCCTTGGGGCCACACTTTGCGAGATGCAACGCAAGTGCAGTAGAACTCATAGTCGGGATAGTCCATCTGATAGACGCGGAAAACAGCCTTCAGACAACTTTCATCAAAAGCCTTGTTGTGAGCTACGAGAGGGAGCCCTGTTATCTTGGGTTCTATCTGCTTCCATACGTCGGGGAAGACAGGAGCTTCTTCTGTATCAGAGGCGCAGAGGCCGTGCACCTTACTGCACCAGTAGTTGTAATACTCCGGTTCGGGCTTGATGAGAGAGTAGAACTTGTCTACTATCTCTCCGCCACGTACTATGACAATGCCTACAGAGCATACCGATGATCGCTCGTTGTTGGCTGTTTCAAAATCTATCGCTGCAAAATCTTTCATGCCGTAACTTGTTCGTTTGTATGGTGCATTGTCATGCGATGCCGTTTCCCAACATCACAGCAAGCCGTGTATTGAAGTTTTCTGTGGAACAAAAACTATCTATATTATAGGTAACGTTTTGACCGTAAAGATATTGCTATGATCAGTCTGTTTTTGTAGGCTAAAATGATAATTTTTATAGTATAACGGTAAGACTTTTCCAGTATTAATCAAACGATTCACAGGGATTTAAGGCTGATGGCATAAGTATAGCATTTGGAGTCTGCCTGAAAATATGTTAATAATCGGGATTTGTGGGCTGATAGCATACGGAATGTAAAAACGCACAGAGTGGAGCAGGAGTGTTCCAGTATTTCCATTATGAAGAGAAATGATGGCTTTTGGAAGGTTGTTGCAAAGAAAACTCCTTTTGATAAAATATTTTTTGCGATTTGACGTTATATACTAATAATCGTTTTTTTAGAAGAAAAATAAATAATAATGTCAATAGAACAACAGAAAACAAAAGATAGAAATTATCTTGTTCCTTTTGTATTGGTAACGTCGCTCTTTTTCTTGTGGGGCTTCGCTCGTGCCATTCTGGATGTGCTCAACAAGCACTTCCAGAATGCTTTGCATATCAGTATCACTCACTCCGCCCTGATTCAGGTAACCACCTATTTGGGTTATTTCTTGATGGCGATACCTGCGGGCATCTTTATCAATCGCTATGGCTATCGTCGTGGTGTGGTCTTCGGACTGATGCTTTTCGGCATCGGTTCCCTGCTTTTCATCCCCGGCGCTTCGGTAGGCAGTTTCTATGCCTTTCTGTTTTGCCTGTTCATCATCGGGTGCGGACTGGTGTTCTTGGAGACGGCTGCCAATCCCTATGTCACCGAGTTGGGCAGCAAGGAGACGGCGACAAGTCGCCTCAATTTGTCCCAGTCTTTTAATGGATTGGGCGGCATCTTCGCCACGTTCTGTATCGGTCAGTTTCTCTTCAACAATACCGAGGAAGGTGGCAATGTGGTGGTGCCTTATGCCATCTTGGGTGTCTTGGTGCTTGCCATAGCCGTAGTCTTCTCACGTGTCAACCTGCCCGAAATCAGTCATGAGCAGACATCAGAGGACAAGGAGCGCGGTTCCAATATCCGCAAGCTCTTCACCCATCACAAGATGTTTGTCTTTGGCCTTTTTGCCTTGCTGAGTTATGAGGTGGCTGAGATTTCCATCAACAGCTATTTCATCAACTTCGTCACCGGCATGCACTGGATGTCCGACCGCACCGCCTCATTGGTGTTGACGGGGGCTTTGGCTTTCTTTATGGTAGGTCGCTTCTTGGGCAGTTGGGTGATGCGCCATGTGGCAGCTACCACGATGCTCCTTGTTTGTGCTGTGGGTTGCGTGGTGTGCAATGTCTTGGTCTTGTGCTGTTTAGGCAAAGTGTCTTTGGTGGCATTGTTGTGCAACTATCTCTTCGAGGCTATCATGTTCCCCACCATCTTCTCGATAGCCCTTGTAGGTTTGGGCAATCTTACCAAGAGCGCCTCCTCGCTTCTGATGATGACCCCTATAGGTGGCTGTGGCTTCCTTCTGATGGGGCTCATTGCCGACCGCACCCATGTGGTGATGCCTTTTGTGGTGCCCTTGGCAGGTTTTGTCGTTGTGCTGGCTTATGCCGTGCGTGAGTATTATATTAATAAGGTGAACGTACAAAAAGGAGAGAGAGCATAAATTGCTATCTGTATTTTGCAAAAATGAAAGCAGAGTAGGATTCGTGTAAAATATAAACTTTTTTAACTTGTTTGAGGGGTGAAAAGTTAGCTCAACATTTTGCTGTTTCATTTGAAAAAGGTAATTTTGCACTCGAAGTTTGAAGAGAGGCCATCCTCTTGGAGATGGTTTCTTTCGAAAAAATGAATTGAATGTTTCATTAAAACTTATAAATTTAAAACTATTATGGCAGTAGATTACAAGAAAATCGGTCTTGTGAACACTAAGGACATGTTCGCAAGAGCTATCAAGGGCGGTTGGGCCGTTCCTGCTTTCAACTTCAATAACTTGGAGCAGCTCCAGGCTATCATCCAGGCTTCTTCAAACTTGAAGTCACCAGTTATCCTTCAGGTATCTAAGGGTGCTCGTAAGTATGCTAACCCTACATTGCTCCGCTACATGGCAGAGGGTGCTGTAGAGTATGCAAAGGAGTTGGGTTGCAACCATCCTGAGATCGTTCTTCACCTCGATCACGGTGATAGCTTCGAGACATGTAAAGATTGTGTAGATTTCGGTTTCTCTTCTGTAATGATTGATGGTTCTGCACTTCCATACGAGGAGAACATTGCATTGACAAAGAAGGTTGTTGATTACGCTCATCAGTTCGGTGTAACTGTAGAGGGTGAGCTCGGTGTCCTCGCTGGTGTTGAGGATGACGTAGTAGCTGAGGAGTCTCACTATACAAAGCCTGAGGAGGTTGTAGATTTCGCTACACGTACAGGTGTTGATTCATTGGCTATCTCTATCGGTACTTCTCACGGTGCTTACAAGTTCAAGCCAGAGCAGTGCACACGTGACCCTAAGACTGGTCACCTCGTTCCTCCTCCATTGGCATTCGACGTATTGGCAGCAGTTGAGGAGCAGCTTCCTGGTTTCCCTATCGTTCTCCACGGTTCTTCTTCAGTTCCTCAGGAGTATGTTGACATCATCAACAAGTACGGTGGCAAGTTGCCAGACGCAGTAGGTATCCCAGAGGAGCAGTTGACAAAGGCTTCTAAGAGCGCTGTTTGCAAGATCAACATCGACTCAGACTCTCGTCTTGCCTTCACTGCTGGTGTTCGTGAGACATTTGCTTTGCACCCAGAGTACTTCGACCCACGTCAGTACTGCGGTAAGGCTCGTGAGTACATGGTTGACCTCTATAGCCACAAGATCAAGGATGTTCTTCATTCAGACAACAAGTTGGCTAACCTCGACTAATCGTCGTAGGTCGCTAAGACATAAAAAGAGCGGAAGTCCGAAAGGATTTCCGCTCTTCTTTTTTGTCCCTAAATGACTTGAAAAATGAGCATAGGTTCGTTGGCTGATTACCAAGTGATGTTCATACCGACAGCCACACTGGCGTTCGAGCTCAGTGGAATGCATTCCTTACTCATCTTGCCCAGCAAGTGGTCCATGCCGATGAATAAATTATATCCCTTAGGATGGATGTTGAGCACCCAGCCCATGCTGGCTGTGAAGCTGTTGACAGCAAAGTTGACACCACCGTCAATCCATTTCAGAGGAGCCCAGTTGGCACTCAGTCTGCCTTCTGTCCATGAGTAGGCACCCTTGATGCGTGTAGAACTCAGGAAGCCGAAGGTCATTTTCTTGTAGCATGGAAGCTTGTAGCTTGCACCCACGTTGATGGTGGCACCTATGCCTGTTGTTCTGCTGCCCTGGTCACCCTCGTCGGTAAGGTTGGCAAAATCGGCCAGCTGGTCTCCATATTTATCAGCCTTGTCATCGAAGACTTCGTTTCCATTGCCTTGTTTCACATCCATGTCGGTGAAACCGTCAAAGACGAATGTGTCCTGTCGGTTGGCAGCCTGCATGTTGTTGCTCCAGTGCATGAAGCCCAAGTCGAGAACCGAGGCGTTCACTGTCCAGCTGTCGTTGATTTTATATTCTCCACCGAGGTCTATCGCCATACCAAAGCCGCTCAGTCCAGCGCCGTCTACGTCCACATCGTTCACATATTCATATTCTCCCTTTGATGGGTCGTTGTATTCCTTGGTTTCCTGCTTGTAGCAGAATCCCTTCATCGACATGTTGGCCTTGGCCTTTGCGCTTATCAGCCATTTGTCGTTGGCTGTCAGGTCTGCCTTTACGTCATTCATCTCTACATCAGCACGGGCAATACCGAAGAGGAATTTCAGTTTGGCACCGAGTCGCAGTTTCTTGTTAATCTGGCGGGAGTGACCCAAAGCCAGTTCGCCATACGACATGGCGTGTGCTCTGATGTCGCCGATGTCATAAGAGTTATTGCCTGTGTTCTTGGCAAACTCAAAGAGCTCGTAGGGCAGAGCGATGCCGAAAGAGGTCTTGGCGTTGACTTCGATGGTGTTGTATCCGCCGAAGCCCTTGAAGCCAGCCGACAGCAGGGCTATGTTCACGTCACCCGTGATGCGGTTGTTGCCTGTACTGAATCCGTCGAGAGCATCACTTGTTGAGATGTAGGGGTTCATGAAGGTGGTCATTTTCTTGGCTCCGTTTTCCACGCCATACATAGGATTGTTCATCACCACATCCTGGTATCCGAAGTTGCCATGTGTGTTTACACTCACATTGCCCAGAGCAGGAATGGATATGTAGTTCTGGTCGTTTCCATAGGCAGGGTTCAGATCGTGACGGAACTTATAGTCTTCAGTGTAATATGCCGAGTTGAGGCTCTGTGCCATGGCACCCATTGCAACAGTAGTCAGTGCCACTGTGAGCAATTGTTTCTTGATATGTTGTAATTTCATAGGGCTTTCTTATTTATTATATATAAAATAGGTATGTTTGGTCTGACACTCTCATTAGTTGAAGTCGCCGATAATCTTTCCGACAATCTTCACCTTGATGTCGTTCAGTTTCAGGGTATGCTCTCTCTCGTTGAGGCTGATGCCCGTCACCTTGTTGCCATTGGCAGACTTGGCGGAGCCTTCCAGTCGGAATACGAGTCCGTCCAACTGCTTGAGCGAGTTCTTTACCTTGGGTGTAATTTTCATGGTGATAGGTGTTGTCACGGCTGTTGTTCCGTCTGTCGATGCAGCCACCTCGTCGGGAATCTCGATGAGCAGTTTGTCTTCTATCTTGTTGCCCTGTGCGTCTACAGGATATGCTTTTACGGTGAGGTAGGCTGGAACCTTGTTCTCTACGTTGGCTGTCACCTCGATGTAGGTTCCCTCGGCCAGGTCGAGTTCGTCGATATCGTCGTTCCATCCAGTAAAAGAGTCTTCGTAAACGATATTTGCCTTTTCGCCAAAAGCCAATGGAGCATTGACCTCATAACTTGGCTTCACATGGTATTCTTTTCCAAATACTATGGTAGCCACCTCTGGCTTAGCATGAGCATTCACGTCTACGATTTTGATGTGGTCGGGTATGCGGTTGATGAGTGTCGACAGGTTGCTCACGGCATACACGTTGGCTTCGCCGTACTGCTGGTTCAGTTCGCTTGTCTTCTGTCGGCAGATGCAGATCTTGCTCAGGCCGTTTTTCGCTACACTCATCTCCGGCAGAGTGACGCGTGCCAGTTCTCTGCCTTCCTTTGTCGAGATGACTGTCGCACTAACAGTAGCTGCCACATCCATGTCGTTGTTTACGGTCAGCAAAATCTGAGGATTGTCGAGATCGGCCACAACGTCGTCGTCATCCAGGAAGTCGGGAAGCCCCGTCACGTCAACTTCTCCCAAGGAATTCAGATTGATCTTCGGGTCGAAGATACCTGTGGCACTATTCATCGTGATGGTTCTGTCGGCTACGCCTATTTTGGCCTTGATAGTAGGATTGTCGGGCATAGCACCTGTCACATTGCATTGCATTGCTATGCTGAAGTATCCCGTCAGGTCTATCGCTCCGTTGTTGATGCTGAGGCGTCCGTGGTCGTTCTGATTATTGGTGAAGTCCAGTTTCTGTGTCTTGAGGCTCAGCTCAAGGGGACGTGCGGTAGAGATGTTTGTGATGGTAACTTTCGAACCATTGTGTGTGGGAACTCCGTTGCTATTGCCGTTCACCTGACTGATGCTGAGGTATGCAGGCAAGGTGAGAGTAGCCGACTCTATGTTGGAGACAGCTGTCGAGATGTTGCTGAAGTCGAGTCTGATACTGATTTCGGTCCCGTTCTCGTTCTCGTTAATCTTAGCCTCATTAAGACTTTTTACAGCCTTGTCGTTGCCATGATATTCGAACATCATGACCTTGGGTGAAGCAAGATGGAGGCTGCTGCCGGGAGCGCGTCTTGCCTTGGCACCCGTAGAAGCTGCGTTGCTCAGTGAAATATCGCCATCGAACACGTTGGTAACGTCGAGGATGATAGGCGAAATGTTTGGATAGGCTGCCTCTACATCTCCTCCAGCCAGCTGGAACAGGTAGTTGCCTGCAGCATCTGTCACTACGCAACCGCCTTCCTTGAGGTCGAGAACATCTTTCAGCTGAATTTCTTTGGTTGAACTGTTGGGAATTACCAAAGACTCACTTCCGAATCCCATAGTAGCGTCAACGTTGTTTAGGTCATAGTCGTTGTTCGTGCATCCTGTTAAGGTCAGGAAACCTGCCACCAACAATGCTGATGGTAACAGATGGTGTTTTAGATTGTGATTTAACATACTTTGAGTAGTTTATAAATTTGTGATTAGGTTATAATTTCCCCCTTCATGTGGCAAATATACTAAAAAAAAATAAATGAACAACAAAAATGTTCATTTATTTCTCTAATATGTTCAAAAAAACTTATTTTTCTCCTCAGTCTTCCATTCTCAGGAAAGCTTTGGGCAGATAATTGATGATGTCGCCGGCAATGAGACTTTCCTTTCCTAAGTCTTTGGCAGCCAAGTCGCCGGCCAGTCCGTGCAGGTACATTCCGATCCTGCAGGCAGAAGGTGCGTCGTAACCTCGTGCCAGCAGGGCAGTGATGATTCCGGTCAGCACATCTCCGCTTCCTGCTGTCGCCATGCCGCTGTTGCCAGTGGAGTTGAAGTCTATGTGTCCGTTGGGCAGGCACAGGGCAGAATAATGTCCTTTCAGCAGAATGTAAGCCTGCAGCCTTTCTGCCAGTTCGCTTGCCTTCATTAGTCTTTCGTAGCAGCAGGAACTTGTGGTGCCCGCCAGACGGTCGAGCTCCTTAGGATGAGGAGTGAGGATGATGTCCTTGGGCAACTGTTGCATCCATGCCCGGTGACTTGAAAGGATGTTGATGGCATCGGCATCGATGACCAAGGGGCAGGTGCTTCGTCTAATCTGTGCTATCAGGGCGATGGCTGTTGTCTCGTTGGTGCCTAACCCCGGACCTATTCCGAGCGCATTGTAAGGTTCGGTATCTACAGGATGACTGAACAGGGTTTCTTCAGGGTCCATCTGCTGTATGGCCTCAGGCACACTTATCTGCATGATGTCGTAATTGCGCTTGGGTGAATGCACGGTGACTTTTCCTGCTCCTGCTCTCAGGCAGGCTTTGGTGGCAAGGATAGAAGCTCCCGCCATTCCGTAAGAGCCAGCTATGAGGAGTGCGTGCCCCATGCTTCCTTTATGAGCAAAGTCGTCACGGGGTTGCATGATGCCCCGTATGTCGTTTTCCTCCAGGATGCGATACCTGCAGTCGGTGTTTTGTATGTACTCGGGAGACAGGCGGATGTCCAGCACCTTGAGCCTTCCCAAATATTTCTGGTTGTCCGCCATCAGCATCGACAACTTCTTTTGTTGCAGTGTCAGCGTGAGGTCGGCTTTCAGAATATTGGCTGATATGTTGTAGGTGTTGTCCTCGCATATCAGTCCCGACGGAATGTCGATGCTGACCACTTTGGCTGGCGATGAGTTCAGGTATTTCACCATGGCGGCAAAACCTCCGGTAAGCGGCTTGTTCAGTCCGCTGCCAAAGAGTCCGTCCACGACCACGGTGTCTGGTGTCAGCGTGGGAGGCTCGAAGTTGACCGAGACTTCTGTAAATTGTTTGATGCGTTTACTCTCTATGAGACGCTTCTTGTTCAGGGCGCAGTCGTTGGAGAGTTTGTTGTGAATGTTGAATAAGAATGCGGAAACTTGATAGCCGTCGTCAGCCAGCAGTCTGGCCACGGCAAGTGCATCACCTCCATTGTTTCCTGGTCCGGCGAAGACCACAATAGGTGTCCTGTTCGACCATTCTGCTTCTATGCAGTGGGTGATGGCCTTGGCAGCTCTCTCCATCAGATTGATAGAGGAGACAGGCTCATGGTCGATGGTATATTTATCCAGCTCATGTATCTGAGTACTCGTAAAAATCTTCATACTTCTGCAAAAATACGAAAAAATGCTCGATAACTATAAGATATTCCGTATTTTTTTAGTAATTTTGCAGAAAATATTATTTTTGGAACTATGAGTATAGTTAAAATCAAGGACAAGACTTTTAAAACCTCTATTCCAGAAGAGGAAATTTTGAAGAAAGTGCAAGTTGTTGCTGACCGTATTAACCAGGACATGGATGGTAAGAATCCTTTGTTTTTGGCTGTGTTGAATGGTGCATTTATGTTTGCTGCCGATCTGATGCGTATGGTGACAATCCCCAGCGAGATATCCTTTGTGAAGTATGCTTCTTACGAGGGTACCAGTTCCACGGGCAATCTGAAACAACTGTTGGGAATCAATCAGGAAGTGGAGGGCCGTCATATCATCATCGTTGAAGATATCGTAGATACCGGATTCACCATGCAGAAGATGATCGACAGTCTGAAGGAGAAGAATCCTGCTTCGATCAATGTCTGCTCTTTGCTTGTGAAGCCAGGCAATCTTCGTGTGCCTCTCGATATCAAGTATGCGGTGATGGAAATTCCTAATGATTTTATTGTGGGCTATGGACTTGACTACGACCAGCAGGGCCGTAACCTGCGCGACATCTATACGATAGTAGAAGATTAGTTTAAGGATAATTATTTCAACAACATAAAATAGTAATGAAGAATATTGTAATTTTCGGTGCGCCAGGTGCAGGTAAAGGCACTCAGAGCGACAAGCTGATTGAGAAGTACGGATTGGGTCATATCTCAACAGGTGATGTACTTCGTAGCGAAATCAAAAACGGTACAGAACTCGGCAAGACTGCCAAGGGCTTCATCGACAATGGTCAGTTGATTCCTGATGAGTTGATGATTGATATCCTGGCAAGTGTGTACGACAGCTTCGGTAAGGAGCACAAGGGTGTCATCTTTGATGGTTTCCCACGTACTATTCCACAAGCTGAGGCTTTGAAGAAGATGTTGGCAGAGCGTGGTCATAAGGTGGCTGCCATGATTGAACTTTCTGTTCCTGAGGATGAGTTGATGGCACGTCTTATCAACCGTGGTAAGGAGAGTGGTCGTTCTGACGACAATGAGGAAACTATCAAGAAGCGCTTGAATGTTTACCACACACAGACTTCTCCACTCATCGACTGGTATGAGAAGGAAGGTATCCATCACCACATCGAGGGCTTGGGTACTGTAGACGAGATTTTCGCTCGTGTTTGTAATGTCATTGACAATCTCTAAGATATAAGGTTTGATGTGTAATGTTTAATATTTAGTAAGGCTTGTGCCATCGAGGTCATGCTTCAGTAAATGTTCGACATTACACATTTGCCCTTTTGCCAGCCTCAAGATAGCAAGATATTTTTTACTAAACATTAAACATAAGACATTAAAATGGCTGAATCCAATTTCGTAGACTACGTAAAGATACAATGCCGCTCTGGTAAGGGTGGCAAGGGCTCCATGCACCTGCGCCACGTAAAGTACCAACCCAATGGTGGTCCTGACGGTGGTGACGGCGGACGCGGAGGAAGCATTTATCTGCGTGGAAATCATAATTACTGGACTTTATTGCACTTAAAGTACCAGCGTCACTTCTTTGCCGAACATGGAGGCAATGGTGGACGAGACAAGTGTCATGGAACCGATGGCAAGGACATCTATATTGATGTACCTTGTGGAACCGTGGTATATAACGCCGAAACAGGAAAGTACGTGTGCGACGTTACATACGATGGACAAGAGGTGTTGCTGCTGAAAGGTGGTCGTGGAGGATTGGGAAACTTCCAGTTCCGCACTTCTACCAACCAGGCTCCCCGTTATGCACAGCCAGGCGAGCCTATGCAGGAGATGACTATTATCATGGAGCTGAAACTCCTGGCAGATGTCGGATTGGTGGGATTTCCCAATGCGGGCAAGTCCACCCTGCTGTCTTCGGTCTCCAGTGCCCGTCCCAAGATAGCCAACTATCCGTTTACCACCCTTGAGCCCTCTTTGGGAATTGTCGATTATCGCGACCATCAGTCTTTTGTGATGGCCGACATTCCTGGTATCATCGAGGGTGCCAGCGAGGGTAAAGGCCTGGGATTGCGATTTCTGCGCCACATAGAGCGCAACTCACTCTTGCTCTTCATGGTGCCAGGTGATACCGATGATATCAAGAAGGAATATGAAGTGCTTCTTGGCGAGTTGAGAAACTTCAATCCAGAGATGCTTGACAAACATCGCGTGCTGGCTGTTACCAAATGCGATTTGCTCGATGAGGAGTTGATAGAGATGCTGAAGGAAAACCTGCCTGACGATTTGCCGGTAATCTTCATATCCTCGGTTACCGGACAGGGTATCCAGGAGTTGAAGGATGTGCTTTGGCGTGAACTCAATTCGGAGAGTAACAAGCTTCAGGAGATTACCTCTGAAGACACTCTCGTGCATCGTGATAAGGATATGAGCCGGTTCCAGCAGGAGTTGGCTGCCGAAGGCGAGGATATTGTAGAGTATATCGATGAGTCGGAGATTGAGGATGTCGACGACCTCGATGACTTTGAATACGAGTAAGATTTCTCTGCAGATGCTGAAAGAATATACTGTTGCAGAAGGAGTCCTGGCTTTCTCTACTATGCGAAAAGGCGGAGTGAGCTTGGGCAACTATAGCGAATTCAATATCAATGAGTATTGTGGCGATTCTTCCGAACATATTTGGGAGAACCGTCGCCTTTTGGCAGAACGCTTAGGTGTGTCTGCCGACCATATCGTCATGCCTCATCAGGTGCATGGCATAGAAGTGCGAAGGGTTGACGGGGAGTTTTTCTCAAAACCTGAGCCTGTCCGCAAAATGATTCTCGAAGGAGTCGATGCGCTGATTACCGACCTGCGGGGTGTGTGCATAGGTGTTTCTACTGCCGACTGCATTCCTGTGCTTCTTTATGATGAGGTTCATCATGCCATGGCTGCTATTCATGCCGGATGGCGAGGCACCGTACAGCGTATAGTGCAGAAAACCATTGAGATGATGTGCACCTCTTTTCACACACGTCCCTCAGAATTGAAGGCTGTCATTGGTCCAGGTATATCCAAAGAAGCTTTTGAGGTAGGCGATGAGGTTTATGAGGAGTTCGTGCAGGGCGGTTTTGATATGCCTGCTATTGCCGACCAGCGTCCTAACATGAAGAAAGAGGGAAATGTGGATCAGCCCATGAAGTGGCACATCGATTTACCTCTTTGCAATTCACTTTTATTACAAGAGTCGGGCATTCCTGCTGTCCATATCCATCAGTCAGGTATTTGCACCTATCAGCATAGCGATGATTTCTTCTCTGCCCGTAGGTTGGGCATTCAGTCTGGAAGAATCTTTACCGGAATCATACTTTTCTAATTTCTATAAAACAGTCATGTACAAGAACCTAATCAACAAACTTAGCCATATTTATGCGGCAACGATGGTTGCGGCCTTATTATGCTGTGGCTTCATCATCGTTTCGTCTTTCATGCCAGGCAAAAATCAGTTTACTGCTGCCGAACAGCAACAGATAAGTATTGCCACGCCAGGACTTTTTGAACGGAGCAATGCTTTCAATGTAGACTTTGAGAACTTTCGGGAGAAGGAGTATTCTTTTCCTCTTCCAGTGGGTAAGGCTACGTTGGAGAATAATAATAGCATCCTGCATATAGAGACCAAGAAGGGCGATGCCGTCAAGGCGATGTTTGATGGTTATGTGCGCCTTTCCCGCAAGACAGAAAATTATGGTAATGTTATTGTGATCCGTCACGATAACGGTTTAGAGACAGTTTATGCTTTCAATGCCGAAAACCTGGTGAAGGTGGGACAGGGCGTTGAGGCTGGACAGACCATAGCTATTGTCGGAGGAAAGGGGTCAGACGTGTTTTGTGAGTTTTCTGTTATGGTAAACGGAGCCCGCATTAATCCAGAGACAGTGATAGAGTTGAAGAGTCACAGGCTGCGTCGTCAGACCATGCAGTTTCGCAAGATGGGCAACCGTATCAGTGTGACTGTCGTGGGAGGCAAGGTGTCTTCTTCTGACAAAAAGGACAGGGAGTTTACTCTCGATCCGGAAGAGGAGGCCGATCCCTTCCAGAAGTCTAATACTTTTAAGTTGGATTTAGAGAAGATCTCTGCATCTCATTGGGCTTATCCACTGCCAGGCAGCAAGGTGATCAGTCCTTACGGTGGCAGGCGCCGCCATTCTGGTGTAGACCTCAAGACTCGTCCCAACGATAAAATTTTAGCAGCTTTCGATGGTACTGTAGTGGCTTCGGGGCCTTTCTATGGTTATGGCAACTGTATACGTATCAAGCATGCTTATGGTTTCGAGACCTTGTATAGCCATCAGTCCAAAAACTTTGTCAAGCGCGGCGATAAGGTGAAGGCAGGACAGGTCATTGGTCTTACAGGCCGTACAGGTAGGGCAACGACAGAACATCTTCATTTCGAAATCTCCTTCCATGGCCGCCGCATGAATCCCGCTGTAGTTTTCGACCATGGCAGCAAGAAACTTCAACGCTCCACCTTGACCTTGACCAAGGGTAGCGGCGTCAAGTCGAAGAAGAATACCTAAAAAATTATTTCGTGGATACAATCACTGCTGTCCCGTTTAGAAATCGTCGGGTTTGCTGTTGAAAACAGTCACGACCTATCAATTGGACATAACTTATGACTAAGAATTGATCCCTACAGGAAAAGTTCCTTGCTCTATAGTTTCGAAATATTTATGTAATCGCAACAAATAATTAGTTGATTATTAGTTATGTTACAAATAAAAGTATTATCTTTGCCTTCGCAAAACTGTCACATGTGACAAAATCGCGAACTAAATGATAGTAAACAGAACAACTTATATTGATCAATTGGTCCGTTCCAGGGGTAATGGACTTATCAAGATGTCGGCTTACGCAACGCTATTTTGTCATTCCGGCAAAATGAGGTGACTCATATTATGGAAAACGTCATTTATAATGAAATGCGTATGCGTGGATGGCTTGTTGATGTCGGAAATATTTTCAACAGGGTAAGAAATACAGAAGGGCAGCAACAACGCATCACTCTTGAAGTTGATTTTGTCTGCAATAAGGGCAGTAAACGAATCTACATCCAATCTGCATACAAGATACCGGATGCAGAAAAGATGGAGCAAGAAAAACGTTCACTCAAATTGGTCGATGATTCTTTCCATAAACTGATTGTTGTTGGTGAACACACTAAACCTTGGAGTGATGAAAACGGCATACAAATCGTCAGTATCTACGACTTCTTGCTTGATCTTTCATTTACTGAATAGAGAGATTGGGGACGTGCTTGGCATCCCCAATACCTAAGAAATTATTTCGTGGATACCATAAATAAAAAGAGGGTGCGTCACAGACTTATGACACACCCTCTGTAATTTCATATATTATGAGAATGTATTATTTCCAAGTCAGTTTATATTTCCAAGTGTCCCATTCATTAGTTGATGGTACTCCATTTTTATAGAATTTAATGGTAAATTCTGTAACGTATCCATCAGAGTCAAATGTGTATGTAATCTTAGCTTCTTCATCATTGTTATCTTTATATTTGAAACCATCTGGAAGTTGATTGCTTTTTACTCCAAGAAGTTCTGGACAAGCGATGAGCCAGTCATTCCCATAGAATATGTCTGATTCAAAAATTACAGGGTTGAATCCTTTACAAGTTTTACTGCTATAGCTATATATTTTATTTCCACATACTGTTATTTTGTCTCCATCCCATTTGAGGGATATGGTATAATAATTTGAATAGTCTGACATTTGTGCTCTGACTTCTTTTAGCTTATTGTTATCATGATATGTAAATTTTGTTTTGTAAACAGTTGAATTTCTAATAAGGTTATTCAATAGGTAGCAAGTTTCTGTTTTTCCATCAGTGTCGGTAATCGCAACTATATCATTTGACCAATTGAATGTATAGGTCTCATCGCCATCATTGTACGATTTTAATTTGCCATTGCTGTCATATGAGAATAGATAGACATTTTCTTTACCATCTCCACTGGAGGTGATTTGAACCAATTTCTTGGATTTGTTTCCGCTACCACCATTGCTGTCATCGTCGCTGCTACAAGCAACGAAACCGATAGACATTGCTAAGGCTAATAACCCCATTCCTAATAATCTGAACTGTTTCATGATTTGTAAAATTAAGATAATTAATAAATATGCCCAACGTCCCCAATAGGCGTTTGTTGCTAGGTAAATTGTTTGACACATAAAGAAAGGAGCATGGGGACTATTGGTGTTTACTGACATAAAGCTCTGGACTGCTTGCAAAATAGTATAACAGACAATAGCCCATGCTCCATGTGTTATATATATGAGTATATATATGCGACATGAAAGCATGAGCACCTTGAACTGCCATCTCATTTTGCATCGAATTGTCCAGATTCTATGTCGAGATAACGTCAAACGCTCATTCTAAATATGTACTTCTACTCCTTGTAGAATTGGTGCAAATTTAGCAATAATTGTTTGATTGACCAAGGAATTGTTTGTTTTTCTTCTAATGTATATTGAGATTTGTTGGTGCAAACCCTGATAGGGTGGGCTCACCCGATAAACCAGGGGGGATTAAGCATATAGCTTTGTAAGTCTGAAAAGAAAAAACTTTATATCCGTTACTCCTCTTAAAGCAGCTCTA
>ERZ780131.163-NODE-163-length-15958-cov-20.1996_pt1 | contig 15958 bp, 10 predicted proteins | sample MGYA00433081_ERZ780131 | MGnify/ENA primary metagenome ERZ780131 (study PRJEB29588, sample SAMEA2147193) | human gut metagenome | biome: human gut; feature: human-associated habitat; material: faeces | place: Denmark | collected 2008/2010 ... | reverse complement strand
TTTATTGGCTCGGGAAAACGCGAGTGTTAAATCCGTTTAACAGGACTCTGCAGCGCGATTTTTGGCAGTAACAGAAATATGTTGTACCTTTGCAGCACATTTCACCCATCACGCCCAGAAAGGCTTATTTCATGCCAATCTGCTTCACGCGCTGCTCGAACTCTTCCCTGTCACAGATGGCACTATTCTTGATTTTGGCGCGATAATTATAGATAGTGTTCACAGAATAGTGAAGGAACTCGGCAATCTTAGAACTGTCCTCGATGCCCAGACGGATAAGGGCAAAGATGCGGAGGGTGGTAGAAAGACGGCTGTCATCTTCGAGCACGATACGCTCTTCAGGTTTCAAGAGGGCATTGAACTCCTCAACAAAGTCAGGGAAGAGCTTCAGGAAGGCGGAATCGAAATACTCATACAGCTCGCCCATGTAGGCCTCGCCAGCCTGCATCTGCTCCAACAACTTGTTGAGTTCTCTAGCCTTCACCAGTTTCACTACTCGCTTGCGCATGGTCTCTATCTTGTCGACATAGATGGCACAAAGGCGCAGGAATCGACCAATATATACTTCCTTCATCTTGTTACTCTCGTTGAGCGACTGGTTCATCTCATTGAGCGACTGGTTCATCTCGTTAAGACGCTCATTTGCCAACTGCAAGGCATGGTTGGTTTCCTTCAGCTTATGATGGGCCGCAGCAATGCGCTTTCGCTGCTTGTTGACATAGTAGAGCAAGAGCATAACCACAAAGAGAAGCAGGGCAGAAAACGCTACCATGAGCCGCAGATGCTGGTTGCTCGAAGAAAGTTCTTTCTGATATCCCTCCTCAATCTGCGTGAGCACAGGCATGATCTGGCGGCTGCGGATAGGCGTATTGAAAACGGTAGCCGACTTCCAGGCAAACTTGATATACTCGTGAGAGCGCTTCTGCTCGCCCGGGTCGGCGTTGAGAAGATTGGCAACTTCCCAGAGAGAACCTTGGTCCATCACAGCCAACTGGACATCGCAGATAGCAGAACGCAAGAGGCAGCGGAGGAACTGTTCTTTATCGCCAAACTGATTATAGGTCAAGCCGCGATAAAACTGTACAATGGCATACTGATGGGTGCCCGGTTTCGTCATCGCCAGCCGTTTATCGCTCAATCGCAAAGCCTCCTTCATATTGCCTGCATCGCGTACCCTCACCTCCTGCATCTGCAGATAAAGGTCATCTTCATGGCTGAATGTGCTGTCTATTGCAGCCTGATAGGCATTATGCTTGCCGGCATAATATTTCTTCAAGGAAGGAACGTTGGAATAATATGCCATCTCGCCATACAGGTGCTGGCAAGCCCAGAGGTAGTTGCGTTTGCCATCAGCATCAAGATCAGCGATATTGACAGACTTCAGCAGGTCGTACGATTCGGCATAATCGCCCGTGGTAGATTCCTGGAAAGCAAGCAGCGCCTTGGCATTCCCCACCTTCTTTTTATCGCCCATTCTGAAGGCAAGTTCCATACACTGGTTGATGTATTTCAGCGCCATGTCATTCTTGTAAGAGCGGTATTCCTCAAAGAGCGCAAAGCAGGCATCATACTTACTGCTTAGCCGCCTGGCGGTCTTCAGTTTCTGCTCCCAATCGCGAATTCGGGCTTCACGTACCTTCACATAATCAGCCGAATGGGCAATGGCGTTGTCCAGACTATGAAGAAGCTGCTCTATATTATCTGTTGTTTTTGCTGCAAGAGAAAGAGGCATCAAGACAAAGAGCAGGAAGAAGAATGCCTTTCTCCATAATTCATTTACGCGATACATCAACTTGATTCCGTTTAAGATTGATTGATTTTCATGAGGTTTCACGTGCAAAAGTAATAAAAAAATCGGAAACGACAAAATCTGATATAGAAGAAAAGTAGATTTCTTCGCATTTTTCGTCTATACCACATCCACTTTTTGTATATCCCCCATTTTTCTTATCTATCTCATTACCAGATATATTTCTATCTGAAAAAGAAAATTTCATCCACATTTTAACATTTCTATCGCACATCGTATCATCTTTTTTATTATCTTTGCAAAAGATAAACATAAAAATAACAATTAACATAATAAACAATGAGAACAGCACTTTTATCACTCACATTTCTTTTGGCTGGTTCTATGGCAGCACCTGCTTTCGCCCATACCGCAGCCCCTAAGAAAAAAGTAACTGCCACAACCAAGAAAGGCAAGATTCTACCCATGAAGGAGTATATCGACCAACTGATGGCGAAGATGACGCTACAGGAGAAGATTGGTCAGCTGAACCTGATGGTAGCTGGCGACATCACCACCGGCGGCGCACTTGATACTCAGGTAGGCAGCGATATCGCCCAGGGCAACATGGGCGGAGTTTTCAATATCAAAGGGCTCAACAAGATCAAGGCTCTGCAGGAAATCGCCATCAAGAACAGCCGTCTGGGCATTCCGCTGCTCGTAGGTATGGACGTGATTCATGGTTACGAAACGATGTTCCCCATCCCTCTCGCCCTCTCCTGCTCATGGGATACCGAGGCGATGAAGAAGGTAGGCGAAGTATCGGCCAAGGAAGCAAGTGCCGACGGCATCAACTGGACATTCTCTCCTATGGTAGACATTGCACTCGATGCCCGCTGGGGACGAATCAGCGAAGGAAATGGCGAGGATCCTTATCTGAGCGGCGTGATGGGAGCAGCGATGACTCAGGGCTACCAGGGCGTAGATATGCGCACAGAAGAGATTCTGAGAGCCAACCGCATCATGGCCTGTCTGAAGCATTTTGCCCTGTACGGAGGCGTTGAGAGCGGTAAGGAATATAACACGGTAGATATGAGCCGCGTGCGCATGATGAACCAGTATCTGCCACCTTACGAGGCAGTGGTGAAGGCTGGCGTAGGCAGCGTGATGTCTTCATTCAATCTCATCGACTACATACCTGCTACAGCCAACAAATGGATGATGACCGATGTATTGAGAGAGCAGTGGGGATTCAACGGTTTCGTGGTTACCGATTACGCTTCTATCGCCGAGATTCTGCAGCACGGAACGGCAAAAGACATCCAGGAGGCTTCGGAACAGGCACTGAAGGCGGGTACCGATATGGACATGTGCTCCAACGCCTTCGTAAAGCATCTGGCTAAGAGCATAGCAGAAGGAAAGGTGAGCGAAGAGGATGTGAACATCGCCTGTCGCCGCATTCTGGAAGCGAAATATAAACTGGGCCTGTTCAGCGACCCTTACCGCTACTGCAACACCAAGCGCAGCAAGAGCGAGATTTATACCGCTGAGAACCGTCAGGCAGCCCGCGATGTAGCAGCAGAGACCTTCGTGCTTCTGAAGAACGAAGGCAATATCCTGCCACTGAAGAAAGAAGGAAAGATAGCCCTGATAGGTCCGCTTGCCGACACCCGAAACAACATAGCCGGTACATGGAGCGTGGCACAGGTACCATCGAAATATACCACCATTAAGGAGGCAATGGAGCATGCACTTGCCGGAAAAGCCACCTTATTATATGCCCAGGGAAGCAATATCTGGCGCAATCAGGAACTGCAGAAAAACGGCGAATCCGGTAAACCAATCAACTGGGGCAATGAGGCTGAAATGAAGGCTGAAGCGCTGAAGATTGCGAAAGAGGCGGATGTGATAGTATGTGCTATGGGCGAAAGTGCCGAGATGAGCGGCGAATGCGGTAGCCGTACCAACTTGGAGATGCCGGACGTACAGCGCGAACTGCTTGCCGAACTTCTGAAGACGGGCAAGCCTGTAGTGCTCCTCAACTTTGCAGGCCGTCCTACGGTTCTTACTTGGGAGAAAGCCCATGTACCAGCCATCATGAATGTATGGTTTGGAGGTTCAGAGATGGGCGATGCACTCTGCGATGTCATCTTTGGCGACAAATCGCCATCGGGTAAGCTCACCACTTCGATGCCTAAGACTACCGGTCAGGAGCCTCTCTACTACAACCATCAGAACACCGGCCGCCCTGTAGCAGACGATAATGAGAAGTTTGCCAAGTTTGCCAGCAACTGTCTGGATGTAAGCAATGGTCCGCTCTATCCTTTCGGTTACGGCTTGAGCTATACCAACTTTTCATACAGCAACTTCCGCCTGAGCAGCCAGGAGGCGGGCATCAGCAATGAGGAGGCTACCGAATGGCAGGATGGCAAGAAGATTACAGCTAGCGTCACCGTTAAGAACAATGGCTCCCGCGATGCCGACGAGATTGTGCAGCTCTACATCCGTGACATGGTAGCCAGCATCTCCCGTCCTGTAAAGGAACTGAAAGGTTTCCAGCGCATCCATCTGGCAGCAGGTGAGAGCAAGGAGGTAAGCTTTGATATCACCCCAGATATGCTCAAGTTCTACAACGCAGATCTGAAGCACGTGATAGAACCTGGCGACTTCCAGATTATGATAGGAACCAACAGCAAGGATGTAAAGACAATGAAACTGAGCGTGAAATAAACAAGAAAAATCGCCCTGCAAAGAGCAAAGCATAGCTTGAAAGATGCTTTACTTCTTACAGGGCGATTATCATCTACTGAGCCCACTCCAACAGAAGGCTCAGTAATGGATTCTATCCTTCAGGATTACTTAGTCATCTCGAAACCTACACGCATACCATCGTAATTATTGGCGATAGTACCGAGAGCGCTGAGCGTAGAATTACCCTTGAGGGAACCGATGGTCTTGATGAGGTTGAGCAACTTCTTCTGGTCGAAGAGCAGGCTGATGCCATTGGCAGTCTTCGTAGCATAACCCGACATACTCAAGATTAATCCCTTCATCTGAATGGCGTGAGTCTTCTCATCAAAAGTATAATTGCCCTGCCATGACTTGCCATCTATCTTGGCAGCGAAAGTTCCATCAGTTTTGAAGGTGAAATAGGTGTTTGAACTACTGAAGCCAAACTTGCTGTAATACTCACTCAACTTCTCCTCTACCTTGTTGGCAGCAATCTCACCGCCAGCCTGTGCCAGGAGATTCTCAGAGGTAAAGGCGCATCCCGGCTTGCTGTACTTCCAGGTATGGGCACAGAGATCCTGCTTACTGAAGGTACCTGAACCGATTACATTATTCAGAATGCCATTGATAATACTGCTACCTGCAGAACTGCTGCTGTTAGAGTTTCCGCCCAGTACAGCACCCAAGATACCTGCAACGGCTGAGCCTGCATTGCTGGTTGCACTGGTAGAAGCGACGGCATTGCTGGTAGTTGCAGAAGTTGTAGTTGTTGCTGCTGTAGTGCTAGATGCTGCTGAAGTTGTTTTCTTTGTAGAAGTCTTCTTGGTCGTAGTCTTCTTAGAAGTCTTCTTTGTTGTCTTCTTAGCCGTTTTCTTAACCGGCATCATCTCAGACATTGAGGCATTGAGCGCTGCCTCGTTCATTGCGCTTGCGTTGCTGCCAGCTGTGCATGCGAGCACGAGGGCAGCCAAAAGAAATACCTTTTTCATTGCTTTCTATATATTTATTTTATCACTCTTATTTATATATACCCAATACTTCCTATTGTTCTTTCGGGTGCAAAGTTCGCAAAAAAAATCGGAAATACGATAAGAAAAATCCCTATTTCGCGGTATGAATCTCCCTAAAAACTCAGCATTTCTGCTCTTTCTACGCTATTATAGACGAATACTATGACAATTCGTTTAAAAGACTATGAAAATATCGTTCAGGAAATGATAATTATCGGTCTAAAGGAGGGGAAACTGTTCAATCGTTTGCACTTTTTTTTGACATACATCAAAAAATAACGAATAAAACACGTATTTTCATGCATTTTATACCTAGAAATAGGTAGAAACCCCTATCTTTGCAAGCGGTTAACAAATATCAATAGGTTATGAATGATTTAATTAAGGTAAATTCAGAAAATCAGAATCAGGCTATCGATAGATGCCAACAGATTCTTCAGGATCGCCGCGAGGCTCTTGCCTCTAAGGCAAAGAGAAGAGGTTAATACTCTTCAGAAACATGACGTAAAGGAGGAAAGATGATGCTCTTATACATATATAATAAGGACGCATCCTTTCTTTTTAAAGAGAGATTTTTCGAAACGACTCTTAAATGATGAGTTTCAAAAATTTTGGGAAAAGAAAAAAAACGTAAAAATCCCGTTGTCAGCCATCTGGCTTGTACAACGGGATTTTTTCGTTTATTATTCAAGTTTATTATATCAAGTCCGAGATTTACTTCTCGTTCTTCACTGCCTTCATGATAATCTCGAAATGATTACCACTCTTCAAGATGACATTCTTCAGGAAGTCTGAAATCTCAGATGCCTTCAGATTCTTCACCATCTCCTTGTAATCGCTATGAGTATCAACACCCATACGCTCGTATGTGCTCAACGCACCAAGCCAATAACCATTGGTTTTTTCGCTAACAGCAGCCTGCTTCAGGAGGATCTCCTTCACCTTCTGAAGGTCTTCTGCATTTGGCTGAGCCACGGTCTCTTCCATACCCTTGAAGAAGTAAGGAATAGCGATATCCGACTTCTCTGGGTTCAGCTGAGCCACGGCAGAAATAGAGATGGCAGCCTTGTTATCATAATCGCGAAGCAAACCATAGTTTGCTCCTGCATGATAAGCAGCGCTGAGTTCCTCACGGATAGTACGCAAATACTTCATCTCCAGCAAACGGGCAGAAACATCAGCAAGAACCATATACTGCAAGGTGAATGGAGCCTTGGTATACCAGATCTCTGTTGCCTGGTTCTGTGGATTCTCCATTGCCTTGGTAAAGACATTGCTTACCTTACCCTTAGCATAAGGAATCTGCTTGTTCTTAAGTTTGAAGCCATTGTTTGGCAGACTGGCGATATACTGCTCGATGAGTGGGAGGAGAGTCTTCTCATCATAGTTACCTACGAAATAGAAGGTGAAGTCCTTGGCATTGCCGTAGAACTGCTTACCAATCTCCAGGATACGGTCGTAGTTGATATCCTTTATATCGCTTGCCTCTGGCACACGGGCAAGTTTGCTACCCAAATAGAGAGTGCTCTGAACTGAATCCTGATATACGAGGCTTGGATTGTTGCTCTTGTTGGCAAGAACAGTAGCCATCATGCTCTTCATATTGTCGAAGCTCTTCTGGTCCTTGCTTACTGCGGTCATCTTGAGATAGATGAGCTGCATCAGGGTTTCGATGTCCTTAGGAGTAGAATTACCCTTCAAACCATGATTGAAAGGACTCAAACTGAACGAAACGCCAACCTGCTTACCTGCCAAAGCCTTATCAAGCTCATTGCTTGAGAAATCGCCAAGACCACTAGCATCGAGCACATCTGCTGCAAATGCAGCATTCAGGAAGTCTTCCTTGCCGAAAGTAGAATAGCCCACATTGGCTGAAGCTGCGAAAGCAATCTCATTGTCCTTGAAATCGGTCTTCTTCAATACCACCTTAGCGCCATTAGAAAGAGTCAACTCCTTGAAGCCCAACTTCTTGTTCTCAACAGTCTTCTTAATCTTACCAGCCTTAGGAGCCTGAGCGATGAGAGGTTCCTGCTTAACATTATCCACATAAGCCTCGAGCTTCTCAGCACGTACCTGCTTTACGATGGCAGAAAGTTCCTGCTCGGTAGGATAAACGGCACCAGCCTGCTCGCGCATCATAACCAATGATACAAGGTTAGTATCGCTCTGGCAAACCAACTGCTTGGCATAGCTGTTGATAACCTCAAGAGGCAAGTTTGGGACTACCATCTTCCAGATCTGGCTCTCCTCTTCTACTGACGGAATAGGCTCGTTAGAAATGAAGTTATCCACATACTGGGTGGTAAACTGCTCGTTCTTCATCTTATCCTTGTTGGCAAGAGCCTTGTCAACCTGGCTCATGAATTCATCCTTGGCACGCTGATACTCTGTAGCTGTGAAACCGAACTCGTGCATACGCTGTGCCTCGCGGAGAACAGCAGCATAAGCCTCCTTAATCTTTCCTGGCTTAGCCACACCGGTAAGGGTGAAAGCATCCTTAGTGCTTGAAATCAGGTATGAACCATCACCGGCATTTGCCTGGAGATATGGACAGTCTGGCTCCAATGCCTTCTCTGCATAACGGGCAGCAATCATAGAAGAAATCACGTTATCCATGTATCCCTTCAGGAGATAGCTCATATTGCCCTTCAGAGAATCTGGCACAGCATTGTGCTTCATATAAATCTGGAAGAGATCAACCTGCTGCTCCTTATCCTTGTCGATAACATAGATGGCTGAATCATTATCAGATACTTCTACCTTCTCTATCTTAGCGGCATTCTTAGGTACCTTGATACCTGAGAAGAGTTCCTTAATCTTAGCTTCGATATGATTTACATCTACATCACCCACGATGATAATAGCCTGATTGTCTGGGCGATACCATTTACGGTAGTAAGCACGGAGAGTTTCTGGCTTACAACCATCGATAACGCTCATCAAACCGATAGGGAAACGGTAGCCATACTTTTCGCCCTGATAGAGTTTAGGAAGTGAACGCTCTATCATGCGCTGCTGACCTACGATACGCATACGGTACTCATTGTGTACCACATCGCGCTCGTCATTGATGGCTTCCTTGGTAAGAGAGATACCGTTGCTCCAATCCTTGAGGATGAGCATGCATGAATCTACGGCTGTAGGGCGGGTAGTAGGTACATCGGTGAAGTAATATACGGTTTTCTCTACGCTGGTATAGGCATTGAGATTTCTACCATACTCCACGCCGATGCTCTGCAGGTAATCCTGGAGGGAATTACCTTTGAAGTGATCGGTACCGTTGAAGGCGAGGTGCTCGAGGAGGTGAGCCAAACCGCGCTGGTCATCATCCTCATTGATAGAACCCACTTTCTGTGCGATGTAGAAACTGGCTACATGCTCAGGATAACTGTTGTGACGAATGTAGTAAGTCAATCCATTATCAAGACGACCTATCTTCACATTCTTGTCTACCGGAATAGCTGGCATCTGCTGTGCCATCGCTGTACCTGCAGAAAGGAACAGCACAACTGCTGCAAAAATCTTTCTTAGTTTCATCTGATTTTAATTATTTATATATTTATTATTTTCTATATCATTCTTTCTATATACCTTATTATATATATCATGCTACTTAACAAGTTCGCCTATATATAACGACAAAACCTGTGACATGGTTACTGTCTGCGATGCAAAATTAAGAAAAATAAAAAAGATTTGCAAGCATTTTAGAGAATATCTTCCCGATGTATGCAAATCTTAACCTAAAACTAACATTGGAGGCAGAAAACCAATCCTAACCTACATGAAAACTCTTCATCCATGAACCTCTGAAGAGGCGGATAAGGAAGAGGATTCCCCTGAATGTGAGTTCGGTAGCCATCGCTATCCATACTCCCTCCAAGCCATAGCTCTTGGAAAGCGCATAAGCCAGAGTGAGGCGCACCAGCCACATGGTACCGAGATTGATCATCGCCGGTTTTCTGGTATCGCCCGCTCCTACACAAACACAATAGGTCACGATGCTAGCTGCAAAGAATGGTTCAGCAAAAGCCTCGATGCGCAAACAGATGGTACCCATCTCACGGATACTTTCTACCGGAGAAAGAACGCCAATCATCTCAGGAGCAAAGACATACATCACCACTCCCATCACAGCCATCACAGCCATTCCAAGTCCTACTGTCATATAAGCAAAATTCTTGCACAAACCTACTCGCCCAGCTCCATGCGTCTGTCCCACCAGAGTAGTAGCCGCATCACCAATACCATAGCCCGGCATATAGCAAAGACTCTCTGCCGTAATAGCAAAAGAATGGGAAGCAATGGCTATATTGCCAAGAGGTGCCACAATCATGGTACTCACTATCTGCGCCCCGCTCATCAATATGTTCTGTATGGCTATCGGAATGCTGATTTTACAGGCATTATGAACATACGACCTGACCCAACGGAAACGGACATGGTCCTGACGGAGATTCAGTATCTTATTCTTGAAACCAGCAAGATAAAGATTAGGCAGAGAGATGCAGACATAAGCCATCGCCGTTCCTAAGGCAGCCCCCACAACACCCAACTTCAGGATATAGATAAACAGGTAATTGAATATCACATCGCAGATGCAGATCAATACAGCCATCACACTAGGCGTATGCATATTGCCCGCAGATTTCAGCATCATTCCGGATATGTGATAAAGGAAAACGAATGGCAGTACCAGACCGTATATCAGAAAATAGCGAGAGGAATTGGTGGCTATATCAGCACCTCCACCCAGCCAATAAGGCAGATAAGCATGAATGCCGACACAGAGAAGAGAAACAAAAATGCTGAACGCCACACCGCAAATCAGCGCATGACGAAACACCTGACGGGCATTTGCAAAATCATTAGCTCCGATAAAATGAGCTACCTGTACAGAAAAGCCAGTAGCAGCTGCACTGAGCAAGCTACCTATAAGCCAGGTAGTTGACTCTATCAATCCGATACTGGCAGAAGCCTCTGCTCCCAGATGCCCCACCATAGAAGCATCAATGAAGAACATCATCACCGTAGAAATCTGAGCCAGCATAGAAGGTATACTCAACCCTACAATAAGATTGAGTTTCTCGCGCCGATCCATCTCCCTACCCAGGCGAATCGACTCCATCAAATAATCTGTCTTCTTGCTATTAAGCATAAATTAATTTCTCGTATATCGCTCATACAAAAAAATATGTGCATATATCATTTCAAACATATGCACATACTTTTCTCTAAATCTTTATTCTTATTATTTAGTAATCCACTTCTTGCCAGAAGCTCTCTTATAACTCTTGAGCACCATCTCAAAACGGAGCATTGAATAGCCTTGGATTGAAGAATTACCGCTCTCGCCATAAGCCAGCTGGTATGGAATGAACACCTGCCAATGGTCGCCCGGATGCATCTTGAGCAATGCGGTGGTAAAGCCATCGATAAATCCACCGGCCACACTACGGATAGGATTAGCTGTAGCAGCATCAAAAGTACCCGTAAAACTCTGGTCGAAGACGTAACCTTCCTTATAATTATCAGTAGGAATGAAACGGCCACGATAGCTCACCTGTACCGAATCGGTAAGGATAGGAGAAGTTGTACCCTCTCCCTTCTTCAGAACATGAACGATGATATTATCGCAATCCTTATAAGGAAGGGTCACTAAATTACCATTCTGATCTTTGTTCGTCGGAGTCTGGTTTTCGAACGTCCAGTTCTTATAAACGTACCAGCCGTTAGCTTCACCCATCTTTCTGGCATAAGCCAATGTATCGGCAAAAGCCTGCTCGTTACGCTCCTGCCAGTTGGCATATTCCGAGACATTATCATCATCTTCGCTACATGATGACAGTGTGATCACTGCCATCATGAGGAAGAAGAAATATTTCAAACTCTTAAGATTCATCTAGATATATTTGATTAATTAGAAGTTCTTGATTTCCTTGCCAAGCTTCTTCAATACGCTAGTGATGCTTACGCGCTCCTCGATGATGCTGCGAAGATCAGAGATAGCTACGCGCTCCTGCTCCATGGTATCACGATAACGCAGAGTTACCTTATGATCGTTTGGAGTCTCGTGGTCTACGGTGATACAGAATGGAGTACCGATAGCATCCTGACGGCGATAACGCTTACCGATAGAATCCTTAGGATCGCCATAGTGAGTATTGAAGTGGAACTTCAGTTCGTCAACGATTTCGTGTGCCAACTCTGGCAAACCATACTTCTTATCCAATGGGAACACAGCACACTTAACAGGTGCCAAAGCCTCTGGCAAACGCAAAACAACACGTGTCTCGCCATTCTCCAGCTTCTCCTCGCAGTAAGAGTGGCACATTACGCTGAGGAACATACGGTCTACACCGATAGATGTCTCTACATCGTAAGGTACATAGCTCTCGTTCTTCTCTGGATCGAAGTACTTGATAGAACGGCCGCTGTACTTCTCGTGCTGAGAAAGGTCAAAATTGGTACGGCTGTGGATACCCTCTACCTCCTTGAAGCCGAATGGCATCTTAAACTCGATGTCAGTAGCAGCATTGGCATAGTGAGCCAGTTTCTCGTGATCGTGATAACGGTAGTTCTCATTACCCATACCGAGAGCCTCGTGCCAAGCCAGACGAACCTTCTTCCAATATTCAAACCACTTCATCTCAGTACCAGGCTGGCAGAAGAACTGCATCTCCATCTGCTCGAACTCACGCATACGGAATACGAACTGACGGGCTACAACCTCGTTACGGAAAGCCTTACCAATCTGACAGATACCGAATGGCAACTTCATACGGCCGGTCTTCTGAACGCTCAGATAATCTACGAAGATACCCTGAGCTGTCTCAGGACGGAGATATACCTTGCTTGTAGCATCGCTGGCAGCACCCATCTGGGTAGAGAACATCAGGTTGAACTGGCGGACATCAGTCCAGTTCTTGGTACCGCTGATAGGGCAGACGATACCCTCATCCTCGATAATCTGCTTCAGCATCTCCAGGTTAGGCCCCTGCATAGCCTCAGTATAGCGGGCATGGAGATCATCAAACTTCTTCTGGTTCTCCAAAACGCGAGGATTAGTTGCACGGAACTGAGCCTCATCAAAGCTATCGCCGAAACGCTTCTTAGCCTTGGCAATCTCCTTGGCAATCTTCTCCTCATACTTAGCCATGTGATCCTCGATGAGCACATCGGCACGATAACGCTTCTTTGAATCGCGGTTATCAATCAATGGGTCATTGAAAGCATCTACGTGTCCAGATGCCTTCCATACTGTAGGGTGCATGAAGATAGCTGCATCGAGACCAACAATGTTCTCGTGCAACAATACCATACTCTGCCACCAGTACTGTTTGATATTGTTTTTGAGCTCAACACCATTCTGACCATAGTCATAAACGGCAGCCAAGCCATCATAAATTTCACTACTTGGGAACACGAAGCCATATTCCTTGCAATGGCTTACAATTTTCTTAAAAACATCTTCCTGTGCCATGATTAAATCTTATTTTTTTCAAATTTTCGGCAAAGATACTCTTTTTTCTCGAAAAATTGTTGTATTTTTGCCATAAATTAATAAAATAAGTATTAAAAGCTATATATGAGCGACGAAATTAAAGATAAAAACGGTCTTGAAGAGGAAAAATCGCCAAATTTGGAAAATTCTTCTGCAGAATCTGAACAGAATGCTGCGGAAGATGACAACGAGGAGATTTCGACCGAGAAACATTCCGATTATAAGCCGGTGAACCGATTCGATGCTTCTGCTGTACATCACCTCAGCGGAATGTATCAGAACTGGTTCCTCGACTATGCATCGTATGTTATCCTCGAACGTGCCGTTCCTCATATTGAGGATGGTTTGAAACCGGTACAGCGACGCATCCTCCACTCTATGAAGCGCATGGACGACGGAAGATACAACAAGGTTGCCAATATCGTGGGACATACCATGCAGTTTCACCCTCACGGTGATGCGTCTATCGGAGATGCTTTGGTACAGATGGGACAGAAAGACCTGCTCATCGATACTCAGGGTAACTGGGGAAACATTCTTACGGGCGACCGTGCCGCTGCTCCCCGATATATCGAGGCACGCCTCTCTAAGTTTGCTCTCGATGTGGTTTTCAATCCTAAAACCACCGACTGGCAACTCTCTTATGATGGCAGAAACAAGGAGCCTATCACGCTCCCTGCCAAATTCCCGCTGCTCCTGGCACAAGGTGCCGAGGGTATTGCCGTGGGATTGAGCAGTAAGGTTTTGCCACATAATTTCAATGAGATTTGCGATGCTGCCGTCCACTATCTCAAGGGCGAGCCATTCCAACTCTATCCCGACTTCCCTACAGGCGGTGCCATCGATGTAAGTAAATACAATGATGGACAGCGAGGTGGTGTATTGAAGGTAAGAGCCAAGATAGACAAGCTCGACAACAAGACACTCGTTATCAGCGAGATACCATTCAGCAAGACTACAGGCAGCCTCATCGATTCTATCACCAAAGCGGTAGAAAAGGGTAAGATTAAGGCACGCAAGGTAGATGATGTTACTTCGGCAAATGTTGAGATTCTTGTGCATCTGGCACCAGGAACCTCATCAGATAAAACGATGGATGCACTCTACGCTTTCAGCGATTGCGAAATCAACATCTCGCCCAACTGCTGTGTCATCGAAGACAACAAGCCTGTTTTCCTCACTATCAGCGATGTGTTGCGCCACAGCGTAGACCGCACTATGGGATTGCTGCGCAAGGAACTGATGATCAGAAAGGGTGAATTGGAGGAACAGCTCTTCTTCTCTTCTCTCGAACGGATTTTCATCGAAGAACGCATCTACAAGGAGCGAAAGTTTGAGCAGAGTAAGAGTCAGGATGAGGTTGTTGCCTTCATCGACTCAAAACTCGAACCATTCAAAGACAAACTCTTTACTGCCGAAGTAGACGGTAAGGGTATGGTAGAATATGCCTTCCATCGGGAAATTACCCGCGAGGACATCCTCAAGCTCCTGGAAATCAAGATGCAGCGAATCCTTAAATATAATAAGGATAAGGCAGACGAACTGCTGATGAAGATTAAGGCTGAACTTGCTGAGATTGAGAACGACCTGGCTCACATGACCGATGTTACCATCAACTGGTTTGAATATCTCAAGGGCAAGTATGGAAAGAACCATCCTCGCAAAACAGAAATCAGAAACTTCGATACCATTGAGGTGACTAAGGTGGTAGAGGCTAACCAGAAGCTCTACATCAACCGTCAGGAAGGATTCGTTGGTACAGGGTTGAAGAAGGATGAATTCGTATGCAACTGCTCCGACCTCGATGACATCATCATCTTTTATAAGGATGGTAAGTTTAAAGTCACCAAGGTAGCCGACAAAATATTCGTTGGCAAGAATATCCTCCATGTACAGGTATTCAAGAAGAACGACAAGCGCACCATCTACAACTGTGTTTACCGCGACGGCAAACAAGGCGATTACTTCATCAAGCGATTCAATGTAACCGCCATGACCCGCGACAAGTTGTATGACATCACTCAGGGCACAGCTGGCAGCCGCGTTATCTATTTCACCGCCAACCCGAATGGAGAAGCTGAAATCATCAAGTGTACGATGGAGCCAGACCTGACGAAGAAGCGCCAGAGCATCTTCCTGGAGAAGGATTTCTCAGACATTCTGATCAAGGGACGTGCAGCCAAAGGTAATCTCCTTACCAAGCGCACCATTCGCCGCATCGGTCTGAAGAGTCACGGCCACAGCACGTTAGGAGGCAGAAAGGTTTGGTTCGACCCAGACGTAAACCGCATCAACTACGATGAGAACGGCCGCTTCCTGGGCGAATTCAATGATGATGAATCTATCTTGGTAGTACTCGACAACGGTGAATTCTACATCACCAATTTCGATGTCAACAACCACTACGAGGACAACATCATCCGCTTAGAGAAATGGGATGAGCACAAGATCTGGACGGCTATCCTTTACGATGCCGACAATCAGGGATATCCATACATCAAGCGATTCACGATGGATGCCACCAAGCGCCATCAGAATTTCATGGGAGAGAACCCTAACTGCAAGCTCATCTTGCTTACCGATACGGTTTATCCACGCATCAAGGTTACTTATGGCGGTGTGGATACCATCCGTCCTGCCGAAGAAATCGATGCCGAGCAGTTCATTGCGCAGAAGAGTTTCAAGGCAAAGGGTAAGCGCCTCACGACATGGAAGATTGAAAGTATCGAGGAACTGGAACCAACCCGATTCCCAGAACCTTCTTCTGAGGATAATGATGAGGAACCGGATGGTTCTGACTCAGAGGATGAAGGTGAAAACCTTGATCCAGATGCTGGCAAAAGCGAGCAACAGGTGATTGACGAACTGACTGGTCAGACCAACCTCTTCTCAGAAAAAGATTTCGAAGAAGACCAGAAGGATAAAGACTGGTTATCGAAGCAATAAAAAGCGCTAAGAAAGCGAAAAAGAAAGCGCAAGGAAAGC
>ERZ780131.162-NODE-162-length-16048-cov-14.8569_pt1 | contig 16048 bp, 18 predicted proteins | sample MGYA00433081_ERZ780131 | MGnify/ENA primary metagenome ERZ780131 (study PRJEB29588, sample SAMEA2147193) | human gut metagenome | biome: human gut; feature: human-associated habitat; material: faeces | place: Denmark | collected 2008/2010 ... | reverse complement strand
GCTCTTAGCCCAGGGCAACGCCCTGGGTTATTACGAACGCAAACCTGTCGCCCTGTAAGGGCAAAAGCTTTAAAACTCCAAACAAAACTTAAGGCTTTTTCCCTTACAGGGCTTTAGCAATCTTTCCACTGTTATGCTTGATTCGACATAACCCCGTGTCAGTCAATAAAATCGACGTGAAACCACTCTTATAGAGCCCAAAAGTATAAAAAATCCTTAAAAGATTGTTTTCTTTTAGGGATTCTTTTGTAAATACCAAAAATATTTGTAATTTTGCACCCTGTTTGGAATAGGTATCAATTAACGAATTAGAAAATTAAAGATAGAAATGTCTAAGATTTGTCAAATTACAGGTAAGAAGGCACAGTTAGGTTGCAATGTGTCTCACTCAAAGCACCGTACAAAGAGAAGCTTTGATGTTAACCTCTTCAGCAAGAAATTCTACTATGTAGAAGAGGGTTGCTGGATCAGCCTCAAAATCAGTGCTGCTGGTCTTCGTCTTATTAATAAGGTAGGTCTCGATGCTGCTTTGAATCAGGCAGTAAAGAAGGGCTACGTAGATTGGAAGGACATTAAAGTTATAGGAGAATAAATATCATGGCAAAGAAAGCAAAAGGTAATAGAGTACAGGTTATCCTCGAGTGCACTGAACACAAGAACAGTGGTATGCCAGGTACAAGCCGTTACGTGACTACAAAGAATCGTAAGAACACTCCTGAGCGTCTTGAGTTGATGAAGTACAACCCAATCCTTAAGAAGATGACTCTTCACAAGGAGATTAAGTAAGCACGCTTACAACAGTTTATAACAATATTTTAAAGTTTAGATAGACTATGGCAAAGAAAGCGGTCGCTACCCTCCACGAAGGTAACATGGATGGTCGCGCATATACAAAGGTTATCAAGATGGTTAAGAGCCCAAAGACAGATGCATATTGCTTCGATGAGAAGATGGTACCTAACGAGGCTGTTAAAGATTTCTTCAAAGCCTAATCATTTTTAGGATTTTAAGTAATCAATATACTTTAAGTAAGGCTGCATTTCGTAAGATTTGCAGCCTTATTCTTTGTATATACAATTATTTTTCCTATCTTTGCACTCAAATATAATGTAAATATGGGATTATTCGGATTTTTTAGCAGCAAGAATAAGGAAACACTCGACAAGGGACTCGAGAAGACCAAGGAGAGTGTGTTTGGTAAGTTGGCTCGCATCGTAGCGGGCAAGTCTACTGTCGATGATGATGTCCTCGATGATTTGGAGGAGATTCTCATTACATCCGACGTGGGTGTTGACACCACAGTGAAGATCATCCACCGCATTGAGGAGCGTGTGGCTACCGACAAGTATGTGTCTACCTCTGAGCTCGACAGAATCCTGCGTGAGGAGATAGCTAAGTTGTTGGAGGAGAATCATACGGGTGACAATGCCGACTGGAGTCTTCCTGCCGACCACAAGCCTTACGTCATCCTGGTGGTAGGTGTCAATGGTGTGGGCAAGACCACCACTATCGGCAAGTTGGCTTACCAGTTCAAGAAGGCTGGCAAGAAAGTTTATTTAGGCGCTGCCGATACCTTCCGTGCTGCTGCGGTGGAGCAGATCTCTATCTGGGGCGAGCGTGTGGGTGTGCCTGTTGTCAAGCAGCAGATGGGTTCCGACCCTGCTTCTGTGGCTTTCGACACCTTGCAGAGTGCCAAGGCCAATGGAGCTGATGTCGTTATCATCGATACGGCAGGACGTCTTCACAACAAGGTGGGCTTGATGAATGAGCTCAAGAAGATCAAGGATGTGATGAAGAAGGTCCTTCCCGAGGCTCCTGATGAGGTATTGCTTGTTCTCGATGGCAGTACGGGTCAGAATGCTTTCGAGCAGGCCAAGCAGTTCTCTGCTGTTACCAACATTACCTCGCTTGCCATTACCAAACTGGATGGTACAGCCAAGGGTGGTGTGGTGATAGGTATTTCCGACCAGCTCAAGGTGCCAGTGAAGTACATTGGTCTGGGTGAGGGAATGGAAGACCTGCAGTTGTTCAACAAGGTAGAGTTTGTAGACTCTTTGTTTAAGAAAGGAAAGTGAAAAAGAATACGATAGACATCATCACCATGGGCTGTTCCAAGAATTTGGTGGACAGCGAATTGCTGATGAAACAATTTGAAGCCAACGGCTATCATTGCGTGCACGACTCTAAGCGTCCGCAGGGCGAGATAGCTGTCATCAACACTTGTGGTTTTATTGAGGATGCCAAGCAGGAGAGCATCGATACCATCCTTGAGTTTGTACAGCGCAAGCAGGAGGGACGGTTGAAGAAGCTCTATGTGATGGGCTGTCTTTCGCAGCGTTATCAGAAAGAGCTGGAGAAAGAGATTCCTGAGGTCGATAAGTTTTACGGCAAGTTCAACTACAAGCAGTTGTTGGGCGAGTTGGGCAAGGCTGATGTTCCTTCCTGTGATGGTCATCGCCATCTCACCACTCCCCGTCATTATGCTTATGTCAAGATAGCCGAGGGCTGCGACCGTCATTGTGCCTATTGTGCCATCCCTATCATCACCGGCAAACATGTAAGCCGTCCTAAGGCGGAGATCCTTCAGGAGGTTCGTGATATGGTGGCAGAGGGCGTCAAGGAGTTCCAGATCATAGCACAGGAGCTGACTTATTATGGTATCGACCTCGACGGAAAGCATCACATCACCGACCTGATCAGTGATATGGCTGATATTCCTGGAGTGAAGTGGATTCGTCTGCATTATGCTTATCCCAACCAGTTCCCCATGGACTTGCTCGATGTGATGCGCGAGAAGGAGAATGTATGCAGTTATCTTGACATCGCCCTTCAGCATATCAGCGACCATATGCTTACCCGTATGCGCCGCCATGTCAGCAAGCAGGAGACGATCGAGCTTATCAAGCAGTTGCGGGAGCGTGTGCCGGGCATACATATCCGCACCACACTGATGGTGGGCTTCCCTGGCGAGACCGATGAAGATTTTGCCGAACTGATGGAGTTTGTACGTTGGGCGCGCTTCGAGCGTATGGGTGCCTTCGCCTATTCTGAGGAAGAGGGAACCTACAGCGCCAATCATTATGAGGATGATGTGCCTCAGGAGGTGAAGCAGAAACGGCTCGACCAACTCATGGCTCTCCAGCAGGACATCAGTGCTGAGATCGAGGCAGAGAAGGTAGGACAGGAGATGAAGGTCATCGTCGACAGGAAGGAAGGCGATTTCTATATTGCCCGTTCCGAGTTCTGCTCGCCCGAGGTAGACCCCGAGGTGCTGATCAAAGCCGACAAGCGTCTGCGTGTGGGACAGTTCTATCAGGTGCGTATCACCTCCAGCGACGAGTTCGACCTCTATGCCGAACTGGTATAGTATAGTTGCATTCTGATGTTTTATATAGTAGTCCATAGCTCAAGGTTTTTCCCTTAGGCTATGGACTTTTGCTTTTTATCCTTCCTTGTCAGTTCATTCTTCCTCTGTCTCTTTCATCCTCGTAGCCTTTCATCCTTACAGTCTTTCACTGAAAAAAAGACTACGATGCGATAAAAAAATAAGGGGGAAAGAAAAAGAATTGGAAAAATATCATTAACTTTGCAATCAAAATAAAAATAGACTACGATGAAATACCTATTATTTTCTGATATTCATGGCTGTTTGCCAGCCTTGCAGCGTGCTCTCGACTTTTTCGAGGCGCAGAAGTGTGACATGATGTGCATCTTGGGCGACATCATCAACTACGGACCCCGCAACCGCATACCTGAGGGCATAGACCCCAAGGGCATTGTGGAGCGACTCAACAACCTGGCAGACAAGATCATTGCAGTGCGAGGCAACTGTGATGCAGAGGTAGACCAGATGTTGCTCGATTTCCCCATCATGGAGACTTATGCCCTTTTGGTGGATGGCGGAAAGCGCTATCTGCTCACCCATGGTCATATATATAATAAGGAGAACATGCCCAAGGGTCCTTATGATGCCATCATCTATGGTCACAGCCATCTCTGGGAGCTCTCGCGCAATGCCGAGGGTAAGGCCATCTGCAATACGGGCAGCATCACCTTCCCCAAGGGAGGCAATCCCCCTACACTTGCCACTCTCGAGGATGGCAAGTTTACTATGTACAACCTCGATACCCTTGAGGTCATAGGCTCTTTTGACATGTTGGAGGCATAGAAAGTTCAATCAATAATACAATAATGATAGAGGAATATCAAATCCGGATTCTGCCAGAACAGGCAGCCAGTGAGGAAGGTATCAAGCGTTACCTGTCCAAGGAGAAAGGAATAGACGTGCGGACATTGAACCAGGTGAGGGTGCTCAAGCGAAGCATCGACGCCAGGCAGCGTACCATCTATGTGAATTTGAAGGTGCGTGCCTATATCAATGAGTTCGCACAAGACGACCAATACATACATACCGAATATCCTGATGTGAGCTCACGCCCTCGTGTGGTAGTGGTGGGCGAGGGACCTGGCGGTCTTTTTGCTTCCCTGCGACTTATCGAGTTGGGCTATCGTCCTGTGGTGCTCGAACGAGGCAAGGACGTACGCGAGCGCAAGAAGGACCTCTCCAATATTACCAAGACCCAGAAGGTGGATGCCGAAAGCAACTATTGTTTTGGTGAGGGTGGAGCAGGTGCCTATAGCGATGGAAAGCTGTATACCCGCAGCAAGAAACGCGGCAGTGTGGACAAGATACTGAATGTCTTCTGCCAGCATGGAGCCAATACCAACATTCTGGCTGATGCCCATCCCCATATAGGAACCGACAAACTGCCGCGTGTGATAGAAAACATGCGCAACACCATCCTTCAGTGTGGGGGCGAGGTGCATTTCCAAACCAAGATGACCTCCTTCATCATCGATGGCGACAAGGTGATAGGTGTCGAGGCTGTCAACCTGCAGACGAGGGCCGAGGAAACCTATCGGGGGCCAGTCATCTTGGCTACAGGTCACAGTGCGCGTGATGTGTATCGCTATCTTGCAGCCTCCAGGATTGAGATCGAGGCCAAAGGCATCGCTGTGGGTGTGCGTCTGGAGCATCCCGCTCATCTCATCGACCAGATACAGTATCATAACAAGAATGGACGAGGCAAGTATCTTCCTGCCGCAGAATACAGTTTCGTAACTCAGGTAGACGGACGTGGCGTGTACAGTTTCTGTATGTGTCCCGGTGGATTTGTCATCCCTGCCGCTACCGGACCTCAGCAGCTTGTGGTCAACGGTATGAGTCCAAGCAACCGAGGTACGGCATGGAGCAATTCGGGCATGGTGGTAGAGACCCATCCTGAGGATGTGGCATCTTTTGTCCAGGAACACCAGACTATATTACAGTCGGATGCCTCTCTCTCATCCTCGGCAGAAGAGGAAGTCCTGAGTCCCGATTCACCTCTCACGATGATGCATTTCCAGCAAATCGTGGAGAAGCAGTGCTGGCAGCAGGGCAATATGAAGCAGACGGCACCAGCCCAGCGCATGGCCGACTTTGTGAACAACCGTTTGAGCTACGACCTTCCAAAGAGCAGTTATGCCCCTGGCCTTATCAGCAGTCCGCTCCATTTCTGGATGCCCTCTTTTGTGAGCAAGCGTCTGCAGGAAGGTTTCAAGACCTTCGGCAAGAATGCGCATGGCTTCCTCACCAACGAGGCCACGCTCATCGCCATGGAGACCCGTACCTCTTCGCCCGTCCGTATTCTTCGCGACCGCGACACCTTGCAGCATGTACGTCTGCAGGGACTCTTCCCCTGTGGTGAAGGCGCAGGATATGCAGGAGGCATCGTGTCGGCAGGAGTCGACGGAGAACGCTGTGCCGAAATGTGCGCTGAGTATTTGAAGAAACTTGAATAAATAATCTTAAAACATTTGTATGGTACAAAAAAATATTGTATTTTTGTGAACACTAATTGAATGTACTAAGCAAACAAATCTAATTTATAAATATACAAAAACAATACTATTATGGTAAGTTCTAACATTCCACAGGTTAAGCTGGGTATTATCGCCGTAAGCCGTGACTGTTTCCCTATCGCGCTTTCTACTCAGCGCCGTGAAAACATCGTCAAAGAATACAAAGGAGAAATCTTCAACTGCCAGACTACAGTTGAGAATGAGAAAGATATGCTCAAGGCTATCGCTGAGGTAAAGGAACAGGGCTGCAACGCCTTGGTGGTCTTCCTTGGCAACTTCGGTCCTGAGACACCAGAGACACTCATTGCCAAGAACTTTGATGGTCCTTGCATGTTTGTTGCTGCAGCCGAGGGTGATGGCGACATGATCAATGGTCGTGGTGATGCTTACTGCGGTATGCTCAACTGCTCTTACAACCTGGGTATGCGTCATCTCAAGGGTTATATCCCAGAGTATCCAGTAGGTACAGCGGCCGAAGTGGCTAAGATGATTGCCGACTTCGTTCCTGTAGCTCGTGTCATCCTCGGTCTGAAGGGCTTGAAGATCATCACCTTCGGTCCACGTCCTCAGGACTTCTTCGCTTGCAACGCTCCTATCAAGGGCTTGTACGAACTGGGTGTAGAGATAGAGGAGAACTCAGAGCTTGACTTGCTCGTATCTTACAAAGAGCACGAGAACGATCCACGTATCGACGACGTTTGCAAGGATATGGCAGCCGAGATGGGCGAGGGTAAGTACTATCCTGACCTGAGCCGTCGTATGGCACAGTTTGAGCTCACATTGCTCGACTGGGCTGAGAATCACAAGGGCTCTCGCCAGTATGTAGCTTTTGCCGACAAGTGCTGGCCTGCATTCCCAAGCCAGTTTGGTTTCGAGCCATGCTATGTCAACAGCCGTCTGGCAAGCCGTGGCATCCCTGTAGCCTGCGAGGTCGACATCTATGGTGCTCTTTCTGAGTACATCGGCATGTGTGCTTCTGATGATACAGTGACATTGCTCGACATCAACAATTCTGTTCCTCAGTATATCTACGATGAGGATATTGTTGGCAAGTACGACTATAAGTTGACAGATACCTTCATGGGCTTCCACTGTGGCAACACACCTCAGTGCAAGATGTGCTCTACACGTGCCATCAAGTATCAGCTCATCCAGAACCGTCTGTTGGAGAATGGTGGCAAGCCAGACTTCACACGTGGTACTTTGGAGGGTGACATTGCTGCCAGCGACATCACATTCTATCGTCTGCAGTGCGACTCAGAGGGCAACTTGCGTTCTTACATCGCTGAGGGCGAGGTGCTCGATGTTCCTACACGTTCTTTCGGTGGTATCGGTATCTTCGCTATTCCAGAGATGGGTCGCTTCTATCGTCACGTATTGATCCAGAAGGGTTATCCTCATCATGGTGCCGTAGCCTTCTCTCATGTAGGCAAGACACTCTTCGAGGCCTTCAAGTTCTTGGGCATTAAGGACATCGCTTACAACCAGCCAGCAAGCTTGCCTTACCCAACAGAGAATCCTTGGAAATAATTTAGGTCTCAACTTTCGCAAATGGGAAGTTGAATAAGTTAAAGGGCGATTGCTCATTATCCGTAATGGAAATGGCAATCGCCCTTTTTTATTCTTTTATCAGTTGTTGTACTTTCGTTTCAGCTGTTGTACTTTCTTCCTGCTGTTATGCTTCTGGCTTCAGCTGCTGTGCCATGTTGAGAGCAGCCTTGCGGCCATCACCCATGGCGAGGATAACTGTAGCACCACCGCGCACAATGTCACCGCCGGCATAGATGGCAGGCTGTGAGCTCTGCATCTGCTCGTTGACGGCAATGGTATTCTTGCGGCCTAACTCCAGACCTTCGATGCTCTGAGGCACGAGAGGGTTAGGACTCACACCCACTGCCACAATCACCTGGTCGCACTCCAGTTTGATGGTCTCGCCTGTAGCCTCAGGACGGCGACGTCCGCTGGCGTCAGGTTCGCCAAGCTGCATCACGTCGAGGATGACAGACTTCACGGCTCCCTTCTCGTCGGCCTCATACTCCTTTGGATTATGCAGTGTGAGGAAGGTGATACCCTCTTCCTTGGCATGCTTCACCTCTTCCAGACGTGCCGGCATCTCTGCCTCCGAACGACGGTAAACCAATGTTACGTTGGCACCTAAGCGCTTGGCTGTGCGGCAGCTGTCCATGGCAGTGTTTCCTCCGCCTACCACAACTACATTCTTGCCTAAGTTGATAGGGGTATCTGTATGAGGATTGGCAGCGTCCATCAGGTTGACACGGGTGAGATACTCGTTGGACGACATGATGTTGAGCGCATTCTCGCCAGGAATGTTCATAAAGTTGGGCAGACCGGCTCCCGAAGCAACGAAGATGCCCTTGAAGCCCTGCTTCTCCAGTTCTTTCACACCGATGGTCTTGCCCACGATACAGTCGGCAACAAACTTCACACCCATCTTCTGCAGGTTCTCTATCTCTACATCCACGATGGCGTTGGGCAGACGGAACTCAGGAATACCATATTTCAGCACACCGCCAATCTCGTGCAGTGCCTCGAACACAGTGACGTCGAATCCCTTCTTAGCCATGTCTCCAGCAAAGCTCAGACCCGCAGGACCCGAGCCCACTACAGCCACCTTGATGCCGTTGGCAGGATCCTTCTCTGGGATGGATATGTTTCCGCTCTGGCGCTCATAGTCGGCAGCAAAGCGCTCCAGATAACCGATGGCTACGGCTGGCTTGTTCATCTTCAGGTGTACGCAACGGCTCTCGCACTGTTTCTCCTGTGGACATACACGTCCGCAGACAGCAGGCAGGGCAGAGGTGTTCTTCAGTACCTTTGCGGCAGCCAGGAACTGACCGCGCTCTATGTTCTTGACAAACGAAGGAATGTTGATGTTTACAGGGCATCCCTCCATACAGGAAGGTTTAGGACAGTCTAGGCAGCGCTTGGCCTCGGTGAGAGCCATCTCCTTGGTAAGACCGATGTTCACCTCCTCAGTACGGGTAGTGGCACGGTATACGGGGTCAAGCTCAGGCATCTTCACACGCTCTATGGCTGTACGCTCCTTGGGTTTCATTGAGGCACGCAGTGCCTTGCGCCACTCAGCGTCACGGTTGGTCAGCTCTGCCACGCTCTCGTTGGTAGGCTCCTCATCCATTGTCACGTCTGTGCTCTCTTTCTTCTTGGCTGCTTCCACAGTGGCGAGATGTTCCTCGAAGTGTTCCATCTCCTCGCGCTCCACATCCTTGAAGGTTCCCATGCGTTTGAACATCTCGTCCCAGTCTACCAGGGCACCGTCAAACTCAGGACCATCGATGCACACAAACTTGGTCTTGCCACCGATGGTGAGTCGGCAGGCACCGCACATACCAGTTCCGTCCACCATGATGGTGTTGAGCGATACATCTGTAGGCAGGTTGTACTTCTGTGTCAGCAGACAGCAGAATTTCATCATGATAGGAGGACCGATGGCGAAAGCCTTGTCGATGTGTTCCTGCTGGATGAGTTTTTCCATTCCTACAGTTACCACACCCTTCTCGCCATAGCTGCCGTCGTCGGTCATGATGATCAGCTCGTCGCTTGATGCGCGTACCTCATCTTCCATGATGACAAGGTCCTTGCTTCGTCCGGCTATCACCGAGAGAACCCGGTTGCCGGCAGCTTTCAGGGCTTTGATGATAGGCAGCATAGGAGCTACGCCCACACCACCTCCTGCGCAGAGCACTGTTCCGAAGTTCTCTATGTGGGTAGGGTTGCCCAAGGGGCCTACCACGTCGTGGATCTCATCTCCCTCGTTCAAGTTGCAGAGCTTGGTGGAGGAGAGTCCCACTTTCTGTACTACCAGTGTGATGGTGCCTTTCTCTATGTCGGCATCTGCGATAGTCAGTGGCATTCGCTCACTGTTGGCATCTACTCGGATGATGACAAAGTTACCAGCCTTGCGGCTTTTGGCAATCAGAGGCGCCTCTACGTCGAAACGATAAACCTTCTCGGAATATTGTATTTTTCTGATAATCTTGTTCATTCTGTTTCTTTGGGTTTTTTAGTTGGTTTGGGTTATTATTTATGTTTTTGTATTCGACTGTTGAGCTTTATCAAGTTCTATCTTCCCTTTATTTCTCTAATAATTTTCGAAAGGGACAACTCATTTTAAAAGCAAAAGGATAACGTTGGCGGCATTTCTGCAACCAATGTTATCCTCGTACTTCATATTGTTGGCCAGCAGCGTTGCCGGTCAGAGAGTCTGTGAAATATGACGAAACTTTTTATTCAAAGTTCTTGTCGTCGAGCATCTCGAATCCGCAGTATGGTACCAATACCTTTGGTACGCGGATGCCCTCAGGAGTCTGGTTGTTCTCCAGGATAGAGGCTACGATGCGTGGCAGAGCCAGAGCCGAACCGTTCAGGGTGTGGCAGAGCTCTATCTTCTTGTCGTCAGCATGGCGGTAACGGCAGTGCAGACGGTTGGCCTGATAGCTCTCGAAGTTGGAAACTGAAGAAACCTCCAACCATCGCTGCTGGGCGGCACTCCATGTCTCGAAGTCGTAGCAGATAGAAGAGGTGAAGCTCATATCGCCACCGCAGAGACGGAGGATGTGATAAGGCAACTCCAGCTTCTTGAGCAAGCCCTCTACGTGGTCGAGCATTTCCTTCAATGACTCGTAAGAGTGACCAGGCTTGTCGATGCGTACAATCTCTACCTTGTCAAACTGATGCAGACGGTTCAGACCACGAACATCCTTACCGTAGCTGCCAGCCTCGCGGCGGAAACAAGCAGAGTAAGCGCAACGCTTGATAGGCAGATCCTTCTCGTCGAGGATCACATCGCGGAAGATGTTGGTGACAGGAACCTCAGCAGTAGGGATGAGGAACAGGTTGTCGAGGTTGGCATGATACATCTGGCCTTCCTTATCAGGCAGCTGACCTGTACCCAAACCCGAAGCCTCGTTGACAACGTAAGGAGGCTGAATCTCCAAGTATCCGCTCTTGCGTGCCTCGTCGAGGAAGAAAGCCTCCAAAGCACGCTGGAAGCGGGCCATCTTGCCGATATATACAGGGAAGCCTGCACCGGTAATCTTCACACCCAGGTCGAAGTCTACCAGATTGTACTTCTTCAGCAAGTCCCAGTGGCAGAGTGCGTCAGGACCCAGATTAGGTTTCTCGCCGCCTTCCTTTACCACTACGTTGTCTGCCGCATCCTTACCCTCAGGTACCTCGTCGCAAGGTATGTTAGGGATTTCGAGCAGTACATTGGTCATATCTTGCTGAGCCTTCTCCATGATTTCCTCCAAGGCCTTGCCGTCTGCTTTCAGATTGGCAACCTGCGCCTTGGCGGATTCAGCTTCCTCTTTCTTTCCTTCCTTCATCAGAGCACCAATCTGCTTGGCAAACTGGTTGGCCTGCTGCTTGTTGGTGTCCAGCTTCTGCTGGGCTTCACGACGGATCTTGTCGTACTCCAAAACTTTCTCTACGGCCTCGCGCGCATTAGGAAAATGCTTTTTCTCAAGACCTTTAATTACACGTTCAGTCTCTTCGCTGATAAGTTTAAGTGTAAGCATAAGATAACTATTTATAAATTGATTTACTATTTGAAGGCAAAATTACAAAAAATATTTCTTATAGCAGAATAAAAGGCGAGAAAAAGTGAATGTTTGGGTGGAATTAAACGTGTTTTTCGTTAAAAAAGCAGAAAGCCTGCTCTCGATAAGAGAACAGGCTTCATATGTTTGTTTGGAATAGTTTGTTTACTTTTTAATTAAGCGTCAGCTTTTTTAGTCTTCTCAGCGTAAACCTCTGGAGAGAGAACAGAAACTGTACTCTTGTCCTTGCGGCCCTTGTGGAAGTAAACGATACCATCTGTCAAAGCATACAATGTATCATCCTTACCCTGAGCTACATTCTCACCTGGGAAGTGCTTGTTACCACGCTGGCGAACGATGATGTTACCTGCGATGATGCTCTGACCACCCCAGATCTTAACGCCTAATCTTTGTGAAGCTGATTCACGGCCGTTCTTAGAACTACCAACACCTTTCTTATGTGCCATTTTCTAATTCCTCCTAATTTTAAGCGATTACAGATTTGATTGATACTTCAGTGAACTGAGCACGATGACCGTTCTTCTTGCGATAGTCCTTGCGGCGCTTCATCTTGAAGACGATGACCTTGTCACCCTTTACGAGTGGGTTCACTACTTCTACTACTACTTTTGCACCCTCTACAGCTGGTGCACCGACAGTGATTGAGCCGTCTTTGTCAACGAGCAAAACCTTGTCGAACTCAACAGTCTGACCTGCCTCAACATCCTTGATGTGATGTACGAAGAGCTTCTTGCCCTCCTCTGCCTTGAACTGCTGACCGTTAATTTCTACGATTGCGTACATTTTTTATTTTATAAACGGGTTTTTCCGCGAGGCGTCTGGCTTCGTGCCAGCTCTTTTTCGAGCCCCAACGAACTAAACTTTTCTGTAATTATTGCCCTTTTCTGGGCTTTCGGGGTGCAAAATTACATAATATTTATCGAATAACAAATCTATCTGTGCTGAAATGCCTCACTTTTAAAAAGATTTAACGTATAGGAGAGGATTTTCCTTGTTAAATCATTCTGTTTATTTATTAACTATCTTACCACAACGCAATCTTGCCTGCAATACCCAAATCAAGAGTGGCTGTTGTGATACCCAAAGCTTGGAATACACGACTCATTGTTGGCAATGTGATAACACTTGTACCTTTCTCCAACTTTGAAATTTGAGCACGCTGCACACCGATACGTTCACCAAGTTGTTCTTGCGTGAGGTTTTGTGCCAATCGAGCCTTGCGTATGGCTTCGCCTACAATATAGGCGTTCACATCTTCTTTGAGTTTAGTTTCCATTGCTTCACGCTCTGGTGTTCCTCTTCTACCCCAAAGTTTATCTTTCATATTGTCTGCTGGTATCAATTTCATCTGTGCCATAATGCTATTATATCTTCTGCTGAGCTTTGAATGGCTACGCATCCAAAAAGGCTTGTGCTCCTTCTGTCAACACCACTTTTAGCTTGTTGATGCCCATTTTGTTTTGAATTATGGTATAAAGATAACGATTTGTTTCCAAACAGCGATACAAAATTCGGTTTTTCATCAAATCAGACCTCATTTTTAACACTCTCACGACTTGATAGTATCAGATACGCATTTTATTCACTCTTTTATTTCCCTAAATTTGAAATTCAAAAAAAGGGAACCTTAATTCCGTAACACTATTGTAATTTGCTCGCCATGGCGAGCAAATTATATATTGCCTTCAATATTCGTAGAAAGAACGCATATTACGAATGTTCTGCGAAGAGAATCCACGAAGACCAGGAAGCTCACGATGTAACTGTTCGCTGATACGGTCAATAACAGAAGTGCCCCATGCTTCTTGGCGTGAATGTGCAGACACATTTTTTTTCTTTTTTTCGCTTCCATGTTTGTCGCATTCGCTTCCATGATTCTGTTGTCATATTCCTCTTTCGAATGTTTGCCGCCAGCTTCTTTCTGATTCCACCTCGCAGTGGACACCCTTGCTATTGGCAATACAATTCCCGTTATTAGGGCTTGTTAGGGACTTGCACCCGTTAGATAATGCTCATGCCGAGCGTACAAATAAGGAAGCCTTGTCGGGGCTTCCTTATATGGAGAGTGCTGTATGTGTCTGTATGACTGGTTGTTGACGAATTATTCTTTGTTGTCCAACAGCTCGCTGATTCCTTCGTAGAAAGATGATTTTTGGAAACAGCGTTTCACTCATTAAAAGTTTCTCTATATATGGTAGTTCTACAATTATTTAATCACATTTGACATAATAGATTGCACCATCATGCCTAATCATAATAAATATAGTCATATTCCTGGGAAATACTATTATATTATCGGCGGAAGGAAACCATATATCACTAAAATAATTATATAAATCTATTGTACGGAATACATCTATTGTTTTAAACTCATCCCAATTAATACAGATAACATCACAACATAAATTCAAATCTGCAAATAATTCTAATAATGAAAAGTGGTCATCAAGTGCATTATACTTTTCAATAAAAGAACCATTTGATTGAAAATTATCAAAAACAGACTCATGTAAATCATATACTTTAATATTCTTTCGAAAATGTTGGTAGCATATATTACAGTCTGTTTGATTCAATTTTTGAAACGAGGGAAATAACTCCCCCGTTTCTTTTTCAAATAAATCAATTTTAAAGTTTTCCATATTTTATTTCTTTATAAGCTCAGCACCACTAATACCACCTGCATTTCGTTTGCCTTTTCCCTCTGTTTGGGTGGCAATCGTTTCAATGCTTTCCGCAGTCCTTCTATCTTTTTGGGATACTTCCGTAGCATTCGGCTTAATCCCTCAGAAAGGGTCTCGTCATACGACTCGTCGGTATGAGACCAGCAATGCCTTATCACCAAATTGTAGTCCTGTTCTTCGGAATGTTCTTGGGCAAAGAAATCACCATCTATGATTCGGCTGAGAAATAGGCTGTCGGTATTCGTTTCTTTCTTGCCTTTCAATTCTATCCTTCTTATGCTTTTGTCACAGAAAAGGACTCCATCAGTAGAAGCGTTTAGTGGATAGATATAACATTTTTCTCGTCCTCTTTTAAACAAGTATTTTATATCATAGAAGATTTCGCCAGTCAAAGTTAGCGTATCAGCCTCTAATGAGGCAAAATAAAATTCTTCAATTTTGGTTTTGCCAAGCCTTTTGTTCCATTTGGAAATTATCAATGTGCCAATGTTGGCATCATCAAATGTAAGTCTTATAGACATTCTTGTGTCGGAAAGTTTCACCTCTCCGACATAACTATTTATATCTTTTTCCAAAGTGGCAGCTTGACTTCTCATGCTATATAAAAGCAACAAGATAATGTTTATCGCCAAGGCGACAGGAATCCATTTGTTTATTCTCATACCATAGTTATTTTGCAACTATAATCATTTTAATCATTACGTTCTTTCTCATCTGTAATAAGTTCTTTCATATCCACAGACAACAACTGCGCAATTTCAAGAAGTGTGGTAAGATTGGGTTGAGAGCGGTTGCATACGTAAGCATTGACCGTACTGAAACTCCTTCCTAACTTCTTTGCAAGCCATGTTTGGCTTATCCCTTTGTCCTCTAAGACTGCTCTTATGCGATTTAACTTCATGTTTTTATCGTTTTTACGCTACAAAAATAATATTTTATCGTGATAATCCATCCAAATCCCTTGAAAATCTGCTGTATTCCGTCGTAATTTAGACAAAATAAAAATATAATCTGCATAAATGAGACTAACCAATTGGTTTCCCAATATGGCAAGATACATATATGCGTTCATAAATATTTGTTCTATTTGCCATGTTCTTAAAATGTCAAAATCAGAAATTTATCATTGTTTTCAGTGTTAATTTATGTTTTCTCATGCTTTCATTTTGGGGTTTCTTGATTTTGTTGTTCCTAATTTGTTTCTTTCGTCATTTTATCATTCCAATTAGTATTGATTATCTGTATATTACGAGCAATCAGTAAGATTACAAGAACTGGATATTGGAACAGCCAAAGCGCGACTGCCAGATGGTTGAATATGACAAAGGAGGTGGCCGTCGGCTCTTGGTCGGCTATACAGACGACCGTGCTAAGAAAGATGCCTATAACCGAGAAAAGGGAATACGCAGATTGGAAAAGGCATACAAGCATGGTGCGCTCGCTAAAGGTAATATCAACAAAAGAGGTTACAATAAGTTTTTATCCATGGATGGTGAAGTGAAGGTAGCCATCAACTATGACTGTGTTGCCGACGACTCCAAATGGGATGGTCTAAAGGGATATCTCACCAATACGGATATACCAATACAAGACGTTTATGCTGCATACCACAACCTTTGGTATGTAGAACGGGCCTTCCGTATAGCCAAATCAAAGATAGAGATACGTCCTATGTTTCATTTTACATGCAAACGCATCGAGGCTCATATATATGTATATGCTTTGTGGCTTTAAAAGTGTACAAAGAATTGGAACGTATGTTGAAAGTCTCAGAGATTAAGATGAGCGTAGACAAGATACTTGCATTAGCAAAGACCATCACCACCATAGAGAGTGTAAACTAAACTGTGTCAAGCTACAATA
>ERZ780131.152-NODE-152-length-16468-cov-14.3453_pt1 | contig 16468 bp, 10 predicted proteins | sample MGYA00433081_ERZ780131 | MGnify/ENA primary metagenome ERZ780131 (study PRJEB29588, sample SAMEA2147193) | human gut metagenome | biome: human gut; feature: human-associated habitat; material: faeces | place: Denmark | collected 2008/2010 ... | reverse complement strand
GTCGGTCTTCTTGTTCATATTCCATACAATCCAGTCAACGAATGCGCGAAGGAAGTTGCCCTCACCAAACTGGATAATTTTCTCTGGCATAACGCTCTTTGGAGCTGTACGCTTGTTCAAAGATTTAAGCTCTTTCATGATTTGTTTTGTTGTTTAAATTGTTTCTAATTATTTCTGCTGCAAAGGTATAAAAATATCCTTTACGTTATACATTTATGTTGCAAAAATGTTGCGTAAAGGTTTGCGTTGTTACATGGCGAAAATATTAAAACCACCATCCACTACAGCCACAGTACCTGTTACGAATGATGCAGCATCGCTCATCAGATACTGGATAGTGCCGCAGAGTTCTTCTGGTTTACCCATACGTCCGAACGGAGTCTGGCGGATAACATCCTTTCCGCGCTCTGTGTAGGTTCCGTCGGGATTGGTAAGGAGCGCACGGTTCTGCTCGGTGATGAAGAAACCTGGAGCAATGGCATTTACACGGATACCCTCACCAAACTTCTTGGCTGTCTCGTGAGCCATATATGCTGTAAAGTTGGAGATGCCTGCCTTGGCTGCTGCATAACCGCAGACACGGGTCATTGGGCGGAAGGCTGCCATAGAAGAGAAGTTGATGATGCTTCCCTTTCCTGCCTCTACCATTGGCTTCAGGAATACTTGTGTTGGTATTACAGTACCTGTGAGGTTCAGATTCAGCACCGTCTGAAACTGTTCTGTATCCAAGTCAAAGAAAGTCTGGTCGGGGCCGATCGTTGCGCCCTTCATGTTTCCACCGGCAGCATTGAGCAGGGTGTCCACCTTTCCATATTTAGCGAGGATATCCTTGCAGTTCTGCTCTACGATCTCTTTGTTCATCACATCGGTCTTGAAGAAAGAAGCCTCACCGCCTGCTTGTTTGATGTCTTCCACAATAGCGTTGCCTACTTCTTCTTTACGTCCCAGGATGGCAACTTTGGCTCCCTCGAGTGCCAAATACTTGGCGATAGTTTTTCCTAATACGCCTGTTCCACCTGTGATGACCACAACATAATCTTTAATGTCGAAAAGATTGCTCATGATTTTTTTGAATTGTTTGAATAATAAATAGTTAATAAAGGTGATGCTACAATCATACTCATTGTCATCTTCGCATCATTTGCAAAATTAGCGCATTTTTATTGAATAAGCAAATATTTAGCTGTGTTTTTTCTCACTACATTCTCTTTTCGTACTTTCTACAACCATTTCGCGTGAGAAACTGGCTTATTTCGTCTTTTTTCTTATTCCTTCCTTCATTTCGTTCTATGTCTACAAAAAAAATAACTCAACTTCCACATTTGTGAAAGTTGAGTTAATGGTCTATTGTATTGTGGTTTATCGGCCAAAGGCCTATATGTCTATACTCCATGAACTTAATCATGTCGTCACGTCTTGGTTTGGTCGCTGGTGCTTCGTCAGGATTAAAAACACTCAACTTTATAATCCACGAGCCTTGAAGATACGTTCCTTGGCATCATTGATCTCTTGGAACTTTTTCTCGGCAGCCCTGCGGACATCCTCGCCAAGGGCAGCCACCTTGTCGGGGTGATGCTTGAGAGCCATCTTGCGATAGGCACTCTTCACCTCATCATTGGTAGCCGATGGCGATATGCCGAGTACACGATAAGCATCGTCGAGACTTGAAGCCGAAGAAGCTCCACTGCGGAGGTTGAGCATTTGGTCAAGTTCGTCAGCACTAAGTCCTAAGTGATAGGTAACCTCTTTCAGCGCTGTGAGTTCCTCAGCTGGAACCTGACCGTCGGCCTGGGCTATCATGACCAGGAAATTGAGCAACTGAAGGCGCTGTTCGTACATCATACTGTTGCGAATCTGCTGACAGCTGTCCTGAATCACGCTGCGATATTGCAACACACCTACACGCTTTTGCTCCTCAAAAAGTTTCAGAAGAATCTGCTCGCCCTGTGTCATGGCTCCCAAACCGAAGTTCTGGCGTAAGAAGCGACGCACGAGCTCCATCTCGGAATGCATCACCTTATCGTCGGCCTTGATGATGTAAGAGGCAAGAACAAGTAACGAGAACATGAACGAGTTGCGTTGTCCCTCGCTGCTGTTTCTTTCCTGCTGTCCTGTATCCTGGCGGTTTACCTCGTTAAGTCCATGTTCGAAGAGAGAGCCTAAGGCATAGCCTAAGGCATAGCCTGCCAAGGCTCCCAACGGACCACCTGTGATGAATCCGAGTACACCGCCAATCCATTTTCCTGCTCCCATTGTCGTTTCTGTTTTTGGAAGTGATGCTTAGCAACTTAATTAGTTGAAGTAATACAAGAAGGTGGCAATACCGGAAAGGGCAGGCTTGCGCTGACCTTCTATCTCGATATCAAACTTGATGCTTGCCTTGCAGATACCACGAAGGTTCTGAATGTCATGAAGGGTTGTCACAAGGCGAACACGTGAGCCGGTGATGACAGGCTGTCCGAAACGCATCTCATCCATGCCGTAGTTGACCAACATCTTGATGTTGTGTACTTCTACAATCTGCTGCCACATGTAGGGTAACAAAGAAAGGGTGAGGTAGCCATGAGCGATAGTGCTGTGGTAAGGACTCTCTACTTTTGCACGCTCCACGTCTACATGTATCCACTGTGGGTCGAGTGTAGCATCAGCAAACTTGTTGATACGTTCCTGGTCTACCTGCAACCACTCAGATTCACCTAATCTCTCACCTAAGTGAGATGCAAATTCCTCGTAAGAATTGATAATTAATTTTGCCATAGTTTTGAATATATTAATTTTATAGTTTTTTCTTTATTATGAAGTGAAAATATTGAATATTCTCCTGGAAATTCTCCTTCTTTCCTCATTAGTCTCTTCTGAAAATGTCGCGCGTATAGACTTTCTCATTCACATCATTCAAGACTGGGTCGTAACGGTTGGCGATGATGGCCTGACTCTGTTTCTTGAACTCCTGCAAGTCGTTGACAACACGGCTGCCGAAGAAGGTACTGCCATCCTCGAGGGTTGGCTCATAGACTATCACCTGTGCACCTTTAGCCTTGATGCGCTTCATGACTCCCTGGATACTGCTCTGGCGGAAATTGTCACTGTTGCTCTTCATTGTGAGTCGATACACTCCGATAGTGCAAGGGTGTTCTTTCCGAGGATCATAGCTGCTGTTATCCTTATAGAAATAATATCCAGCCATACTGAGCACTCGGTCGGCGATAAAGTCCTTACGGGTGCGGTTGCTCTCAACAATGGCTTGAATAAGGTTCTCGGGAACATCGGCATAGTTGGCCAGCAACTGTTTGGTGTCCTTAGGCAGACAGTAACCTCCGTAGCCAAACGACGGGTTGTTGTAGAAAGAACCGATGCGAGGGTCGAGTCCCACACCATCGATAATCGACTTTGTGTCAAGCCCCTTCATCTCGGCATAAGTGTCCAATTCGTTGAAGAAACTCACACGCAGTGCCAGATATGTGTTGGCAAAGAGCTTGACTGCCTCGGCCTCGGTAAGTCCCATAAACAGGGTGTCAATATCCTGTTTGATAGCTCCTTCCTGCAGGAGTGAGGCAAAGGTATGTGCTGCTTGGTCGAGTCGCTCGTCGCCCTCAGGACGGCCTACGATGATACGGCTGGGGTAAAGGTTGTCGTACAGCGCCTTGCTCTCACGTAGAAACTCGGGAGCGAAGATAATGTTGTCGCAATGATACTTCTTTCGTACATTCTCCGTGTAACCTACGGGAATGGTGCTCTTGATGACCATGATGGCATCAGGATTGACACGCATCACTAACTCGATAACTTCCTCAACGTGAGTCGTGTCGAAGTAGTTTTTTACAGGATCATAGTTGGTAGGGGTGGCTATAACGATGAAATCGGCATTCTTGTATGCTTCTTCTCCATTGGTTGTCGCCTTGAGATGCAAATCCTTCTCTGCCAAATACTTCTCAATGTAATCGTCTTGTATGGGTGACTGACGATTGTTGATAAGGTCCACCTTTTCTGGCACTACGTCAACAGCCGTCACCTGATGGTGCTGGCTCAGCAGCGTGGCTATGCTCAGACCAACGTAGCCTGTACCAGCTACCGCAATACGAATATTTTTGTTTACTGTTTCCATTGTTATAACTTTTAAGAGTTTTGTCTAAATGCAGCTTACCTTAATTATAATGTTATGCAAAGGTACATTCTTTTTTAGACTTGACCAAATATAGATGCTAAGAGTTTTCTAAAATCAATAAAAATGACCTACTTCTCTCTTTACACCTTATTCTTAATAAGGCTGAGCTCAACAGGCTTTACTTACACAAGGCTGTAAAGGGACAGTGCTCACAACGCTGCTTGTCTTCTGTTGCCACAAGTGGAAGAGTGGGATCGCATATCTCGCTGATGAGAGCTTCTATGTGTTGCATGAACTCGTCCTGATATTCGGCCACGTCAAAGATAGGATTACGGCCAAACTTTAGCGTCGGGTCATAATTCTTGCTTCCCGCTTGCTGAATGAAAAGTAATCCCGGACTAACAGGGTCTTTTGTCTTGTTATATCGGCCGTCATTGCCTACAATGATAGAATAAAGCAATGCCTGCAGATAATAATCAGTGTGCAGCGAGAGCTTGGAAGGATCGAATATGGTAGCCACATCAGCAGGGAACCGTGAAGGCATACGTCCTGTTTTATAGTCGATTACGCGAATGCGCTCGGCTAAATTGTCAAGACCAGGATTACCATTGGCAGCCACAGCATCAAGACGGTCGATGAAACCGCCTAATGTGATGGCTTTATTACCTATAGGAGTATTGAACTCAAAGGTTTTATTCACTTGTTTCTCTAGTCCCAATAGTGTATAGGGGGCCAGCTTTTGGTCTATGCGGAGGAGTTGTTTTAGATAGCTTGTGATAACCTCGCGGTTGATGAGCTGAAGACCGTTGTATTCGGGCATTTTAGATCCGGGCTTCAAGCGGAACAACTGTTCTGCAAAAGCCTGATCTACTAAACTATACAGGCTGTTTTCGTGTTTGAGCGCATAGTCTATCTTCTCCTTGCTGATGATGAGGGGATGAATGAGCTGCTTCTCACCATTATCATTGGTTTGCAAATCTTCGGGACCGGCAAACTGAAGATAGAACAGTTCGGCAGCACGATGGAAAATCAAACCAAAGTAACGGTTGTCTATCTCATCATCCAACTCTTCTGGTTCTTTCAGTCCAGCCACATACCGGTAGTAGAAACGTTTCTGACATCTCAAGTAAGTGTTCAGGCATGTTGGAGAAATAATCTTTCCATCAATGAGTTGACTAATCATTTCCTCCGTTTTTTCTATTTTCTTTTGGTCGGGAGGAAGTGGTACTTGACCTGATGACAGAGCAGCGGTTTTCACCTGGTGTTTGCTTTCTACCAACAGCTGTAGCATGAAGCGGCTCATTTCGCCAGTATGTCCATCCTCAGTAGAGTTGTTGTATGTAAGGGTGATGTCAGCAGAACGTTGCAGCATGCGATGGAAATAGTAGGAGAATATAGCCACTTTGTTGTCTACCGTGGTAAGTCCGTAAGCCTTGCGCAACGAATAAGGAATGAACGAAGAGTCGTTGACGCCCTTGGGAAGATTTCCTTCGCTGGCAGAAAGCACGATGATATGATCGAAATCAAGATTGCGTGTTTCGAGAACTCCCATAATCTGAATACCTTCGGCGGGCTCACCATGAAAAGGAATAGTGGTGGTCTGCATGAGTTGCAGCAGGAGGTGCTGTAAGGTAATGATATCTACGATTAGGTCACCCGACTGGATGAGTTCGTGGAGACGGTTGACAAGCGTATAGGTGCGAAAGAGTGATTCCTGAAAGAGTGGGTCGTCAAGCGTACGTGCTTGTGTACCTATGTTCTTCAGCACGTCCAAGAGATACTGTACGAGCGAAAGGTTGAAGTTCTCGCCCGATGACATTTCCTGAAACAGGATTTCAAGTCCCTCGTCCTCTTTTTGGCAAAGCCATTTGCGGGAAAGGAAGAATATCTTCTTGTCATGAAGTTCGCCCATGAGTTCGGCATAAGCAGACGAGATGTACTGGGCGTAAGGATGGCGAAGCACATAGTTGACATAACGGAGACGATAGCAATCTCTATCCTTGTCATAGCCCAAGGTCTGCAGATCGGTTAGCGTTTGTATCAGACTGTAGAATGGAGTCTGCTGCAAGGGATAGCCTAATGTGATGTTGACACTCTCCACTTCCTCAGGTAAGGAGTGGATGACAGTAGGCAACAGACTCTCGTCTGCAAGCACGATGGCAGTGCTGCGCCCTTGCTTATATCGCTCGTTTTGCATCAGCCAGCTATGTATGTAGCGAGCCTGTATGTTATCGGTAGGAGCGCTAATATAGGTAATATCTTTGGTTGAATCAAAAGAGTCATACAGCTCTGTATCAGATAAATAATCCAACTCGTTACCAAAAGTACTCATCAGCTGCCGGATGTAATATCCGGCCTCGTTGCCATCCTTCATATAGTATTTATCGAAGTCCCAATAGAAGGCAGCCTTGCCCTCTTTCTGCAATCGTGAGCACAGCTTCTGCTCCACACACTGCATCATATTGAAGCCCACAAAGAGATATTTCTTGTGCCGGAACTCAAGCGACTCGTCTTCCACCACACGCCGATACAAGGCACCCTCGTAGGCAAGGTTCTGTGCCTCAAGGCGCTGATTGAAATTGGTATAGATGTCGTAGAAATGACTCCACAACTGTAGGAAGCGCTTTTTGAGTTCGGTGTTGTGGTCATCAGAGAAATTGCTGAAGAATTTCTTAATGATTTCCTTCTGCTCTTCGGTGAGGTAAGACACGTCATCGAGTTCATGGATATCACTGAGGTTGGCAAAGAGCTGCCTGGCAGAAGCCATGTTCTTGTCTACATCATCGAAGTCTGCTATTAGCAACTGTCCCCAGCCGTAAAAGTGGTCAAGTGTCTCTTCGATGCCAGTACACTCGACGAAAGACTTATGAAGATCGCATACCAACTTGATGGGATCTCCCACCTTCAGCGTAGTGTGCTGACGAAAGAGGTCGCTGATGGTGATATAGGTGGGGCTCCACAAAGGATGGGAAACCAGACGTGCCAACTGCTCGTTGAGAAACAGCGAGGCACGCTTGTTGGGGAATACGATGGCTATATCGCTCAGATTGTTGCCATATTTCTGTATGATGTCTTGGGCTACGTATGTCAAGAATGATTTCATATTCGTCGTTTTTATAATCTTGATGAAATAGAGTCGTTATGTCTTAGTCTGGGGTGTCAGAATTCCACCTTGACTATCTTGTTGGGATAGACATACCACAGATAGCCTTCTATCAGTGGATGACTGTCGTTTCCGTTGTCGGGATTTGCACTTTGGTTGGCCTCCATGCCTTCCAGCAACTGCATGTACTGTCTTACCTGTACGTGATGCTCGTCCTTGGGTTTACCGAACTTGAAGTCCACCACAATGGTCTTTTCACTATCCTTCATCACTCGGTCAGGACGATGTTCCACCACCTTGCCATGTTCCACACTCAGGATAGAGCACTCGTTGAAGAGTGTCCAGTGGGGAGAAAACCAATGCGCCACCTGCTGAGACTGCAGACGCTTGCGTATCATTGAATCCAACTGCTTGCGTGAGAGATTCTCGTCGTAGAGCATTCCGTCTAATTCGAGTTGACGAAGGGCCTGCTCTATGTCGTCGGTGGTACGGATGGAAGAGAAGAGACTGTGCAGAATGGTACCCAACTTGATGTAGTACTTCTGTTGTTCCTCGTTCTCGTCGCCCTTTATGAAATCACGACTCTTGTTACTCTGCCGGAACTGAGGCATAGCAGGATTCACCTTCAACTGCACAGCGATATTGGTGGCTTGCTGGCAAAAGACATTCTCCGATTTCTCCTTTTTCTTGTCTGTAGCATCAGCCTCCTCAACCTTAAGGGTTCCATATTCAAAAAGAATATCCTCGTCTTGCGAATTGGAAAGCATTACAGATACATTGCCGCTGCTGAGTGTCTTCTCTACATCTGATAGCACACTTTCTATCAGATAACTACGGAATGTTTCCTTGTCACGATGAGCAATAACGAAGAGTCCACGGCTGGCACGTGTGAAAGCCACATATAGCAGGTTCATGTTGTCTACCATGTTCTGCAGATGCTCGTGGTGGTAATCGTCCTCGTAGATGCTTCCCTTCATCTGTTTGGCGATGAAATCGACAGGAACCAATGGTATTTTGTTGAAAGGAGCCTCGGCTGGCGTACACCACAGGGTACCTTTGGATGTCTCCAACATCCAGTCGCAGAAAGGAATGATAACATAATCAAACTCCAGACCCTTACTCTTGTGTATCGTGACGAGGCGTATGCCGTTGAGCGCATCGCTATGTATGCTTTTCTCGTGCAGCGTATTGTCCCATTCCTTGATAAAAGAGTCTATATCGCAACAGTTGTCCTGCAGGTAAGCAGCCATCTGATCGTAGAAGGCGCAGATATAAGCACTCTGACTCTTCATCTCCTCTATGGTATCTAACTGTAGTTCAACAAAGAGGTTTTCCACTAAATCGAAAATAGGTTTCTGTAACAGGATATCACGCTGCTCCTCAATCTTTTTCACGATTTCATCGCTACCAAGGAAGGTGAGTGCGAACTTCTGAAGGGTAGCCCTGGAAATAGGATCATCGGGATGAATAAGTACACGTAACGCCGTAACAAGCGAATTGACCGCCTGGGATGCATCCAGACGAAAAGCCTCGTCGGAAACAAGAGGGTAAGGGCAACCATTGTTCATCAGAAATTCTGCCAAATCCTTAATGGTGCGGTTGGTTCTTACGAGGATGGCTATCTGACTGGGCTTTACACCCTGCTCTGTCAGTTGCATGATAGTTGCCATAGTTTCTTTCAGTGTGCGTTCTTTCCATTCTTCCTTGTTCAGGAGTTTAATCTGCACAAAGCCATTGGCAGGTTTGCCCAAAGGTACTCTCTGGGCTACGTCAGAGTATGCAATCTTCAGTTGTTCTGCCTCCTCGGGGGTATTCTCCTTGAGTGTCTGATATTCAGTTTCGGCAGCAGCTTTGAAGAATGCATTATTGAAATCGATGATGTTTTTTGCTGAACGATAGTTTGTATCCAAGGTCTTGATATCAAGTCGCTTGTCTCCAAACTGCTCTTGTATATTGTTAAGCAGTCGCCAGTCACCAGAGCGCCAGCGGTAAATGCTCTGCTTTACATCACCCACAATGAGGTTGCCTGCATCCTGATGACTCATGGTTTCATCGAGCAATACTTTGAAGTTCTGCCATTGTATGGTGCTGGTGTCCTGAAACTCGTCTATCATGACATGCTCCAATTGCGTACCTATCTTCTCAAAGATAAAAGGTGAGTCACTGTCCTGCATAAGCGAATGGAGCAGCGTCTGCGTGTCACTGAGCAAAAAACGGTTTGCTTCTTCGTTGAGTGCACGGACTTTCTTCTCTATACTTCCTAAAAGGCGCAACTGGTTGAGGTTGCGCAGGGTGAGGTCTGCACTCTTGTAAAGACGCAACAACTTTGGGCGCTTCTCTTCAGAATAGCGCAATAATGGTGCAAGGGTATTGCATACCAGATCATACTTAGGTGAACCTGGCTGTGCATCTGCCGCACTCATCCAGGTATGCTCGTCCTCCATGGCTGACACAACACGTCTGCCAACGAGTTTTTCATCGTCGAAAAGTCCGTCTCTCAATTTGATGAAATAGCTGCAGACACCTGTTTTTCCATACGAGAAATCCGAAACCGTAAGTCCATTCTCGTCGAGTGTGTCAAAGAAGGTGGCTGCTATCTGCGCAAAGTGTTCCTTGGCATCCTGTTTCATTTTCCTGAGCTCGGCAGTGAAGTTTTTGAAAAAGTCTTCCTTTTCCATCACTTCATTGAGCGACTTGGCGGCACTCTTGTAATAATCGCGGAAGATATTTTCACCAAAACTCTTGATTTCACCGATCACGTTCCAACTTTTGTCATCAGCCATATTCGACTTGATATAGTCCATGATCCAGTGCAGAAGCCTGTCGGTCTTCCCCAGATCCTCAATCAGTTGGTCTACAGCCTGTTGCTCCACCTGGTAGTCGTTGAGTCCTATGCGAAGGTTGGCGGTAAGGTCGAGCTCACGTGCCAGGTTACGAAGCACACTCTGGAAGAAAGTATCTATTGTTTCAACGCGAAAGTAGTTGTAGTTGTGAATGAGCAGACTGAGTGCAGTACCGGCATTCTTCTCTATCTGCTCCTGCGTGAGATGGGGCAAAGCTTTCTTTATCTGTTCCAGATAACCATGAGATTCCTCGAGTCCATGGGCAATACCATATAGCTGGCTGAGGATTCGTGTTTTCATTTCCTCTGTGGCTTTATTGGTGAAAGTCACTGCCAGGATGGTGCGATACGAATGTGGGTTGGCAATGACTAATGTCATATATTCCCTGGCCAGCGTGAAGGTTTTGCCAGAGCCGGCACTTGCCTTGTAAACGGTGAGTTGTGAATTCATATATATTATAATGTAAGAATGTTTGTTTTAAAGAATGACTATCTGTAAGTATTCGATTCTTCTACCAGTTGCGGAAAAGCTCAAAGTCGAACTTGCAGCCTACGCCATAGAACTGGGCATTTTTGAAACCGGCAAAGACTCCGATAGAAAAGAGGCGGGTGCTGAATCCATAGCCCCATTCGGTATAGGGATGCAGCTTTTCTACCAATAAGGCATTGACATAGAAGCGCTCAGCCTCTACAAATCTGCCCACCAAGGGCACCCAGGCGGCAAAGATCATCGGATTTTCGTAGGTGAAGTTGCTGCGTACGTAGTATTCAGAAGAGTTGTACCACTCTGAGGGCAACAGTTCGAACGAACCGCTCCAGTCGTCATTCCATCCTCCTGGAATGTAGTTGTCATTGAAATTGGAGTAGTCGATAAAGTACCAGTGAGAACCTCGCATGGTATAGAATCCTGCTCCAAGTCGCGCAGAGTACAACTTTCGACGGCTGGCGTAGAAGATGCCCTTGGCATCAGCCTCAATACGCTCATAAGGTATGTTTGAGCCCATGAACCCCTTGATGCTACGCTCATAATCGGCCGTGACAGACACTCCTTTAGGCCCCCATGGTCGCCATATCAATCCAAAAGCAGGGGCCACGGAGCGATATTTGGAAGGATAACCATACGATTCGTAGAATTCTGGATGAATCGCCCTTCGATGGTGGGCCACTATTCCTGCTTCAAATCCCCACTTGGGACTAAACATCCAGTGGTTTGTGAGACGGAAATAGCTGTCGGTAAACTCGGTGTAATTGTCCTTATTTACTGTTATCTCCTCGTCGTCATCCCTCTTGATGTCCAGTATGTTGCGGGCTATCACGTTGGTATTGATGCGATTGCCCTGTCCGTATACCATCTCGAGATAGCCGTCGTGCTTGGCATTATAGTTGAAGGTAGCCGGAATATTGAAGTACAGTTGATGCAGCTTAAAACTATAACCAGCCCTGAACCGCACACCAAGCTGTATGTTGTCGTTGAAGGAATAAGAACTTCTGATGTCAAACTTGTAGATGAGTCCCTTGCGCTTGGTATAGCCCATGTATAGAGGGTTGAGGATAGGACTCAGACGTACATATCCTTGGCTTTCCTTGCCAAAGTCCTGCTGTATTCTGTTCACCATGTTGTCGCCTACGATGTCCCATAGCACATCCTTGGCAAAGTTGCGCTTTTTCTTGGTACTGTCGGCCAGGCTGAGCGAGTCGCGACGGCTCTTCTCCTTGAAATATTGCTCATAGATGAGTTGCTCCTGCTCGTTGAGGAGAACAGGGCGCACTTGCGACATAAGGGTGGTGTCAGCAGCGTTGTTGAGTGTGTCAGAAAGCACCTTGGGCAGATTATAGTAAGAACTGAGCATACCGGTGATGTTGTTGCCCATAAACCTGAAATTGGCTTTCAGGTTGCATCTGTCGGGCAGAAGAGAGCGGTAACCCTCGTTGCCCATGACGATGGATATAAAGAAGCGGGTCATATCGTACTCGCCCTCAAAGTCGACCAGATATATTTTTCCTGTCTTGCTGTTTACCACAGCCTTGGTTTCCACCATCTGCGTGTTCTTAATTTTTGGGTAGGCGTATACCTGGGCCTTGTCGAACGGCAAAGCGGTGACCCGATAGGTGTAGAACCTGCGGTTAGCTCGATGGAAAGGGGAGAGGATATTGTTGTGAAAAAGGTTCTCGCCAAAGACATTAGGAGTTACATAAGGAAGAATATATGACATGATGTTACGGCGATGTGGAACAGTGCTGACATGGAGCAGACGCTGGTCGGTGAACTTGTCGTTCTGCATCGTTATCTTGGTATAGTATTCGCTAATAAAGTGGCGTCCAGTGCCATGGGCGATGGCATACATCGAAGGTACGAGCATCAAGGTGGCGTTGCGCTTGTTAGTGTGCATCTGCATCTTGGTGTAAGAATACGATTGTGAACCATGCAATCCTGTGGTGTCGGTACGTTTGGCATAGGTAAACACCAAGTTAAGCACCGAATCACGAAACGCAACATTCGGTGCTTTCACTTTAGCCTTACACCCCAAAGGCGATGCCAAAAGGAAGGCTATGAGCAAATATTTATAAAACGACACCCTGTTAGCCAAGGTATTTCATCAAGATTTTAACATATCCAGACTCTCTGAGTTTCGAGATACTCTTTTCGCGAATCTGGCGCACACGCTCACGGGTAAGCCCCATCTTGTCGCCGATTTCCTCCAGACCTTTCTCTGGCTCTCCAATACCGAAACAAGCACATACTATCTGTCGCTCACGCTCCTTGAGTACCTGACCGAGAACCTGTTTCAGTTCCATTGCCATACTCTCGTGATCTACCTGCTTGTCTGTACGACTGTCATCGCCACTCGACATCACATCGACCATGGCATTATCATCGTCGTCTCCAAATGGAGCATCGATACTCACGTGATGTCCACTTGCAGCCATACTCTGTGATATCTTCTCCTCATCCACACCTGTGCGGTCAGCTATTTCCTCCACACTGGGACGACGGAGATTCTCCTGCTCAAACTTGTTGATTTCGTGGTTCACCTTATTGAGTGAACCTACCTGGTTGAGGGGGAGTCTGACGATACGGCTCTGTTCTGCAATGGCCTGAAGGATACTCTGTCGAATCCACCATACGGCATAAGAGATAAACTTAAAGCCACGAGTCTCATCAAAACGCTCTGCAGCCTTAATAAGACCGATGTTGCCCTCGTCGATGAGGTCGGTAAGCGTGAGTCCTTGATGCTGATACTGCTTGGCGACAGATACCACAAAGCGCAAGTTGGCTTCTACCAACTTATTCTTGGCACGCTCACCGGCACGACCACCTTTCTTGATGGCCTGAGCAAGTTCTATCTCTTCCTCAATGGAAACCATAGGTGCACGACCAATCTCAACGAGGTACTTGTCGAGAGCCTCGCTGTTGCGGTTGGTGATGCTTTTCTGTATCTTAAGTTGTCTCATTCTCTATACTTTCGCCTAATTTGCGCAAATATAGTAAAAAAATGCATTCGTTGTTATTTTTAATAACTAACTTTAACACAATTATTTAACAACCTCATTCTGAAGAAATTTCTGATAAGCGTCACGATAGCCATTAAAAACATTGATATCTACATGTCCACGGATACCACTTACTCTTCCGTCTGGACATAACTGCCACAAAACCAGCCTGATATCTGGCTTATACTCGCCATAACGGGCTATCCATACGCGATAGTTCCGCTTCAGATCGGGCGCATACTTCAAGTAACGGTTCACAAACATCTGACTGATATAAAGTATCGGCCTTGTGCCTGTTTGGCGTTCCACATATCTCAGCCATGCCCTTACTTGTGCAAACATAGCGTCTGGTCCGCCCATCTGCTTAATCTGCCGTGGTGTCGGTTCCAGGTCGAGTACGGGTGGAAAATCCCCCCTTCTTACTAGAGCATGCTTCATAAACTTGCGGGCCTGTGCCAGTCCGGGCTTACGAGGCGAGAAGAAATGATAGCTTCCAACCCTGAAACCATGCACCTTTGCTGCTCGATAGTCTTTACGGTAATAGGGATTGAACAGGGAGGCTCCTTCCGTACACTTGATATAGATGAAGCTGATGGGATAGCTTATACTTCCACTGACTGTTTTGCGACTGATGTTGCCCAAGTGGGTAATACGCAACTTACTCCATTGGATGGGGTATTTCTTCTTACCTATAATATGCTGATATTTAGATATATCTATGCCGTATATTCTATCATAGGTATAGACAAGACGCTCGCCACGGTAACGGTCGTTTTTCCATTCTCCCACGCAGAGTTGTTTGCCAGACTCAATGCCAAATCCGAATCCATCACGATGTCCATGTTTCCATTGTCCTTCATAGTGCGACCCGTCATTTCCCATCCACGTACCATGACCATGAGGATGGAACAGAGAGTCTCGCTCGCCTGTATAGATACCTGCAGAGTCTGCCTGCATTACCTTCACAAAGGACTGGCAGAAAGGCACGATGTCCATCTTTATTCCATAGAAGGCACTTCGCTGATTAATGGCACAGGCAGAGTCGGGCAGGACTTGCGATGACAGGCGAAAGTAGTTCATACCTTTCTGCATATCGTGCTTCTCCAATTGGCATGACTGACTTGACAACTGACGAGTTGACAACTGACTGATGTATAAAACTTTGTAAGACAACTTTCTTACGATTCGAAGCGAGGTAGTGTCGACTGTATGATGCAGAGAATCCAGTAGTTTTTTAGCCTTTTCGAACCGAACTTTCTGCTGTTCCGCGTAATCTGCAATCATGCCATAGCCTTCGTCGCGTACATTGTGCGAATGTGTGTAATAATCTATTTCATGAAGTGTCCATTTGGCATTCTTGTAGATGGTTTGAAACGAGTCTATTTGTGCATGATATACCTGATGAGGTGTCATTCCCTGATAACGTTTATATCTTATAGCCGCATTGTCCTCGGCAAGTAAAAGTCCCTTGCAGGAAGGTAGCAAGTCGTATTGATTGATGAAGAAGGCATCCAGTTTTGTGGTGTCATTACCTAAGTCGAGCAGTATCTTATTGCCTGCTCTAAGCTCATAATGACAGCAAACATCAACAGTAGCCTTGGCACGCATCCATCTTTCCTGAGTCATGTGGTAGCAAGACCATACATACCAGCCGCAGCTCATGACAACCAACAGTAGCGACAGGATTGCGATGACAGCCTTGTTTTTCTTACTTAAATGAAACATTACTTTCTCTCCTCATATTTAATTGTACTCCTCCTGAAGTTTCGCAAGTTTTGCCCCACACACCCTGAAGGGGCAGAAGCTCTTAGCCCGTACATATACCACTTGCGAAATTTGAGTACACCTCTTATACCTTATTACCGCAACACTATAATTTAATATTTTTTATAAGCACCTGAGCAACAAAAAGTTGCTCAGGATTTTGCCATGTCAGAAATTTCACTTATCTTAGTGTTGCAAATAAAAAACAAATAAAACTCTGAATGACATGGCAAAAGTACAAATAAAATCTGAGAAACTCACTCCTTTTGGAGGAATTTTTTCTATTATGGAGCAATTTGATGCTCTTTTAGCTCAAACTCGATTGCAGTGAAAAAGTTACCATTTTCCCAACGCTGGGAAAATGGTAAGAGATTAGAGTTTTTTTTCGAATTGTTTCAATACATCGCATCGGGTGGTGTATTGATCCACAATTTCCGGATGCTGATGACAGAACTTGCTCCATTCCATCATAGCCTGATATTGAGCGGATTGTGGCTGTAGAAGCTTCTGCTCTTTCCAGTTGGCATCATAGGTAATCTTAAACCATGGGTCAATACCAATGGATGAGAGGGCATAGAGCGAATGATAGCGAAGCGTGAGATTGCTGCTTTGCTTGCTTATCTTGAGATAGTCTTGAGCGATAGCTGCGAAATCGGCTTCGCCTGTGCGGGCACTATCGGCTACACTCTTGCCATAATGGGTAAGATACCAGCAGTCGCCATAGCAGGATGCCTGATAGTAACGAATGCCAAGTTCGTAGGCAAGTTTCTCTCTGGATTCACCTTCACGAGCTACATTGTATTGGCCGATGAGCTGGTTCATTTCCTGGCAGAATTTCCACTTCGTGTTCTCCTTTAGGTGGGCATAACTGCCCTGAATGCTCCACATATCCGAATCATTCACTTTCTGGTGGTTGAACCAGTAAGGCACAGCGTAGCTGCGCTTTTCGGCGTAGAAACTGATGGCCTGGTTGTTGATGAAATCCAAAGAAACATCCTTCTGCCAGCGAGCAGCTTCGCCAAAGTTTCCCTCCGCAAGATACTTGGTGCCTATCATGTCCTTGAAGAAATCGGCACTGCGATAGAGCGACTGGCATACGTATTGCTCGAAGGCATCCTGATGAGAAGATGTGATGAAGCGATAGTAATCAGCAAGCTGCTGC
>ERZ780131.151-NODE-151-length-16619-cov-15.3151_pt1 | contig 16619 bp, 13 predicted proteins | sample MGYA00433081_ERZ780131 | MGnify/ENA primary metagenome ERZ780131 (study PRJEB29588, sample SAMEA2147193) | human gut metagenome | biome: human gut; feature: human-associated habitat; material: faeces | place: Denmark | collected 2008/2010 ... | reverse complement strand
TTGAAAGCTTTTGCCCTTACAGGGCGACAGGTTTGCGCCCATAAACACCCAGGGCGATGCCCTGGGCTAGGAGCTTCTGCCCTTTCAGGGCGTGTGGGGCTTACTTGCGAAACTTCAGTATAGTATAAAATCCTATAAAGCGGGGTTAATATAGTTAAAAAATAACAGCAATATTTTGTCAGATGCAAAAAATGTATTACTTTTGCATCTGACAAAATAAAAAGGAAGATTGGCAGAGTGACCGAATGCGCTGGACTCGAAATCCGGTATACCCTTTTCCGGGTATCGGGGGTTTGAATCCCTCATCTTCCGCTAAGTTCCCCTACAGGAACCGTCATTTTATAGTTTCATAAAAACAACTCGACATGAAAAAAATCATCATCCCCATATTTATGCTCCTCCCGCTGATGACTGCACAGGCCCAAACCGTACTGACTGAAGAGCAGCAGCTGGAACAGGCACAGAAACAGTTGGAAGCTGCCAAGAAGGCACTAGAAGTGGCTAAGATAAAAGCACAGGCTGCCAAACTGAAGGCTCAGGCCGACAGCATCAACGCTGCAAGCGCCAAGGCGGAAGCGGAAGCAAAAAAAGGTAATGCTACTGAGCCAGAACCAGTTGTTGTAAAGGAGCCAACCACATCAACCACGGGATGGGCGATTCCTGTTGCCGTAGCCGCTAAGCCCAAGGAGGCTGCCAAGCCTGCCAACAAGCTGGCAAATGGTACAACAGCCAAAGTGGATATGAAATATCTGGCAGGCGCCATCACATATAATGATGAAAACAAGATAGAATTCACACTCGATACGGATGCTAACGGAAAAACTGCCAAGCAGATTTACGACATCGTATTAAAATACATGAGTGAACTGACACAGAACGAGCAGAACATAGCAAGCCGGGTAGCACTGGTAAACGATGCTGAACACATCATCGCCAACACGATGGACGAATGGCTCGTCTTCAGCCAGTCATTCCTCTCGCTCGACCGCACGGAATTCAAATACCAGCTGATAGCCAGGATTTCAGACAATCATCTGAATCTCTCGCTCTGCCGCATCATCTACAACTACGAGGAAGGAAGAAGCACCGGTTTCAAGGAACCTGCAGAAGAGGTAATCAGCGACAAGATTGCGCTCAACAAGAAGCAGAACGACCTGGCTAAGATCTTCGGAAAGTTCCGCAGATGCACCATCGACCGCAAGGACCAGATATTCGCAGAGTTAACTGCATTAGTAAAACAATAAGTTGAAGAAAATGGATAATCAGAATACAGACAACAAGATACAACAGAACGAGGCACAGCAGCCTGAAAACGCTACAGCTGAGCAGGGAACAGAACAGACTGAACAGAAGCAGCCTACCAGCTACGCCGTAAGACCACAGCACCGCCGGCTCCGCCCATTGGCCTACAGCGACCAGAACAACATGCTGAAGGTGCGCAACTATCTCAACATCGCCTTCATGCTGCTCGCCATCGTGGGGGTAATACTCTGGACCCAGCTGGAAGAAAGCCGCAATATCGCCTACATCGTACTCATCGTGGGTGTAGTGCTCAAGATTGCCGAAGTATGTATCCGACTATTTAAGAAATAATGAAGAAGAAGAAAATTATATTCTCATCACTCCTATTTTGTGCTGCGACCCTCCCGGTTGCGGCACAAAACGATTTTAACTATAACGAAGATTCGCAGTTCCGTCCTCAAACCAACCGCAAGGTGAACACCGATTCACTGGGCTCAGACAAGGAGATTCCGAAAGGCATCAGGGTATGGACTGTAGACGAACGCTTCGGCGACACAAAGGCTGCGGTAGTAGACACCTTGCAGCACATGTACATGAACTCAACCTTCACGGAAGGACTGAGAGGCGAATACAATACCCTCGGAAACATGGGTACTGCCCGACTGAACCGAATCTTCATCGACCGCCGCAACACGCAGGGCAACTTCATCTTTACAGAGCCCTACGATTATATCGTAAACCCGGTAAGCGACTTCCACTTCACCAACACCTACTCACCTATCACGAACATAACGCTGAACAGCTGCGGCGACAAGGTGACTGGAGAAGACGACTTCAAGGCCATATTTGCAGTAAATGCCAACAAAAGGCTAGGCGCCGGTTTCAGATTCGACTACAAGTATGGCAGAGGATATTATAACGCCCAGAGTACCAGCCACTTTAAATACACCATGTGGGCATCTTACCTGGGCGACCGCTATCAGGCACATCTCCTCTTCAGTACCAATCATGAGAAGATGACCGAGAACGGTGGTATTACCAACGATGATTACATCAAACATCCGGAAATCTACACCGAATCGTTTGCCACCAACGAAATTCCTACCGTTCTGGAACAGAACTGGAACCGACTGGACAACCAGCACATCTTCTTTACCCACCGCTACAATGTAGGTTTCAGCCGCAAGGTAAAGATGACCGAAGAAGAAATCAAGGCAAAGAAATTTGCCATGGCTTCGAAAAAGGAAAATGCTGAAGAGGAAGCGAAGGAAGAAGCCAGAAAGAAAGCCAAGGAACAAGGCAAGAAATTTGATGAGAAAGCCTACGACAAACAGCAGAGAGCTAAATTCAGCGGCCGTCCTGACGGAGCCAAGATTGCAGGCGATGAACCGGCTAAAGACTTAGCCGCAAAGGACATCAGGAACGACAGTACCCGAATCGCTGTAAACGGAAAAGCCGCAGCCGACAGTCTGCTGGCCATCCAGAAGAAAAATGCCGAAGACTCGCTTTTCTACAAGAGCGAATATGTTCCGGTAACGAGTTTTATCCATACGGTAAAGTTTGACAACTATCGCCGTATTTACGAAGCTTATCAGACCCCAGCCGACTATTATCTGAATGAATATTACGATGCAGGCAGGCTGACCGGCGACTCCATCTACGACCAGACCAAGCACTGGCACATGAAGAATACCTTCGCCATTGCCATGCTTGAAGGTTTCAATAAATGGGCAAAGGCAGGCTTGAAGGCTTTCGCCAGCTACGACCTCCGTCACTATGAACTGCCAACCATGGAAGGTGGTTTCGAAAAATACAACGAGCATGCACTGAGCGTAGGCGGACAGCTGAGCAAGCAGGAAGGCAAGACACTCCACTACAATGCCGTAGCAGAAATAGGACTGACGGGTGTTGACGCCGGAACCCTTGCCATAGATGGTAATGTAGACGTGAACATCCCATTCCTGGGCGACACGCTTCAGGTAAGAGGCGATGCTTTCTTCCATAGAGAAACCCCAACGTTCTATTACCGCAATTATCACGCCCGCCATCTGTGGTGGGAGAATGATCTCGACAAGACCATCCATACCCGCATCATGGGTACGCTCTCCTTCCCTAAGACACGCACCAAGCTGAGAGTGGCTGTAGATGAAATCAAGAACTACACCTACTTCTCGCAGAGCTATGACATTACAGAAGAAGGTTTGCGAACAGGAGTCATGGTAACACCGATGCAGGAAAGCGGAGGAATCAACCTGCTGACAGCACAACTGGAACAGAACTTCAGACTGGGCATTCTGAACTGGGAAAACCAGTTTACCTACCAGCACTCAAGCAAGGAGAGTGTTCTGCCAGTACCAGCCTTCAATGCCTACACCAATCTCTACATCAAGTTCAAGGTAGTAAAGGTGCTGAACGTAGACCTGGGTGCTGACATGCGCTACTTTACAAGCTATGAAGCTCCCGACTATTCACCTTACATGGGACAGTATACGGTACAGGGCAACGGCGAGAACAACGTAAAGATAGGCAACTATCCTATCGTCAATGTTTACGCCAACGTTCATATCAAGCACACCCGTTTCTTCGTAATGATGAGCCACATCAATGCAGGACAGGGCGACAAGAACTACTTCTTCGCTCCTCATTATCCGATGAACGAGAGAGTGTTCCGCATAGGAGTAAGTTGGAACTTCTTCAATTAATCTTTCTGGTTTTCCTTAAGAATTTCAGGAGATTCAATTTTAATCTTTTCAGAATATGATAGAAACAAATTCTATAAAAGCATGGTATCTAGCCGCTCGCCCGAAGACTCTGACGGCGGCGGCTGTTCCTGTTTTATTGGGTATTGCGCTGGCTTATAAAGACGCTCAGCAGATACAGACTTTGCCAGCCTTACTCTGCCTGCTCTTTGCATGGGTGATGCAGATAGACAGCAATCTGGTGAATGATTATTTCGACTTCAAACATGGTAATGACGACGAAACCCGGCTGGGACCGAAACGTGCCTGCGCTGAAGGCTGGATAACATTGGGAGCCATGAAATGGGGAATCATCCTCACTACTCTTCTGGGCTGCGCCATAGGGCTTCCGCTGGTTCTTTTCGGAGGTTGGGAAATGGTTATCGTAGGCATCTGTTGCGTAGTCTTCTGTTTTCTCTATACTACCTGTCTCAGCTATCTGGGCATGGGCGACCTTCTGGTACTGCTCTTCTTCGGCATTGTACCCGTATGCTGCACATACTATCTCGTAATGCCCGAAACCATGCAGGGAGTAAGCATGGAAGCGGTTCTCGTATCTGTAGCCTGCGGACTGGTAGTTGATACGCTGCTCATTCTGAACAATTACCGCGATCATGACAACGACCTGAGAGCCGGCAAGAAGACCCTTGTGGTTCACATAGGAAAGAAGAATGCCGAGCGGTTATACTGCGCATTGGGCAATCTGGGCATCATTACCATAATAGGTGTAACCACCTACGAAGTATTTCAGCATGAAGCCAGCAGCATGTTCCTGCCGCTTGCAGCACTCTATATCATTCTGCACAACAGAACCTATATGGAGATGAAAAAGATAGGCGAAGGCAGAGAACTGAACAAAATTCTAGGCAAAACAGCTCTGAACATCTTCTGTTTCGGCATTGTATCATCCCTGATCATTATCGGAATGGCGAATTGAACAATAACATCCTAATAATAATGTACGCGCGTACCTTATTATATAAACAAAGTGGAGGAATATCTATGAAACAACAGGTAAATCTCGAAATCATGGACTTTGTGGAGAAACAGATTCTCCCCAAATATAATGCCTTTGGCGAAAGTCATGGGCTCAGACATGTTACCCGAGTCATCAGAAACTCTCTGAAACTGGTTCCTGTAACCGGAGCCGACATCGATATGGTGTATGTAATAGCCGCTTACCACGACCTGGGGATGAGCGGTCCGCGTGCCATTCATCATATTACCAGCAGTAAGATTCTGCAGGCAGATTCAAGACTGAAGCGCTGGTTCAATAAAGAACAGATCAAAATCATGAAAGAAGCTGTTGAGGACCATCGGGCTTCATCCAGCCGTCAGCCTCGCAGCATCTATGGCAAGATTGTGGCAGAAGCCGATCGCGATATTGATGTTCACGAAATTTTTCTGCGCGCCATACAGTATGGCAAAGAAAATAATCCAGATGATGACAAGGAGCAGCAATGGGAGCGCTTCAGCCAGCACATGGACGAAAAATATTCAAGAAACGGATACATCAGGTTATGGATTCCCAACTCCCCTAACGAGAAAGCGCTCAACAAACTGCGCAATATCATAGAGGACAAAACGGAACTGAAAAAATATTTCGAAAAAATATTCGAAGAAAACAGCTAAAACATTTGGTAGTTTCAAAATATTGCATTATCTTTGCATTATCAAATAATGACTAAGATGTTTGCACCATTGCATCGTGATGATGCATGGGTGCCAGAAGGAATAAGGGTCGTTTCGGTTCGATCGGGATACTCATCAAATTACACTATTGAAACCGAGAGGACATTCTCTTGCTCATGGCGGGCCATATAAACTGCAGCAGGCAGGTAAGCTGAAAAGCCGGTGGATTACAAAGGCGGAGGACTCTCAAATGTTTATACATTCGGAGTTTCATCACATCATCGAGCGGCCCTTTCTTTTACAAGAGGCGGATTTCTGAGAAAGAAATCCGCCTCTGCTCGTTTTAGGAATTAAAACACTCATAATACTGAAAGAAAACAACCCCTGATAATGTGGGAGTTACAAAGAAAATGCATTTTTATTGAAAAAAAGTTGCAAAAAGTTTTGGTAGAATCAGAAAAAAGTAGTACCTTTGCACTCGCATTTAAGAACGATGCTTGGTTGATTCGGTTAAGAATCCGACTGGAAGGTTGGGTGAGTGGCTGAAACCAGCAGTTTGCTAAACTGCCGTGCGGGTTACCGTACCGGGGGTTCGAATCCCCCACCTTCCGCAAGCTATCGTCTGGAAAATATACCCTTGGTCGATTCATCTAATGGTTAGGATACAAGATTCTCAATCTTGGCATAGGGGTTCGATTCCCCTATCGACTACATGTGTTTTTCATGGTATTAGATTTATAAGTCTCTATAAGTCGGGAGACCAATAGAGATTTTTTTGAATGGTCGATTCATCTAATGGTTAGGATACAAGATTCTCAATCTTGGCATAGGGGTTCGATTCCCCTATCGACTACAAAAGTGTTTTCATGTATTAATTTAGATTGTTTAAGCTTGCATTTAGTTCTTTACCAAAAGGCTACTGCAAGTTATTTTTTTATATATACGTACGAAGCCATATGAAACTATTATACACTGTCATCTCCCTTCTCTTTCTGTTTACCTATCCTACCTGGGCGCAGCAGCACGAGATATTCAACCAGCGCATCAGAACCCTACAGGTTGTAGGCGGAACCAACTGGTTATCGCTCCCAGTATCGTCACTGGGCGGAGAACCTATCCACATCGATTTTGACGACATGACGCACGATTATCACCGATACAGATACAAGATAGAACATTGTGATGCAAACTGGAACGTAACTTCTTCGCTCTTTGAAAGCGACTATATGAAAGGATTCAACGGCAACCAGATTATTGAAGATGTAGAGCAATCCATCAACACCAATCATCCTTATACTCATTATCATCTGGCAATTCCCAATGCCGACTGCCAACTTACCATGAGCGGCAACTACAGACTGACGGTTTATGACGACAATGCGGAAAACGAGGAAGAAGGCAAAATGTTTACAGCCTGCTGGATGATTACAGAGCCTCAGCCATTGGTTAAACTCAAGTTAGAAGCTACTTCAACAACAGATATAGATATCCAGAAGGACCATCAGCAACTGAAAATGGAACTGGATCACAGCCAGCTGAGAATCACTCATCCCAACCAGCTGAACATCATAGTGCTTCAGAACGGAAGATGGGACAATGCCGTCATCAACCCTAAACCCGACTACCTGAGTGCGGGGAAAATGAGTTGGCAGCATGTAAGAGCTCTGATTTTCGATGCGGGCAATGAATACAGAAAGTTTGAGTTTCTGGATACCGATCATCCAACCATGGGAATAGACGCTATAGATTGGGATGGAAGCGACTATCAGGTAAAGGTAATGACTGACAGCCCTCGCCCCAATTACGTTTACGATGAAGCTGCCAAAGGTTCGTTTTATATCCGCAACAGCGACAACGTAGAAAACAACAATACCTGCGAATATGCACAGATTCACTTTACCCTGAAAGCTCCAAAACTGCCAGGCGATGTTTATCTGAACGCAGATTGGACCTACGGCCGTTTCCTCCCCGAATATAGGATGGAATATGATGAAATGACGAAAACCTATCACGCACGTCTCTTCATGAAGCAAGGTTATTACAGTTATCAGTATCTCATGAAGATGGCGGACGGAAGCATCAGGCTGCTCCCATCAGAAGGAAATTTCTACCAGACCCAGAACAAATACAATGTACTGGTTTACTATCGGGCTCAGAGCGACCGCACCGACCGGCTGGTAGGATATGGAGAATTAAAATAAAGGAAGGAAATAAATGAGATTAAAAAGAAAAGGAGTTCTAGCATTTCCGAATGCCGGAACTCCTTTTCTATTTAATCCTAAAAGTGGAATTTCAGATCAACACCACATTGGAAAGGATTGCCACGCTGGGCAAAATACAGTTTCTTTCCTGTTGCTGCATTATCAACAGCAAAGGTATTGTAATTAGTATCTGTGAGGTTCTTACCCCAGATACTGATGCTCATCTTGCTGAAATCAATATCACAATGCGCACCCATCACGAAATACATCTTCTGGCTGTAGGTATTGGCATTATCCCAATAAGTCTTGCCCTGCGCATTCATGTTCAATCCGAAGGTAAACTGTCCTAAATGATAGTCAGCCATGGCTGCTATCGTATGCTGAGGAACATAAGGAACCTTCTTGTCCTTATAATTCACTGCCTTATCACCCTCACCATCAGTATATTCATCAAATACGGCGCGTGTAAAACCATAGTTTACACCCCAATCAAAAGCACCGTCGAAAGCCTGACCCTTGAGCGCGGCTTCAATACCACAACTGTGACTCTTACCTGCATTAACCATCATTCGGCCAAAGCCATAGGTTCCTGCCATCACAGAGAGTTGCTGATTGCGAACCTGCATATAGAAGGCACTCAAATCGAAATGAAGACGATGATCAAAAAGATTGAGATGCGTTCCTACCTCATAATTCCATGAGGTTTCCGGCTTAAAGGCAATAGTCTGGTTCACCCTATCATAATCTTCATCGGTATGAGGAACGTCATAATCGTGTTGCATCGCCTTCTGACTATTAGCTTTCAGTTCGGTCTGCAAGATGTCACTGAACATCTGGATATTATAACCGCCAGCACGATAGCCCTTGCTCACCGTGGCATAAACATTGCTACCCTGCTCATCAAGCTTGTAACTTAAGCCAAATTTTGGCAAGAGCTGGTTGTAATCATCACTCGTTTTGCGGTCGAGTATAGAGCGCAAAGTACGAGTAGCCTCCTTGCCCATTACCTTAACTGTCATCGCCATATAAGCATAAGTATCGTAATGAATACTTGTATGCATGAAATCGTAACGCAAACCAAGCGTTGCTTTCAGACGGGAAGAAAGATCAAACGTACTCTCGTGATAGAGACCCAAATTGCTCTGAGGAGTATGGAACAAACCCGGAGCTCCCATATCTACACTGACAGAAACTCCGCTAGCCATTGCCGGAGGCATTGCCTGCTGCATCTGACTCAGGATAACGTTACTGATAGGCTTCGTCAATGCTGAACCGAATTTTACAGGACCATTTGTCTTCAACCACACATGGGAGAAGAATGCACCCTGTGTAAGATGCCAGAAACCGAAGAAAGGCTGACGACTCTTAAATGTGAACTCCTGAGTGATAGAATTCTGCAACTGGTCTTGCTGCAAGCTCAAATAATCTCCAGGAAGATAATCCTGATCCATCTTCATATTGTCATCCAGGAACTGATAGCTGGTAGTAGAAGCAAAATCCCATTTTACTCCTTCATGACGAAGATTGACACCCGAAAGCAGCATGTTGCGGCGATAAAGCCCAGGGAATGTTGTATTTGGCAATGCAGCCTTGCCACTGTTTAAATCCAACTGACCATAAGGAAATGCATGCTGATAGACAAATTGGTAATTGGCTAGCAAATCCATGCTCCATCCTCTATCAAAACGGAACTTAAGATTAAACTTACCGCCTGCCTCATCATAATTGTCGGCATAATCGCTGGTTCCTGCACGATGGAAGAATCCCTTCTGTCCATCATAAAAAGCAGCTACCCCTAATGCGATACGAGGTGAAAGTTTCATATAATGAGCCGCTTCTACATTACGATAGAAATGAGAACCCAATCCCAGATTAACGTAGGTGCCCTTGCTATCATAAGCATCGCGTGAATAGATGCGCACCAAACCACCTTCAGAATTCTGACCATAGAGTGTTCCCTGTGGACCACGGAGAATATCTATACGGCTGGTCTGATAATGGTGAAGATTGAAAGCAGCCTTGCTCAACACTGGAATTCCGTCAAGATAAATTCCTACAGCCGGACTGTTGATACGACTTCCAATACCGCGCACATACATGGCGTTGGTAAAACGCGAGCCATAGTTGGGCATAACGAAGTTAGGAACATAGCAGGAAAGTTCACGCAAATCACGAGAACCCAATCGCTGCATCTGATAAGAACCAAAGGAAGTGCTGCTGAGAGGCTGTTGACGAAGACGGAAATTCTCCTTAGGCTGCGAAACAACCACAACTTCATCAATGTCATAAACTCGGCTGCTATCAGCCAGCAAGCCGTTAGCTTCTGCAAACTTTTCACTCATACCCAATGACAGGTCAGAGCAAGTAGCCCTTTCGTTATCCGCAGCACTAGCCTGCAACGCTACTGCTGCCAAACCAATGCATACGCACTTTTTACTATACAATACTATTCTTTTCATAACGGGTGCAAAGGTACATATTTTTTCCTGCACCCCCTATCCTTATTTATGAGGAAACAGATAAACCCGTATGGCAAACCATATATAGGCTACGAGCAACAAATAACCTATATAATATAAGGTAGTAACACTGAAAATGATGTAATCAATGGCGCAAACGCCCACTAAACCACCCAGATACAGAACTGCATCACCTGCCGGCAAACGGTGTTTCACCTCATCAACACAAGCCAATCCTACTATCAGTATCGCCCAGACTGTAGCCAGGAAAAAGCCCAATATAGGCGGTACGGCAAAAGGATTGAGCGTAGGATGAAAATAAAAATGACGCCATACTTCTGGCAAAAACAACTGAATGGTTGCATAAAAGGTTGCTGATATCGAAACAATAAGCACCAAGGCTGTAGGATATGGTGAATCAATATCATTAAAATGAACCAGTTTACCATTGCTATGGAAAATCTTACGAACTGTATAGGCTACGGCTATGAGAATAATGATAACCATGAAGATGAGCAAGTGAGTATTGCTGAAGGTCATAATGAACTCTGAAATAGGATCATCGGGCACAACCTTCGGCAGCAGACGGGACTCACGGGTCCAACCAAACTGATTATCTTCTGTTGCCAACTGCACCCAAACTGAATCTATAGAATCCTGAGGAACCATACGAATATCCGTAACCACCAGCAGGCAGTTCTTTCGGACGGCGAAGGAGTCGATAGGCAAATTGCTCAAAAATTCTTCAGGCTGTTGCGCTATCAATTCCAGGGAATCCTTGAATACCAGAAAATTGAATTTGTTGGTATAATGATGGGTAGTAGAAAACGAAATGGAATCGAGTTGTTTATTACTGTACTCTACCATAGCTGCATGCATCTGGTGATGAGCACGGCGATGATAACAACTGCTGAACATCAAGAGGATGCCCAGCATACAAAGAATCTGTATCGTCCATTTCTTTTTCATTTATTTCTCACTATATAAGTTCATCTGACATTCGTTGCACGCAAACTCCAGACGGAAACGGCGACCGTCACCCAACTGCAGGAAGAGAGGCTCTCTCCAGGATGGTTTCTTGCCTCCACGCTTCACACAGTAGCCCAACGAATAGCGGATACAATGGCGGCACTGCATCAGGAGCGATTCTCCCTTTTCGTTGGTAAACTTAGGTTGCATACTTCGGTTTGCCTTGTCTTTTTCTATATTTTCATCATATTCTTCCTGGGTCTTAGCATCCCATGCAGAAGGAATATTCTTACCCAACTCAAATGCCGGAACTACTGGCGACAGACCATGAATCTGATAAAAATCTCTTGCATCATAGTTAGCTATATTATAGAGATATCCCCATTTTCCGTATTCCGGCTGCCAAGTAAATTCCTCTTTCGTAAGTCGGTGTTCACCAGGCTGACTGAATCCAAAACCATTGTTGAACAGGGTTCTATCCCATCCACCCCACAACGACTTATCAAGCTGTTTCTGATTTGCCTTGGTAAGTTCATCTATCAATTCACGCCGGATAGCAGTGAGAATACTGTTCGGAACGAAGTATGTCTCCATTCCCTTCAGAAGTTCTACCTGGTAAGCTTCGTAAATCGTATCGCCCAGTTTGCTCATCTGAGCCTTTATATTTTCGCCCTGCGGGCGTTTCGCCTTTTCGAGTTTCAACTCTTTAAACACCTCAGCCATCTGATAAATCAAGCCACCATCAGCCTCTTTCGTCTTCATGATGTTGACAACAACCTTTACCCCCTGTGGCTCTTCCCTGAACTCATTACCCATCACAGGCTCCATTTCTATGACAATATAGATTTTACGTTCAGCAGACTTACGAGCCAGCAAAGCCTCGAAAGCACGATCGTTATTACGATAAAGAGCCATGCCCGGACGCAAATGTTCAGGCATTCCAAACGGATAGAGGCGATTGCCCTCTACTCTGTTCACACGAAAGCCTTCCAACTCACGGTCATCATTGATAAAACACAGTCCATCACCATTTTTAAAGCTGGCTACTGTGGCTACGTTGAAAGAAATGTTGCCACGTATTTCCTTAACCTTGCCCACAAACTCACCGATAGCTTTCGGTGTATCGAAAGAAGCAATATCCGGCTGTCGCCCATTCAGGAAATAATGGGTAAAGCCACGATTGAAAGTCTTCTTCAGATTAGGTGTAAAATTATATTGAACATGTCCCACCGATGCACGGCGATACTTACGCGGTTCAGCCTTTACGATTGCATCGAGTTGACTGCTATAGGCAGCCACCACATTCTTGACATAGTTGATATCTTTTAATCTTCCTTCTATCTTGAACGAAGTAGCTCCAGCATCAGCAAGATCCTTGAGATGATCAAGCTGACAAAGATCCTTGAGCGACAACAGATAACGCTGATGTTCTATCTCCTGACCATTGGAATCGAGCAGATCAAACTTCATACGACAGAACTGTGCACATTCTCCACGATTGGCAGAGCGCCCGAAACACTTCTCTGAAGCATAACATACACCCGAATAGCTTACGCAGAGCGCTCCATGTACAAAGACCTCTATTTCTCTATCAGGAATCGCCTGATGGATCGCCTTGATTTCATCGAGCGAAAGCTCACGAGCCAGAACAACACGTTTGAAACCTAACGTGGTAAGCCAATACGCCTTTTCTGGAGTTCTTACATCACACTGGGTACTGGAATGCAATTCCCTACTCCACAAATTCTGCGCCCTCACCTCAGTAAGCACACCCATATCCTGCAGCAAAAGTGCATCAACACCAATCTCATCAAGTTGCTGGATCATCTTAAGCGTATCCAACATCTCATCCTGATAGATGATAGTATTCACTGTAACATGAACCTTTGCTCCAAACTGATGAGCATAATCACACAACTGTCTGATATCTTCCAGCGAATTGCCTGCTGCTGCTCGTGCACCAAAACGAGGTGCACCAATATATACGGCATCTGCACCATGATCAATGGCAGCAATACCACATTCCAAGTTCTTGGCAGGTGCCAATAATTCTAATGTTTGCATAAGAAATCTATCCCGAAATCATCCAACTCCTTCAAATTAACTGATTTCGTCAATATTGTAAGGAGTCTCCTGATAAACATAATAGTTGATCCAATTACTATAGAAGAGGTTGGCATGAGCACGCCATGTCACCAGAGGTTCTTCGTTCGGATCGTCATGATAATAATAATTCTTTGGCAGTTCTACATCATCACGCTTACCCATATCACGCTTATATTCCTTATCCAGCGTGTTTGGCGCATACTCAAGATGACCCGTTACAAAGAATTCGCGGCCGTTTCTGGCCATCACAATGCTGACACCGCTTTCAGGCGATTCGGCAATGATGTCAAGTCCTGGCACTTTTTCAATATCCTTACGTCTTACCTCAGTATGGCGACTATGAGGCATATTAAAGATATCATCGAAACCGCGGAAGATTGGCTGAGACAAATCGAGAGGCTTCTGCTTAAAAATACCAAACATCTTCTTCTCTAAAGGATACTTAGGAACACCATAGAAATGATAAAGACCAGCCTGGGCACCCCAGCAGATATAGAGTGTTGAAGTAACATGAGTACGGGCCCAATCAAAAATTTCTTTGATTTCAGGCCAATATTCTACCTCCTCATAAGCCATCGTTTCGATAGGAGCACCGGTAACTATCATTCCATCAAACTTCTGTTTGGAAAGTTCCTGAAAATCCTTGTAGAACATCATCATGTGCTCTATTGGAGTATTCTTTGGCGTGTGACTTTTCAACTTCATGAAATAAACCTCTAACTGAAGAGGAGTATTCGACAGAAGACGAACGAGATCTGTCTCTGTCGTAATCTTGAGGGGCATCAAATTGAGCACACAGATTTTCAACGGACGAATCTCCTGTTTATGCGCACGACTTTCGTCCATCACGAATATATTCTCATGCTTCAGCAGTTCGATAGCTGGAAGCTTATCTGGTAATCTTAACGGCATTTATTTTATTCCTTTCTTAAAATTTTTCTGCAAAGTTACACAATTTCAGCGAAGATAACGAAAGAAGAAACATTTTTTTGAGAAATATAAATAAATTAATGTGGAAAAGCAAAAGAAATCTTTCACTGTAAAAAGGATTGTTAAAGATAAATGAGAATATTAAACCTATCATCACGTTTTTAATCAAAAACACATATCAGTTGCAACTTTATAGGCGACGCTTACGTCAAAGCTAAAAATAATGTATCCTATTAAGATTTGCAATTATGGAAAGTAAGAACATTAATCCACATTTAATCAGAACAGATGAAAAGAAATCTGTAAAGATGAAAACAAAAAGTAAAAAGAGTATGAACGCAAGTTTTAAAAACATGGCGGTAGCGCTGTTCATCATGTCGGCCCCTATCGCTGTACAAGCTAAGCAATGGTCACTGCAGGATTGTATCAGTTACGCACTGGCTAACAACATTCAACTGCAGAAGACTCAACTAACAAAAGCTTCAGCTCAGGAGGACTATCTGCAATCAAAGTCAGCGCTTCTGCCATCGCTCTCTGCCAGCACCAATCAAAGTGTAAACTATACGCCTTGGGTTTCTAATGGAATCAGCGGAGAAGGTTTCAGCAAAGCTTCCATCGACAAGGTATATTACAATGGCAGCTATAGCGTGATGGGCAATTACACGATTTGGAACGGAAACAAAAACAGAAATCAGGTGAAACTGAACAAACTGGCAAAGGAAGCGGCACAACTCGATTCGACAGCACAAGCCCTCAACCTGCAAGAACAGATAGCTCAACTTTACGTACAGATACTCTACTCTACAGAGGCTATCAACGTAAACAAAGAAAGTTATCAGTCGAGTGTTCAAAACGAAGAGCGTGGTAAGGAAATGGTAAAAATTGGCAAGATGAGCCAATCAGACTTAGCACAACTTACAGCACAGAGAGCACAAGATGAGTTTAACATCGTGCAGGCTGAAAGTAACGTTAAAAACTATAAACGACAGTTGAAGGAACTCCTACAGATTACTAGTGAAGAAGCTTTCGACATCGCTATTCCAAGCACAACTGACCAGATGGCTCTGGCCTCTATCCCAGGAATGAACAGTGTCTATACAGCTGCGCTTCAGAATCGCCCTGAGTTTTTGAGCTATCAAAACAAACTCGACCAGAACAATCTGAACATCAAGATTGCAAAGGCAGGAAAGTTGCCAACCATCAGCGCAAATGCAGGAGCTACGACCAGCACCACATCCATGAACAAAAACGGTTGGGGCAGTCAGATGAAAACCAACTTCAGCCTGGGTGGTGGAATCGGTGTCAGTATTCCTCTCTTTGATAACCGACAGACCAAGACTTCTGTCAATAAAGCACTCATTCAGCGTGAAAGCATCTTGCTCGATATAAAGAATGAGCAAACTAAGCTCTACTCTACTATCGAAAACTATTGGTTGCAGGCTAATACAAACCAAAGCCAGTTTAAGGCTGCCAAGGTGAGCAGCGAGAGTGCCCAAACAAGCTACGATCTGTTAAGTGAGCAGTTTAAACTGGGATTAAAGAACATCGTAGAATTGAGAACTGGCAAAGATAATCTTCTGAAGGCTAAGCAGAACGAACTTCAGGCAAAGTATCTTACCATTCTGAATATCAACATGTTGAAATTCTATCAAAACGGCAGAATCTAAAGAGAAAGATTGGTATTAACATCCGAAAACATATCGCAAATCATTAATAGGTATACATACATTTTTATGAAAAAACTTAGAATCAGCAAAATCTGGATTGCCATGATTGTGGTAATCATCGTAGCTGTGGCAGCATGGCTGTTCTCTGGAAGTAAGCGCAGAAGAACGAAAGCAACGTGCTATCGAATCGCTGAAAGCTGTTGGTTTAGGAGAACGTCTCTATCATAAGAGTAATCAGATGTCTGGAGGACAGATGCAGCGTGTAGCAATAGCTCGTGCGTTGGTCAACAACCCCGCTGTGATACTTGCTGATGAAGCAACGGGTAATCTCGACACCAGAACCAGTTTTGAGATTCTGGTACTCTTCCAAAAACTTTATGCAGAAAGAAGAACCATCATCTTCGTTACCCACAACCCAGACATTGCAAATTATTCGAGTCGTAATATCGAACTGCATGATGGTCACATCATCAGCGACACCTATAACGAACATATTCTATCGGCAGCCGAAGGTCTGGCAGCCTTGCCGGCCAACACGGACGAATAATTTTTCAATGTTAAGTGTTGAATGTTAAATTACTTAGCATCCAATAGCAAACGAAGTTTTCAATTAACATTTAACATTACAACAAGTAAAATGAATTATCAGAATCTTTTCAAAATAGCCATCCGCGC
>ERZ780131.139-NODE-139-length-17513-cov-2.59611_pt1 | contig 17513 bp, 13 predicted proteins | sample MGYA00433081_ERZ780131 | MGnify/ENA primary metagenome ERZ780131 (study PRJEB29588, sample SAMEA2147193) | human gut metagenome | biome: human gut; feature: human-associated habitat; material: faeces | place: Denmark | collected 2008/2010 ... | reverse complement strand
TGCATCAAAAAATGACTCCAGCTGTAAAAATATGATATTAGGCTTGTCTATATTGTCTTCATTATTGTCATTATTGTTTTTATCATTATTCTCAACAGAATCCACAACATCATTTACCTTGCCCGGCGAATAATCCTTGGGCTTGGATACACCATTTCTGAAAAGCGAACACGAAAACATATATCCGAAGCCGTAAGTATCATAAGCTCTTACAAGATTACCGAACTGTCTTGGAATAAGTCCTGTTGCATTGGATACATAATTAATAATCATAATCATTCCAAAAGATACAGCTATTACAAGTGCAGATAAAAGATAATTTATCTTTTGTTTTACTTTAGGTGTCCTTATTGCAATGAATATGATACATGCCACAAGTGCCGCAATAACCAGGCACAAAATTACTATCTGCGGTATGGTATAGTATTTTTGAATTACTTTTAAACCTTCTGTTAGGTTTCTAAAATCTGATGCTGCAAAAGGTGACTTTCTGGAGCTTCTGATAACAAAATTAGTTACACCTAACCCAAACCACAAGGCACTTATGAAAAAGGTGGCAAAAACACGTTTTTTAAACAGCATTGCAATTGACAGTGTGAAGAAAATCATAAAACTGTTAAATAAAAAAGCTAAAGGATGGCTTCCAAAATATATTATACCTTTAATAAAAGAATGTCTGCTTAAACACTCATTTACAAAATTAAGCAACAATGCCAGAAGCCCGAGTCTCACCCACGGATTGCCCAGAACTTTGCTGTTCCATACCTTATCAGCCTTTTTTGCAAATTTAGTTTCTTTAAATTTACTGATTAATTTTGGTGTCCTTTTTTCTTTTACTTTACTCATTTTAATTACCTCAACTATTTTCTTGCTTTAATCGTATCCCGTAAAGTCCTTGCCTTATCTTTAAGTCTTGTATTGGAATTTCTCGATACTATTACATTGGATATCATCTGCTCAGCAAGGTCAAGTTTTCCGGTTCTTACTGCAATATCCGCAATAAGATAGTCTAATGTGCATTCATCCATTCCGCATACAGGGAAATTCTCACCCTGTCTTGCTGCAACAAATCCCTCAAGTGCATTTTTTAACATCTCATTTTCGTTATTTTTACAGAATTTTTCTTTTTCTTCTGTAAGTTCACCTGTCTCTGCAAGATGCTCCGATAATCCTCTGTATACCCACGCCAGTTTAAGACAGGTATAAGCCTTTTCGCTGTTTTTGCCTTTCTTGACAATAGTGCTCAGCAATACAAGCTTAAGTCTGCTTAAAGCCTCATCATAAGTATATATATCACCATATTCAGGCATACCCTTAAAATTAGCAGTTACAGTACCTGTAATAAGCTTAATCTGTCCGTCTGTGAGATTTCCAAAAAACCTGCTTAATGAAGCATATCCGCAGTAAGGACACACAATTGCATCGTATTTAATGGCATCAATTCCCGAATATTTAGGTCTTAAATCAGAATCCGAACCTATAAGTCTGGTCTTACCTGCTCTAACCATTTTAGCTTTAAATTCCTTTTCGCAGACAGGGCACTTATATGTTTTGTCAAAAAGATAGTCAGCCTCCGTAACTTCCGGAGTCTTAGTCTTTTCTGCCTTATTATCTGTTTTTTTAGGTTCGTCATCATATATTTTAACGTTTTCAAGGCCTTGAAGTCCCATGGACTCAAGTCCGTTAAAAAGATTACTCACTTTCTATTCCTCCTTCTATTTCAGTTTGAAGGAACTCTTAAGAGATACTATTCTGTTAAATACAGGGTGTCCTTCACTTGAATCTTTATAATCTACGCAGAAAAATCCGTTTCTTACAAACTGGAAGCTGTCATAAGGCTTTGCGTCCTTGAGGGATGGTTCAACATAGCATTTATCTATTACTGTTAATGAGTTAGGATTAAGGTTAAGACTTCCGTCACTGTTATATACACCTTTCTCCTCGTCTACGATATTTTCATAAAGTCTTGCTTCAACAACCAATGCTTCCCCGGCACTTACCCAGTGTATTGTTCCTTTAACTTTACGTCCCGTAAAGCCGCTTCCGCTCTTTGTCTCCGGATCATAAGTACAATGTATCTCCGTAATGTTCCCATTATCATCCTTGACACAGCCTGTGCATTTTACAAAGTAAGCATTCATAAGCCTTACTTCATTGCCCGGATATAATCTGTAATATTTGCTTGGAGGCGTCTCCATAAAATCTTCTCTTTCAATGAGAAGTTCTCTGCTAAATGGTACAAGACGCTTACCAAGTTCAGGATTTTCAAGGTTATTATCTACCTCTAACATCTCAACCTGTCCCTCAGGATAATTGTCTATTATAAGCTTGACAGGATCAAGAACTGCCATTACCCTAGGTCTTTTAAGCTTAAGGTCTTCTCTTATACAGTATTCAAGCATACCGTAATCAACAGAACTGTTGGCTTTGGATACACCGCAAAGTTCAACGAATTTCCTGATGGAATCAGGAGTAAAGCCTCTTCTTCTCAAAGCCGCAAGGGATACAAGTCTTGGATCATCCCATCCGTCTACTATCTTTTCTTCTACAAGTTTCTTGATATATCTCTTACCTGTTACGACGTTAGTAAGGTATAACTTGGCAAATTCAATCTGTTTTGGCGGATTCTCATATTCAAGTTCCCTTACAACCCAGTCATAAAGAGGTCTGTGATCTTCAAATTCCAATGTACATATAGAATGGGTAATTCCTTCTGTTGCATCTTCAATAGGATGTGCAAAATCGTACATAGGATATATGCACCACTTATCTCCCTGTCTGTGATGTGACTGATGGGCAACACGATAGATGATAGGATCTCTCATGTTGATGTTAGGTGATGACATATCAATTTTGGCACGAAGCACCTTGGCACCGTCCTCATACATACCATTCTTCATATTTTCAAAAAGTTCAAGGTTCTCCTCAACGCTTCTGTCCCTGTATGGACTGTTCTTGCCGGGTTCACTTAATGTACCTCTGTATTCCCTGATTTCATCAGGTGAAAGGTCACATACATAAGCCTTTCCTTTCTTAATAAGCTTAACTGCTGCTTCATACATTATATCAAAATAATCCGACGCGAAGAACAATCTGTCCTCGTAATCGGCACCGAGCCAGTTTACGTCTGCTTTAATTGATTCTACAAATTCTTCCTTTTCCTTAGTAGGGTTAGTATCATCAAATCTCATATTGAACTTTCCATTATATTCACAGGCAAGTCCGTAATTGAGAAGAATTGACTTAGCATGTCCAATGTGAAGATATCCATTAGGTTCCGGCGGGAAACGTGTCTTAACAACTTTACAATGTCCTTCAGCTATATCTTTTTCAATTATCTGTTCAATAAAATTTTTAGAAACTACTGTTTCTGCATCCATATTACGTTCCTCCTAATTCACATAGCTAAATGTTATAATATCAGATTTCAAAAATCTTTTCAACGAGGAAAAAGATATATTTATGCCTTGACGAAAAATTTTTATGTGTATATAATGGCATTGTTAAATGCTGTGAAAGGAACAAGTAGTGTTCTGACGATTCCAACAGAGAGCTGCCGGCTGATGAGAGGCGCAGGATAGTTATTACATGAATACCTCCCCGAGCTTTGCACTGAAGTAACAGTAGGCTGCAACGTAGGACATACGTTATAATGTCAGGGTATCGATATTTCTGTACCCGGTAAGGTATCGGATGTGAGTCCGGTATGAATTAAGGTGGTAACACGGCATATGTCGTCCTTTAGCTTTTTGCTGAAGGGCTTTTTTTATTATTATTTATAATATCAGGAGGATTTATTATGGGAATTTATGAAGAACTTCAGGCCAGAGGTCTGATTGCCCAGGTAACAGACGAACCACTAATCAGAGATTTAATCAATAACGGTAAGGCTACTTTTTATATTGGCTTTGACCCTACCGCAGACAGTCTCCATGTAGGCCACTTTATGGCTCTCTGCCTTATGAAACGTCTTCAGGAGGCCGGCAACAAGCCAATCGCTCTTATCGGCGGAGGTACAGCTATGATAGGCGACCCATCGGGCCGTAACGATATGCGTTCAATGATGACTAAGGAAACCATTAACCACAATGTAGAATGTTTCAAGAAACAGATGAGCAGATTTATAGATTTTTCCGACGACAAAGCTCTTCTTGTAAACAATGCAGACTGGCTCCTTGACCTTAACTACGTTGATTTGTTAAGGGAAGTCGGTCCTCATTTCAGTGTTAACAGGATGCTTACCGCAGAATGTTATAAACAGAGAATGGAAAAAGGATTAAGTTTCCTTGAATTTAACTATATGATTATGCAGAGTTTTGACTTCTACACACTTTACCAGGAATACGGCTGTAACCTTCAGTTCGGCGGTGACGACCAGTGGAGTAATATGTTAGGAGGAACAGAACTCATCAGACGTAAATTAGGAAAAGATGCTTCTGCAATGACGATTACGCTTCTCCTTAATTCCGAAGGAAAGAAAATGGGTAAGACACAGAAAGGTGCCGTATGGCTTGACCCTGAAAAAACTTCTCCTTATGAATTTTTCCAGTACTGGAGAAACGTTGATGACGCAGATGTTATCAAATGTCTTAAAATGCTTACTTTCCTCCCCCTTTCAGAAATTGAAAAGATGGCAAATTGGGAAGGCAGCCAGTTAAATGAAGCCAAGGAAATCCTTGCATACGAACTTACTGCTCTTGTCCATGGTAAGGAAGAAGCAGAGAAAGCAAAAGAAAGTGCACGTTCGGTATTTGGTGCAGGTGATGCCTCCAACATGCCTACAGCCACAGTAGACGATGATTGTTTCAAAGACGGCGAAGTCGATTTAATAACACTCCTTGTTGCAGGAGGTCTCTGCCAGACACGTTCCGATGCCAGAAGAAATATTGAGCAGGGCGGTGTAACTGTCAACGGCGAAAAAGAAACAGATTTTAAAAAGACTTATACAAAGGATAATTTCGGTGACGGAATAGTTATCAAGCGTGGTAAGAAGAACTTCAAGAAACTGGTTCTGTAAATTCGATATATATTATAGCATATGTAAAAAGCGAAGGCTGCGGGAAATCCCACAGCCTTCGATATTTGAAAGGAGTCTACTAGTAGAAAAAAAAGCTTATTTACCTAAAACATCCCTAAAATTCTTAAGAACATCTTCTTCATTAAATGGCTTCATGATAAATTGTAAAGCACCGCTCTTTAATGCTTCAACAATCTTATCCTGCTGACCTGCCGCAGTAATCATCATTACCCTGGCATCCTTGTCATAAGCCATTATCTCTTTAAGTGCAGCTACACCATCCATCTTAGGCATTGTAATATCAAGCGTAACTACATCTGCTTTATTCTCTTTATATTTCTGGACTGCTTCTTCTCCGTTGCAGGCTTCTGCTGTTACAGCATAACCATTCTTCTCAAGCATTGCTCTTAACATCTTACGGATAAGTGCCGAGTCATCAACTATCATAACCGTTCCCTTGGAAGAATCCGCATTACCAGCCGAATCTTTATGTATTACCTCAACATTATGTGCTGTCTCTCCGGCTCTAAAGCTCTCATCAACAGAAATTATCATATCAATATGACAGTTATTAATTACAACAGGCATTACATAGGCTGAACCTGAAATCTTCTGTCCCACATATACTTCAGGTGGAAGCATATCAATATCAATGCCATTCTTGCTTGATTCAGATGCAAAAAGTCCATTGTTAAGGTTACAGAATTCACATACGGCATCATACACTTCATCGCTTGTAAGATTATTATCTTCCTTTGCAAATCCCTTTGCAAGTTCAATGACCCCGCTCATATCATTCTGTGCGGCAAAACCAAGGTATAATGAATGGTCTCCCTTAATTGCCTGTCCTGCAAGAACTGTATATTCGTAATCCTTTGTTTTCCTCATTCTCTCAGGATAGAAATCAGATGTTACAAATCTTGTCAGATTTCTTAAAACAAGTCCGGAAAGAGATGTAACCATAGAATTCATGGTTGCTGCAAAAAGAGGTATAAGTTTCTCTATATCTTCTTCCTTAAGAGCTTCTAATTCGCTATCCGTAAATCCATTGGTACTCTTAAATCCATTCATATACTCATCTATCTTAGACAGGCTTAAACCTGCCATATCAGTAAGAAGCTGATAGAATTTCATTGTAGAATTACCCTGCTTCTTAAGAAGGGTACTGACCTGATTCTCAGTAAGATATTTCTGTTCGACAGCTATATCACCAAACCTCTTATCCATCTGTGTCTGGAGATAATTAATCTCATCTGCCTGTGCTTCTGTAAGTAATCCATCAGCTACAGCAATTGTTCCAAGCCTGACTCTTGCACCTTCCTGCTCCTTAAGAATATTCTTCAATGTATCGTCCGAAAGAGCCTTACGCTCCACCAGATATTTACCAAATAACTGACTAAACATACAAAAATTTCCTCCATAAAATAAACTATAAAATAAACTATCAATATTATACAAAATTTTTTCACAATTTGCCAGCTTTTTTTACAATTTTACCAAGATTTTTTAAGAGAATTGACTGTTATACAAAACCGAATAAAAACCACCCTTTGCCAGCAGTTCTTCATGGTTACCCTGTTCAATAATATTACCGTCTTTCATAACAATAATAATATCTGCCGACTTAATCGTTGACAGACGGTGTGCTACTATGAAGCTCGTTCTACCTTCCATCATTATTGAGAACGCATGCTGTATCTTCATTTCGGTTCTCGTATCGATTGAAGAGGTTGCTTCATCAAGTATAAGCATAGGTGGGAGGCACAACATTACCCTTGCAATGCAAAGAAGCTGTTTCTGTCCCTGTGAAAGATTACCTCCGTCTTCACCTATAACGGTATCGTAGCCGTTTGGAAGTCTCTTGATAAATCCATGAGCATGTGCTGCCTTTGCGGCTGCGACGATTTCTTCATCCGTAGCATCAGGTCTGCCCGTGATGATGTTCTCTTTAATTGTACCTGACTTTAACCATGTTTCCTGAAGGACCATGCCGTAGTTGCTTCTTAAGCTCTTCTTTGTAACATCTTTAATATCCACATCTTCTATTTTAATGCTTCCTGAATCCACATCATAAAATCTCATAAGCAGATTAATTACCGTTGTTTTACCACAACCTGTTGGTCCTACTATGGCAACCCTTTCACCCGGCTTTACATGGAGATTAAAATTCTTAATAAGTTCTTTTGACTTATCATAAGAGAAGCATACATCCTCAAGGTCGATCTTACCCTCACCATCTTTTACCACAAGTTCGTTATCAGGGTCTTTCTTCATAGGTGTCTCATCTATAAGGTCAATAACACGGCCTGCACAGGCTATAGCATTCTGTAATTCTGTAACAACGCCGGATATTTCGTTAAATGGTTTCATATACTGGTTGGCATAACTTAATAAAGCCGAAAGAGATCCTACCGTGAGTCCGCCTCTCATAACGGAAAACGCTCCCACAAATGCCACAAGTGCATATACTACATTGTTGACAAATCTTGTTGAAGGATTGGAAAGTGATGAAAAAAAGGTTGCATCAAGGGAATACTTCTGAAGTTTTCCGTTAATTTCATCAAACCTATCCAGTGAATTATCTTCCATACTGTACGCCTGAACAATTTTTTCATTACCAATCATTTCATCAATAAGGGAAGTCTGCTCGCCCCTCGCTTCTGACTGCTTCTTAAACATATTATAGGTTCTTTTTGCTATAAATGATGCAATAAAGAATGATGCAGGAGTAACAAGTACAACCACCATTGTTATTTTCCAGTCATATATAAACATAAAAACAAGTGTGCCTATTATTGTCATAATACCTGTAAAAAATTGTGTAAATCCCATAAGCAGGCCATCTGCGAACTGGTCTACATCCGCTATTACTTTACTTACTATTTCCCCGGCAGGATGTGTATCAACATAATTTACCGGCAGGATCTGAAGTTTTTCAAATGCGTCCTTCCTTATATCCCTGACAATGGAATAAGTAATCTTATTGTTGATTACATTCATTATCCACTGGAACAAAGCCGTTGCTGCCACTGTTACCGCTATGATAATCAGAATCGTTATTATTCCCTTTATATCAACATTGCCGGCACCGATTATCCTGTCAATTGCCTTGCCCTGTAAAACCGGAATTGCAAGCTGTCCCGCAACCGTGATAAATGCAAACAGAAGAGAGAATATAATGCTCAGCTTATAATGTGTGAGATATTTGAATATCTTTTTGACTGTAACTTTCTGGTTCATTAATCTGCACCTCCGGCCTGTTTATTTCCATCAGTACCATATATTTCAACATATACGCTGCAATTTTTAATAAGTTCGTCATGAGTACCTATTCCTGCTACTTCGCCGTCTTCAAGAACGATAATCCTGTCCGCACTTCTTAAAGAAGCGGTCCTCTGGGATACAATAAATGTTGTAGGCCTGTTTTTCATTTCAGAGATTGCTTTTCTGAGCCTTGCATCAGTAGCATAGTCAAGTGCCGATGCACTGTCATCAAGGATAAGGATTTCCGGCTGTTTTACAAAAGCCCTGGCAATCGTAAGGCGCTGTCTTTGTCCACCTGAAAGATTACGGCCACCCTGTGCAATGTGGTAATCAAGCACGCCTTCTTTTTCCTTGACAAAATCAAGTGCCTGTGCTTCTTCAAGTGCGTCAAATATCTCTGAATCCGTAGCGTTTTCCTTGCCCCATTTCATATTGTCTCTTATGGTGCCGTCAAAAAGCACGGCTTTCTGCATTACTATGCCGACTTTGTTTCTGATATCTTCCTTGGAATAATTTTTAACGTTGACACCGTTAATCTTAACTTCGCCTTCTGTCGCATCATAGAATCTTGGAATCATATGGACAAGCGTTGTTTTGCCTGAACCCGTTCCTCCAATAATTCCTATGGTCTCGCCTTTTCTGACCTTGATGTTAAGACCGGATATTGAAGGTGCTCCGCCTTTATTGTATGTTAATGATACATTATTGAACTCAACGGCATATTCCGTATTTTCTTCCTTGTCCGAGCTTTCAGGGAAAGCCATTGAACTGTGGATGTCAAATATCTCAGCTATTCTGTTTGCAGATGCAAGGGCTTTAGTAACCTGGATGATAAGATTAGCAAGTTTGATAAGCTCTACAAGAATCTGTGACATATAATTTACAAGAGCGATAACCTGTCCCGGTTTAAGGCTTCCCGCATCTACTTTAAGGGCACCGCTGTATATAAGTATAATCATGGCAAAATTAACAATTATAAATGTCAGAGGATTCATAAGTGCGGATATCTTACCTGCAAACAACTGATTCTTATTAAGTGTGTCATTACCCGCGTTAAATTCTTTAATTTCTTCATCTTCTTTGTTAAAGGCTCTTACAACTCTGGTTCCTGTAAGATTTTCCCTGGTTATCTTAAGAATATTGTCAAGTCCGCCCTGTACCTTCTTAAAAAGAGGGATTGATATAAGCATTATTGAAAATACAACTACCGACAAAGCAGGTATTGCCACACAGAATATAAGTGCACACTTTACATCTATTGTAAATGCCATTATCATTGCGCCAAAAACAATGAAAGGAGAACGCAGAAAAAGTCTAAGAACCATATTGACACAGCTCTGGACAGAATTAACGTCACTTGTCATTCTCGTAATCAGTCTGGCGGTTCCGATATCATCAATTTCCGTAAAAGAAAATGTACCGATATGTTCAAATAATGAATGCCTTAATTCTGTTGCAAATCCCGTAGCAGCTTTTGCCGCAAAATACTGTGCGATTATGGAGCTGGCAAGTCCCACAACTGCAAGTCCTATTAAAATACCTGCTCTTGAGACTATATAACCTTTATTGCCGGTTCCGATTCCCGTATCGATTATCACAGCAACAACAAGGGGTACAATAAGTTCAAAAGTCGCCTCAAGCAACTTAAAAAGTGGTCCAAAGATGCACTCCTTTATGTATCCCTTAAGATATACTAGCAGTCTTTTCATCTTAGTTATTTCCCGCCAATCTTGTCTTTATATAATTTTCAATAATATCAACGCAGGTCTCATAATCAAATTTGCCTGTATTAAGACACAAATCATAATTTTCAGGATTTTTCCATTCTCTTCCGGTATGATATTTATAAAAACCGGCTCTGTATTTATCTGTGGTAATTATGTGCTGTTCAGCCTTTTTTGCGTCAAATGAAAGAAGTTCCATTTCTCTTTTTATACACTTATCCATAGGTGCACATATAAATATGGTTATAAGATTAGGATTATCCTTTAAAATATAATCTGCTGCCCTTCCAATACATATAAAAGATTCATTTGCCGCAAGTTCTTTTAATACTTTTGCCTGATAATTAAAAAGATTATCGTTGGATGTAAAATCATTGCTGTCAGGTGGGATTATTTCCCCGTTATATACTTTTTTGGAAATTCTGTAAAGCAGACTTTGTTTCATATGCTCGTCAGCTCTTGCAAATAATTCTTCATTAATTCCGCTGTCATCGGATGCAAGTCTTAAAAGATTTCTGTCGTATACATTAATACCCAGTCTTTCTCCCAAAATTCTGCTTATGCTTGTTGCACCGCTTCCGCATGTTCTTGTTATAGCTATTACATAATTATTGTTCATATAAAAGCCTCCTTACCTGTTGTTATTATAAAATTTAAGTTTTGCATCTATATAATCTTTAAAGGAAGCATTACCATTACTGCTTCCAAGCCCGCTGCTTTTATCAATATTAAACTTGTAATCAAAGTTATAGACATTATACATAGTCTTACCCGGCACTGTATCATCTTTGTAATTATTAAATGCTATCTCATATATTTTGCTGAATTTATCATATGTGAGCCATTCGCTGTCCGCAACTTTATCAAGCTCTGCCTTAAATTCTTCCGTAAAAAATCCTATTCTTGTAATTGTATACCGTACAAGCGGATTCTCCTGTGGTAAGCCTCCGTTGCCCACAGCTCTTTCACTTTCCCACTTAACACCTGTCATTGCATCACCGGAAGGATTGTACTGTGCCGTAATACCGAAACATCTGTCATTATCATACGGAATAATTATCATTTTATTACTGCTTTTGAGGAAATATATGTAATAATTATTATAATTATTTCTCATATCGTCAGGATTGCCCACAAAGTACGAAACAGCCGAAAATCTCAGAAAATAATCCATATCTATATACTCCGACAGTCCTTCTTTATCAACATTGCTTCCGTTAAGATATCTGATAAGTTTTAAAAAAGATTCATGTGTTGAAGTCTTTTTGTTGGTCTTTAAATCATAGTTGTAGAACTTTCTGTTCTCCTTATCTTCAATTCCGTAGGAAACATTGGTAAGGAATGTAGCTCCGTTCCTTGTCCAGCCGCATTTATACAAATCTCCGCCGCAGTCTTCTTTTGCTACATATCTTTTTATGAATTTCTTGTCAACCGGTTCATAGATTTTAAATATGCCTTCGTGAACATCCCCAAGATTAATTGAAGCAAGATTGGTTCTTTGCGCCAGTATCCCGAAATCCCTGTACATCTCACAGGCGTAATATTCTCTCACATATGTGCTGTCGGATGTCTGGTTCCACTTTATCTCCATACTGTCAAGTGTTGCAAAAGTCCTGTTCTGCTGTTTCTCTTTATCTATATCAAGGTCATAATCGCTGTCCCCGCCGTAATACTGCTCATCATCAAAAGTTTCCGTAAAATCCACTTTAAAATGTATAAGTGAATATACTCCGGAATTACTGTCGTAAAATGCGGTCCTTGAGGTATTGCCCTTCATTCTTATGCCGGTATTTCTGATTATATAAGTATTCTTAACACCATCAGATGTAATTGATATCTTCAAGTCACATTTTCTGTATATAGGCGATTTGCTTCCCATGTTATCATAACGGTTGTAATCACTCTGCATTTTTGCAAGTTCATCATCAGATATGTCCACATCTATTTCCACCTTATTATTGATGTCAAAAAGCTGGTTATATACAGTTTCTTATTAAGAGGGCCACCCGCGGTTATCGATATCATATTCTTTTTCATCGGTTACGTTGCCATTATCCTTTGTCTCAGATATATACCGGCTGTTATCAGCGGATGAGGGTATTTCCTTATTACTGCTGCCGCAGCCTCCTGCAGCCATTATCATCAGAGCAGCTATGACTGCACTTATTATTTTTCTCGTTCTGCCTGCCATAAAGCCTCCCAAAAATATATCCTACGTTAATTATAACATTATTTGCTGTCGGTGCAATGTTTTTTAAAATCTTCTGCCGTAAGTCCGAACATAACCGTATCAACGTAATGTCCATGGTAATATTCGCTGTCCCTGGATACACCCTCCACCACACAGCCGACACTTCTCATCATCGCTGCGGACGCGTCATTGCCCATATTGACACAGGAAACCATTTTATTCATCCTAAGCTCATTAAATGCGTAATTTAATACAAGTTTCAATGCCTTTACCGAATATCCTTTTCCCCTGTGTTCCGGCAAAATATACACGCTAAAGGAAAATTTACCATTTTTCTTATCAATACCGCAAAGATTAATACAGCCTGCATAATTGTCTTCAAGATCCCATATTGAAAATTCAATCCTGTCATCCTCACATCCGAAATTAAGGTGTTCCGCTTCAAAATCACTGAGGGAATCCGGTTCATAAGGCAGTTTCACATCGCTGTCAAAGAAAATACAGCTTTCCGTATCATATATCATCCCATGATTAATGCGGTATTCCTCCTCGTTCATATCACTTAAGACTATTCCGTCATATTCCCAGTAATAAGGTCTTTGCTCCCATACCAACGGGCCTTTGGCGGTATGTTTTTCTGAATTTCCCAGTGTGGAATCAAATACTTCAAAGCCTTTATAGTTCTTTCTTGCTCTTTCTTTGTCCGCGCCTGTGCCGTTATATTCAAAATCAAGGAGTGAATAGTACAGTTCTCCTGTATAATGTCCCCCGGTATAAAACATCCCGCTTCTGAATGCGTCAAGGGTAAATCCCATACTTTCCACAAACGTCTTGCCCTCTTCATTATCTTCCATAACGTTACATCCGACTTTATGGAACCGCCTCTCGTTAAAAAGATATTCAAGAAGAATTGACGCTGCACTTCCCGCATAACCTGAACCTCTGTACTGTCTGTAAACGGTTATGCTTAGCTGTGCATTGCCCATCTTTTCATTTATCCAGTCAATTACGGCATATCCCACAGGTTCTTCATCCATATTTCTTATGGAAAACCAAAGTTCGTCACCCTCCTCGTTATTTACCATGGCATTGTCTGCCATATCTTTGGCATATTGAACCGTTGCGGGAAGATATATGCCATGCTCCGCCTGTTTTCTTGTCTGTGTGTCCATAAGAACATCATAAAAATTATGGCTGTCTTCTTCTCTTATCATTTTGAGCTCTACAAGCCCGTTTTTCCAGAAATAACTCATATGCCTGACCTCCGATTGGTTATAATCAGATTTTACAGCATATTTGTCTTTATGTAAAATAAAGTTTCATTTTTTTATCTGTTCTCCCGCATGGTTAATTTCATAATTATCCGTATATATAATCTGCGAAACAGGAACAATCTCATATCCTTTTTCTTTAAGGCCTTCAATGATACGGGGAAGTGCATCCTTTGTATACTTTGCGCCATTGTGCATAAGAATAATTGCCCCGTCTTTTAAATTTTTATGGTTAAGAACGGTTTTAACGATATTGTCCGCACCGTAATCTTTCCAGTCAAGACTGTCAACGGACCATTGTATCGTATAATAACCACATTCGTCTGCTGCCTCTATTAATGTATTATTGTAATCTCCGTAAGGCGGTCTGAAAAGAAACATATCATATCCCGTAAGTTCCTGTACTTTTTTATGTGGTCCCATTAATTCTTCTTCACACTCTCTCATGGAAATTGTACTCATGTGCTTGTGTTTTTCGCTGTGGTTTCCAAGGTCATGGCCATGGGCAAAAATTGATTTCACATCTTCCGGATAGCTTTCAATCCAGCCTCCGGTCATAAAAAAAGTTACTTTTACATCATATTTATCAAGTGTTTCAAGTAAAATCTGTGTGTCCTCGTTACCCCATGCGGCATCAAAACTGAGTGCAACCTTCTTATCCTCCCTTTTTACCGAATATATAGGTATTTTTCTTCCTGCCGCCTTAACCTTTGACTGTCCGATAATTCCGAAAACAGCAAGTAAAGCCAGTGCCGTCAATGGCAGCACCAGCTTTAATCTTTGTTTTATTTTACCTTTTATTTTTATAAATTTCATATATCACCACAATGGTTTTTGTATATGTTTATTCCTGTTTTTCAGAAAGTATTCTTATACTTCCGAGATAAGTCGCAAGGGCATATCCTCCGTAAATCAATACGATTATAAGTGCTGTGACAAGTATGGAATACAAAAGTCCCGACTTACCGTAAAAGCCCAATATTTTGGTACAGGTCTGTATTCCGAAAACTGAATGCATGACTGCAACGGAAAGCGGAAGTCCGAAATATATCATACACTGGGTAAATACGGATTTTCTAATCATCCTGTTATCAACACCTATTTTTCGCAGAATTGTATATTTTTCTTTATTTCTTACGGATTCAGACAAAAGTTTAAGTGACAGGATTGCCGCACCTGCGATAATGAATACTATTCCAAGATATATTCCCACAAATACAAGCACTACTGTTAGTCTTGTACTTATGTTAATAATTTCGTATTTGCAGTAGATGTTCAAATAGTACCCGCCTTCTCTTGCTCCGTACACAACATCATCAAAATACAGCTTCTTATTCGTATCTTTATATGTTTTTTTGTCTCCTTTCAAATCTGCCATAAGCACTTCAATATGCACATTAACGTTGGAAAAGTCAACATCATCCGGCACGATATATATACCATAGCAGTTTTCATAATTATCAATGCATACAAATCCATAGTACATATCCTCGGATTGAGGCTTATATTCCTTACCGTTAATCGTAATAATGGTGCCATCCGGCTTAAGATAATTTTTGCCCATCATCTGCTCCATATTACCGATTACAGCATATTCGTCATCTTTAAGTTCTATTTCTTCATTACCGAAACGTCTTGCGACCATATTGTAATCCGATACATGCATATACCCGCATGTCTGGCCAAAATAAAAATTATAATTATTCATATAATACATATTAACGGTAAACATATCTTCAAGATTGCTCTTATCTTTCACAAGCTTGTCAACAAGCTCGTCGATAGGAGGGTCGTTGGCCGCATCGGATGTATGCAGGGTCTCGTATTGGATATCAACAGGTATAAGTTTTTTAATATTATTGTCTATTGATTTTTTAACCGAAAATACAGTGGACAGACAACATATCGAGAAAAACATCATAAGGCTTATTATTCCTGCCGAAAACACCGCCGTATTGATTTTGCTGCTTATCTCCCTTGTGGTAAATGCGTTAAGTTTTTTATAATAAAATTTCTTTTTTGCCCTTACAAGGAGTAAAAACAGACCGGAAATTGAAAACATCAGAAGAAATGTTCCCACAATACCCTTTACTATCTGGGCTGCAATGCCTGCAAAAGAATCTATGTTCTTCATTCCCACGGTAACTTTATAATATGCCGTACCAAGTAAAATACAGGCTATAATAAACACAATAACGCAGAGCACAGGATTTCTGTTAATTTCTTTTTCACCCTTTTTACCGGAATTAATGAGATTAATAAGTCTGCGGCTTCCTGATACAATTATATCAAGAATGAGCACAACACCGTACATAATGCAGAAATACAATATCGTTTTCATAATGGCTGCTTTTGACACTACAAACCGGAACTTAGTCAGGTCTGCTTCAAAGAGATTGGCAATTAAAATACTCATTCCCTGTGAGGCGGCTATTCCCACGATAAGGCCTGCTGCCATGGAAATAATTCCTATTACAACAGTTTCAATAATAAGAATCGCTGCTACTTTTACTTTGCCCATACCAAGAACCAGATATATTCCGAATTCCTTGTTGCGCCTTTTTATAAGAAAGGTATTGGCATATACTATAAGGAAGCCAAGAACTACTGCCACAAACACACTTATAACTGACATTACGCTTCCAAGCGTATCAATTAACGAAACGTTGCTCTCATTAATTTTTAACATTACTGCCTGATCTGACAGTGAATTAAATACATAAAAAATTGCCACACCGAATATGGTGGTGATAAAAAAGATTAAGTAATTTTTAAAACTTTTGCGGATGTTTTTTAAGGAAATATTAAAGAGCGTCATTCAAATCCCCTCCAAGCATTGTAACTACATCTATTATCTTTTCAAAAAACTGCTTTCTGTTATCGCTGCCACGCCTTATTTCATTAAAGATATGACCATCCTTAATAAAAATAACACGTTTTGAATAACTTGCGGTAAATGCATCATGGGTTACCATAAGGATTGTTGCATTCATCTCTTTATTCATCTTTTCCATGGTAACAAGAAGTTCTCTTGCCGATTTGGAATCAAGTGCTCCCGTTGGTTCATCCGCAAGTATAAGTTCAGGATTGGTGATAAGTGCTCTTGCGGAAGCTACTCTCTGCTTCTGACCGCCGCTCATCTGGTATGTGTACTTTTTAAGGACATCTTTAATATTAAGGGTGTCAGCTATTTCCATTATCCTTTTCTCAATTTCTCTTGCTCCCACATTCTGGATGGATAATGCAAGGGCTATGTTTTCATATCCTGTCAGAGTATCAAGAAGGTTAAAATCCTGAAAAATAAAACCTAACTTTTCCCTTCTGAAAGCATTTAATCTGCTGCCTCTTAATGATGTGATGTCTTCTCCGCCAATTATTATTCTGCCGCTTGTTACACGGTCTATTGTGGAAATACAGTTAAGAAGCGTTGTTTTACCGGAACCACTGGCGCCCATAATACTGATAAGCTCGCCTTTTTCCACTTCAAAGCTTACTTTATCAAGGGCTTTTGTAATGTTTCCTTTGCTGCCATAATACTTTTCAACATTGATTAATTCTAATATTTTTTCCATATTATTTTCCTCTTTCATTGATTATGGCTACATAATACAAAATATCCTTTATGACAACCATTGATTGATATGACAAAAACCTTACATTTTTGTAAGGTTCTATGTAACGTCACTATAAAATTCATTTTTTCCGAAAGAAATCCTGACTTTAGTGTACTCTCCCACAGACGACTCCACGGATATAACGTGGCCCAGCTTCTTACAAAGCTTCCTGCAAAGGTAAAGTCCCATTCCCGTTGATTTTCTTCCCATTCTGCCGTTGATACCGGTAAAAGATTTATCAAATACTCTGTCTAAATCAGAGGGTTCTATTCCTATTCCGTTATCTTCTATCACAAGTATTACCGATTCGTCACCTTCCATTGTATAAAAAGAAATAATCGGATTATCTTTTGAATACTTAATACTATTATTCAAAATCTGATTTATTATAAATTCCATCCATTTTGAGTCGGTAACAACGGTTTTTTCCAG
>ERZ780131.132-NODE-132-length-18225-cov-15.3011_pt1 | contig 18225 bp, 15 predicted proteins | sample MGYA00433081_ERZ780131 | MGnify/ENA primary metagenome ERZ780131 (study PRJEB29588, sample SAMEA2147193) | human gut metagenome | biome: human gut; feature: human-associated habitat; material: faeces | place: Denmark | collected 2008/2010 ... | reverse complement strand
TTTCTGTACTCATAATCTATGTCCTTTCTTTAAATTGTTTATTATTTCTGATTGACGATGCAAAGGTACGGCGAAAAAACGAGTTATGAAATCGCATAATAGTGGCATTCTTACTACCACGTTTGTGGTATATGACTGTTTTTACCCTCTTTTTCTCCCTTTATACCTTATTATATATAGAGAATGGGGAGATTTGCTTTCTGTCTTTTTTATGTATAAATGACGAAGTTGGCAGTAAAAAGTAAGTGAAAGATGGTGTTCGGAAGATAAAACGTAAGGAAAGGGAAGTTATCGTAAACGTTTTCGTAATTAATTGCGAAAAAATAAAATACAAAAAGGCGACATTTTTAAATTTTTACTAATTTTGCCCCTGTGAAAGAAGATATACGTTTAAAACGTTCATCTGGGAAAAGATAATTCACAAGAACAAAAAATATACTCAAAATAATCCACTAAAACTGTAAGTAAAATGAAAAGTTTAATTCTATCTCGATTATGGATGCTGATCGGTATCATCATCCTCACCACAGGACAGGCTTGGGCTCTAACGACAGGGGCGACAACAACGCAGAGGGTTTTTACCTCTATCGAGCAAATACGTGATGTTGCTCAGTCAAATAATCAGAAACATCAAGATGTGGTCATACAGTTTGATGCAACAAATCCTGCTATCGTAGTGGCTGTGATGAAACATGCAGACCCAGACATCAAAGATGAAAAATTCATCAACTCATTTTTTATTGTCGATAATAGTAAATATGGCTTATGGGTTTCACCTTATAATATAGATAAGGGATTCTCGTTGCCTTCTGATTTGGCTGTTGGTAGCAAAATCACAGGTTCGATCATAGGTGACTATAATGAGGGTGAGAGCGGAATGGTGTATTTCGGTGCCATACATAAAACGAAGAATATCGATGGGACTACTTACACGACTTCTCTTACTGTAGACCATTCGGGCGAGGCAAGTGCAGATGGAACGCCGGCAGTTTATCCTTTTACTGAAGTCAAAGATGTGTATACAATTGCAAATAATAATCCTGCCGATGGAAATACGGCAACAGCTTCGTATGGCAAGTATTTGAATACAATTATCAAAGTTCCAGGAACCATCAAGAAGGCAAGTGATAAGAACAATAATACGGAGTTTTATTTGGTACAGGATGAAAATACTGGTACAAGTGAAGCTGATATGAATAAACGTATTTACTTCAATAGTTCACAGTTGGATGGCATCAATCTTGATGACTATGTAGGAACCAGCGGAACATTTGAAGGCATCTTGGTGAAGCGAAACAAAAGTGAGTCAAAACTCATTGTACTGAAAGGCGATTTCTTTAAGGTAAACAAGATTTATCTTGATGAGAACGATGCTGAGGGTCGTGTCGAATATTTGGTACAACAAGGTGCTCTTAAAGATAAGGTAGATGTGTATGTGCATCGCACAAATTTGGTCAACAAGGATGGTGCATGGAATACAATCTGTCTGCCTTTCGATTTGACTAAAGAAGATTTTAAGACAGCTTTCGGCTGTGAGCTTACTGCTCTTGCCAAACCTACAACAACAAGTAGTGAAACTGCTCAGCAATGGGTTGGACAGGTGAATGATAAAGGTGTACTTGCCTTTACCAAACTGCCAGATACAGACCTCACTATTAAGGCTGGCGTGCCTTATCTGATGCAGGCTTCGGGTACACAGACATATTGTTTGACGACCATTTCAGGTGCAGAGAACATGGAGCCTGAAACTCTTATGGGGCAAGAGTCAACTTATTATGCCCATATCGGAGAAAAACTCATTTCCGTGGTGCCTCCTTATGAGGTGAAGGCTTTGTATAGTGACAATATCGTGAATGGTGATTTCTTTTTCCGTGGATTGTATGGTCGCAAGAAGTATACTGAGGATGCGGATGGTAAGCTTACTGAGACTCTTATTTCTGATAACGGTAGCCAGAAATATCAGTACATCAGTACAGCTGCTGGCAATTATCTGAAATATCTGCCTTCTGGTTCTAATCTTCAGTTCAACGGAATGCGTGCCTATTTCTATTTCCCTAACTGGAATGCGGAGAATAACAACAAAGCACAGGCTGCAAGCAAGAACAATAACACCAACGCCAAGATTCATGTGGCAGTGATGGCTGCTTCGACAACAGGCATCAGCAACATTTCGGCAGAGGAAGCTTCTAAGCAAGCCGAGGTTTACAACCTGAGCGGACAGCGTGTGGATGCTTCTTACAAGGGCATCGTGGTGCGTAACGGCAGAAAATATCTCCGTAAGTAAGAGTGTGCCGAGAATGCACATGAAGGAAAAATGATGTAAAAATAATAGTAAAAGGAGAAAAGAAAATGAAAAAGATATACAACAAGCCAACTATGATATTGGTGAAGATGGAAACAGAACATTTCATAGCCGCATCGCCTGGAAAAGTAGACCAGAACCAAATCGTCAACGAAGGAACTGGCACTAATGTGGGTGGAACTTCATCAGAAGGAGGAAGAGACGACAACGGTAACGGCAGTGTTGCCGATATGGCAAAGCCCTACAACCCCTGGACAGCATGGGATGAATAGAAGAGGGAATAACCCCTAAAACGAAGCCGGCTTCTATGGCAATCGCAAGTACTTTCAATCAACAACGAAAGTACTTGCGTTGCCACATGAAGCCGGCTTCGTTTTTTCTGCATGTTTTCTTTCATCAGACTTTATATGTTGGGGCATAATTGTTGCCTTAAAAATACTTATTTCTTTAAAAAGAATATATACTATTCTCAAAGAAAATTGTTATATTTGCAGGCAAAAACATAAAATCTGAATAACTTATGGCATCTATTATTTCTATTGTACCCATTGTGTTGCTCTTCGTCTTGATGCTCGGCTTCAAGATGGCAGGACATAAGAGCGCCTTGTTGACACTCGTAGTAACTGTATTGCTGGCTCTTTTCGCCGCCTCTCCACTGGGGATGATAGCCCCGGAACATGCGGGGGACAGCATCCTCGCCCTGACGGGATGGGCTGTGGTTGAAGGTCTGCTGAAGGCGGTGTTCCCGATCCTCATCATCATCCTGATGGCTATCTATAGCTATAATATATTGGTGGAAAGCAAGCAGATTGAGGTTATCAAGAAACAATTCACTTCGATTACCGACGACAAAGGATTGCTCGTGCTGTTGCTCGTCTGGGGATTCGGCGGATTGCTCGAAGGTATGGCAGGCTTCGGAACGGCTGTGGCGATTCCTGCCGCCATCCTCATCGGACTGGGATTCAAACCCATGTTCTCGGCTCTGGTGTCCTTGGTCGGCAACACGGTGGCAACGGGATTTGGTGCCGTCGGTGTGCCTGTCACCACGCTCTGCAATGAGGTGGCGGAAAGCGGCTCGGCATCGGTGGCGCAGATTTGCGAGACATCGGCGTTCGCCATCATACAGTTGTCTCCGCTCTTCATCATCCTGCCTTTCATCATCCTTACCCTTACCGACAGGCATAATCTCGTCAAGAACCTTGTCATATCCCTCTGGGTGGGAATGATTTCCGTGGCGGTGCAGTTCGTCTGCGGCTATTATCTCGGTTCGGAGACTCCTGCCATCATAGGCTCTATCGCCGCCATCGTTGCCATCATCGTTTATGCCAAGGTGTTTGCGAGAAAGAGCAAGGTGCAGAAACAGGAGACCTTCACTTTCTCCGAGAGCTTCAAGGCGTGGAGCGTTTACCTCTTTATATTGGTGTTTATCTTGGTGTCGGGTGCGCTCTGTCCTCCAGTCAACGCCTTCCTGAAGACGCATTTGGTGAGTGCTGTTCATCTGCCGGTGCTGGGCAGTACCTTTAAGTTCGGTTGGATTTCGAATGCAGGGTTGATGCTCTTCTTGGGTGCTACGATCGGTGGATTGGTACAGGGGTTGAGTTTCAAGCGACTGATGGTCATCTTGGCCCGAACCACGGTGAACTTGCGCAAGACAGTGGTTACCATCTGTTCGTTGATAGCCTTGGCGAGTGTGATGAACTATTCGGGTATGATAACTTCCATCGCCTCGGGCTTGGTGGCTGTGACGGGTGATTTCTATCCATTGGTAGCTCCGATGATTGGTGCCATCGGTACCTTCGTAACGGGTTCTGATACTTCATCCAATATTCTCTTCGCCAAGCTCCAGGCTCATGTTGCCAACCAGCTCGGCATGACGGGCACTGATACTTTCTTCGGGGTGGAGGGAAGTCAAAGTAACTGGCTTGTTGCCGCCAATACCACAGGTGCTACGGGTGGAAAGATGATCAGTCCGCAGAGCATCGCCATCGCCACTGCCTCATGCGACATGGAGGGTAAGGACGGCGAGATCCTCCGTTCCGCCATCCCATACGCCGTGTTGTATATCGTACTGGGTGGACTTATGGTTTACTTAGGATGCTGATCTCTTGCCCGTAAATGTTTTTTTTGAAAGAAAAGTGTCAAAGTATCATTCTTGACTTTGAAACTTTTTGTAATACATTGATAGATAGATATATATAATAAATGAGACTTTTCGGATTTTGTTCCGAAAAGTCTCATAAAAGTATCATGGAAGTCTCATTTTAGGCTGTTTTATCTTTTCTTTACCAGATACTTCATTCCATTGGCGAAACGCTTGTGGTTCAGTTGCGTCATGTTAGCCAATTTTCGTCCGAATCCCATCAAGCTGTTTACTTTCAGCGACGAACCTATCTGCTTTTTCAGAAAGTCGAAAATCTCGGCGGCCGTCATGTACTCACCTTCCTTCTCGTCGTCGGCAGGTTCGAAGTAGAGACGGAAATACTGGTCTATCGGCTGAACCACCTCAAACTGGCAGTTGCTCTGCATGATGAGCTTCACCTGCTCGGCGTCGAAATAACACTTCTCGCCATTGCCCAACGCCACAAGCGCCTGGGCGAAAAGCTGCTGGTGGTTGGGGCGGACACTCACGTCGATGGGACCCGTCAACTCGATGCCGATGAAACGGCGGTTGCCGGATGGGTCGGTGAGGATGTCGTTCATGTTGCTCGTGGCGATGAAGGAGGCGAGGCGTGGAAACTCCATGACGTGACTTCCGTACGGCGGCTTGTATTTCAGCGTAGGTAACTGGATAAGATTCTTCAGAAAACCCTGTTGCACCTGTGGTGAAATCTGGTTGAACTCGTCAAGATTGATGAGCATGAACTGTGCCATCGCCTGGTACACCTGTCGTTTCTCCGAGAGAATCAGGTTGTCGCTGTAACCCCATTGCAGTTCGGGCGGCAAGAGGCGGCGGCAGAATGTGCTCTTGTTGAAGCCCTGTTTGGAGATGAGGAGTGGAGCCACCGAGTTGCCGTACTGGCGATGCGTGTATCCACGCCATTGGTCCACCATGCCGAGAAACCACGTGTAAAACCAGTCTGCCCAGTATGGATTGTTGGTGGGCACGGTGCGGGCCAAGGCACGGATGTGGTCCTTGCCGTCCCACTTGTTGTGGCACAGATAGAGATACTCTTCTATCGGATTGTAATTCTTGATGTAGTCCGACTCCAGAAAATTCCTCACGTCCTTGATGCTCACCCTTAGTCCAGCCAACTGTACTTCGAGCGTCATTCTTTTCATCACCCTCGGCTCCACGGGTCGGTATCCGTACCATCCTTTCTCCTTCGGCTGGTATTCCACGTATTTCATTACCGAGTTGTATCTGAAATTGTATTGGTTTCTCAACAGCAGCATCATGCTTGCTATGTCGTTTTTCTCGTCTTTGCAGTCCATGTCCTCGTTTCTTGCCTTTCCTTTCGCTTCGGGATCGGCTTGCTGGTCGGTGTCTTCCGTGCGGTAATGACAGTCTATCCTCATCGCCACCGCTTTGGCATTGTAATAAGGGTGGGCATCCAGCGTCATCATGAAACTGTTGTGCAGCGAAGGCTCGTTCGACATGGCAGAGGAAGCCTCGACGGAAGCAACCTGGGCGCCGATGGTGAGCGATGCCTTGACCACGGCTTGGTAGATGGGGTGGATCTGTTGGTAGGCGATGCGATAGAGTTGCTCTGCCTCAGGCTCGGAAGTTGGCAGCTTGTCGTTCTGGTTGGTGAATTTTACCAGCACGATGACGCTCTTTCCGTCGGCACTTTCCAGTGCGGCAAAGGTGGAGGGCAGGATGGCGACCGAACGCTTCACGCCTTCCGTGCCGTCGGGGTCGGTGATGTTGTTGAACTTGAGGAGCAGGATGCCATTACAAACCTTCATCTTCAGGTTGCTGTTCTCGTCCTTCGCAAACTCGGCGGCAGGATAGATGTGCATCCATGTAGGCATGTCCTTGTAGAAACGATAGTCTTCGTCGATGTAGGCGGCGTAGTCTCTGAATCGGGTTACGCTCTGCTTGCTGTCGTCCTTAGCGATGCGCTCCAGTAGTTTCTCCATCGTCTTTGTGCTTACGAGGAGTTGCTTCTTATTGTCGTTGTGTACGATTGTAATCTTCATGATGTTTTTTTTGAAAGCTTGTTGGAAAATGAAAGTATAGTGCCCAAAAGTGGGCTTCCAGTTTGGGCACTTGTTGCCCACTGCGTTGGCAGTGTGTGCCCGAGGCTTGTTCAGTCGATGCCCGAGGCTTGTTCAGTCGATGCCCGTCCGTCGGTCCGTAAGGGAACATGTGGTGGGCACGGAGAAACCATGGGCGGCAGGATTCTTCATCATATACTCGTGAAGTCGATTTCCTCGGCGAAGTATTCGAAATCCACATCCTTGTAACCGAAGCGAGCGAAGAGTTGCTTGATGTGTTCCTGCTGTTCGGGCACGAGTTTCTGTTGTCCCAGTTTATATCGGTAGTACTGTCCCTTGCTGCCGAGGTAGCTTCTCATCTCGGAGCGGAGCAGGGGAGCGTCCTTCACTTTCACCTCGGCAAAGAGCTTGTCGAATCCCCAGGCCATTTTCACGATACGCAGTGGGGCGAAGAACTCGCATTTTCCGTCTTTCAAGGCATTGGGGAAGATAGCATGGCCCCGCTTGGTGTCGTCGTTCTTGTAGAGCGAGGCGAGATAGTGGATACAGTTGTTTTTCATCGGACAAAGTTCGGTGAAGCAGTAGGTGATGATGCCTGGCACCTCGCCAGACTCAAAAGCTTTTCTCAGCAGTTCTTTTTCGTCCATGTGTTATTGGGTATTAAGTTAATAATTGATTATCTTAATAACGTGGAAAATGGCAAAATGTTGCATCGAAAATGATGTTTTTTCGCCAAAAATGCGACTTTTATGATACTTCTATGATACTTCTCGGCATATTTCACGAAAAGTCTCATTGCCGGCAACTGCTAATATATCAATTAGATATAACGGTGCAGAACATCAAAAATGATACTTTGATACATTTTTATAAAAAATAAATTATACGTACGTGTGGGCACGAACCATAATTAATTAAGCCGTCCTTCTACTGGTAATTGTTTTATGTTCCTAAGTTGTATACATCTAAAATTCGACATCGGTTGTTGTTTTGATGCAATTTTCTTTATCTGGTCAATCTCATAGTCTGGCATAGGGAAATGTCTGCGCCATTGCTCATTGAACATTTTCTTGATACCACGGCTTACGGTATCAATCATGTTGAAATCTACCATAGCCCTACACAGGCATTCATTACGGAAATGCGTCTGAGGCTCTTCGTTCCTCAAAACATTCTCCAAAGTTCCAGGAATGAATGTGCCAGCATTGGAATAATATAAGTAGCCTGGATTCTCTACAAAGTTAATCTTTCAGGCAGCCGATAGGCACCACATATACTCCGTCTTCTCTGCGGTAAGCATAGTCTCCTACGGCAGTGAGTACCATCATGAAAGATGGAGCTTTCATCTTGGTCGTGTCTATCTTATCTGCAAGAGCAGTTAGCGTAGAGACTCCTTTTTCGATGGCTTGTGCACCACCCAGCTTAATTTCGATGAGACCGTATGAACCGTTGCGGAGATGGAGAACAGCATCACATTCCAAGCCGTTCTTGTCGCGATAATGATAGACGTTGCCATCTATGGCATCTGCATATACACGAAGATCACGAACGCATAAGGTCTCGAAGAGCAAGCCGAAAGTCTCCAAGTCGTTGATGAGGTCATCAGGACCAAGACCTAATGCTGCCACAGCAATAGATGGATCAACGAAATATCGGGTTTCAGCCGAACGGATGGCAGTCTTGCTGCGAAGGTTCGGATTCCAGGCAGGCATGTCCTCTATGACGAAGATTTTTTTGAGCGCACCGATGTAACTCTGAACAGTCTTGTCTGCCAGCGTCTCATCATCATTTTCCATCATGTCTTGTCGTATGGCTCCGATACTGACTTGTCCACCTTGTGAACGGGCGTATGAACGCAGAAGGAGCTTGGTTCGTTCGCTGTTTCTGCTGATTTCATCTACCCTTGAAATATCAGTCTTAACCACTGCATCGTAATAGTCGTATGCCTGTCGCAAGGCAGCTCTTGTGTTCTTGGTTGTAGCACTGGGCCATCCTCCTCTGCAGACGAGAAAGGCGATATCTTCCAGTTTCAATTTGTTGAAACCTTCTTGGTTTGCATTTCCTTTAAACAGTTCGCTGATACTTACTTCGCCTGTAGATTCTCCCGATTCCCATAATGACATAGGTCGCATGGTAATCCAGGCGAAACGTCCTGTACCCGTGTGATGTATTTTTTCAGATGATGTAGGCACGGCAGAACCAGTGAGGATAAACAAGCCTTCCTCACCTTGGTGGTCCACTTCAAATCGTATGGCATCCCAGATTTGCGGAATGATTTGCCATTCGTCAATGAGACGTGGCTTTTCTCCTTTTAGGAGCATTTTTATCTTTAAATTCGCCATTTCCAGATAGTTGTTTTGGTTGTCTGGGTCTGCCATGTATAGCACGCTTTTGGCCTTTTGTTCTGCTGTGGTAGTTTTTCCACACCATTTTGGTCCTTCTATCAATACGGCTCCAACTTCTTCGAGTCTGTATTCCAATAGTTTATCTGCAATTCTTTTCTTGTATTTCTTCATGTCAAATCTCTTTTATTTCTGCTGCAAATATACAATGAAATCTTGGAATTACCAAATTTGGCTGCATATTTTTACCAAATTTGGCTGAGTTTTGTTACCCAGTTTGGCTGTAATTTGTTACCTAATTTGGCGAAAAAAGACTGTCCTCATCTGAAAGGTTATATCAGATGAGGACAGTTACTGTTTTTTTATCGACATGAAATCAGTTTACGCATGCCTTTTCTCGTAGGCCAGGCTGTGGTCGTGCTTGTCGATGTCGTGTTTCGACTTGCTCTTGATAACCAGCCAAACACCTGAGAAGACGAGGAGGGCGGCAAGAGCCTGCGTGCCTTTGAAGACAGCCAGGCCTACGAGCACGCTGACAGAAACAGAGACCAAGGGCTGCACATAATTGTATACCGAAACCACTGTGGGGCGGAGTGTCTTCTGACCTATCATCATCAGGATGTAGCCCAGATAAGTGCCGAAGAAGATGACGTAGCCCGTTTCCCACCATGCTGATACTGGCACCTCAGCCCATGGGATGGAAGCCACATGAGAGGCGGAGAAAGGCAGAATCATGACCGATGCCCAAGTGAACATCCACTTGTTGATGGTGAAGAGCGAATACTTTCCCACCAAGGGCTTGAAGAGCGACAGATAGAGCGCAAACGACAGTTGTGCGGCCATGCAGAGTAAGTCGCCCCAGATGTTTCCCACCTTGGCATTTCCCGCCGTGGCACTTGTCATGATGATGAGCACGGCACCGCTGCAGCCTAAGAGTACGCCAGCCACCTTCTTCCAGGTGATGGGCTCGTGGAGGATGAGAAACGACAGAATCATGGCGAAGATAGGCATCGATGTAGTCATGATGCTCGAATTGCTGGGCGAGGTGATACTCAGTCCGATGGTGTAGCAGCACTGGTTGAATACCAGTCCGAAGAGTCCTGCTCCAGCCAACTTGATGATGTCGGTTGTAGGGATGTGCTCCCTGCGAGTGAAAAATGAAGTGAGCCAGAAGAGGATGGCTCCGCCCAGAACGCGGAATGATACCATGTCGATGCCCTCGATGCCGTGTGTCATGGCATCCTTGCCTACAGGTGCCATCAGTCCCCAGAATGCGCCCGATCCAAAGAGACACAAGTGGGCTAAAAGTGGTTTGTTGTTACCCATTTTACCTTATTTAATATAAAAAATCGGTGCAAAGGTACAAAATTTCGGTTAAAATGATTATATTTGCCCTAAGTTTTAGAGTTAAAGTAGATAAAAGTATAAACCTATGCAGAAATATGCCGATTATATCAAGCAGATAGAGATAGACTCTCTATGGAGTGGTACCAAGCACATACTTTGGAACCTCGACCGCAGGGTGAACATCCTGAGCGGTGTGAACGGAGTGGGAAAGAGCACCATTCTCAACAAGGTAGTGAAAGGCCTGAGTGCCGGGGGCGAGTTTCCAAGCCATCTGCTCAAGGGTGTTCATCTGAAGGTGGAGCCCGAGGAGGCTAAGTGGATTCGGTTTGACGTGATTCGTTCGGTCGACCGTCCGCTGCTCAACTCTGAGATGATCAGCAAGGTGGATCTTACGCTTGTTACCGAGCTCGACTGGCAGCTATTCCAGTTGCAGCGCAAGTATCTCGACTATCAGGTGAACATCGGCAACCGTATCATTGCCGTGCTGCAGAGTGGCGAACCCGATGCTGCCCAGAAGGCTCAGGCGCTCAGCGAGCCCAAGAGGATGTTTCAGGACATCGTGGACGACCTGTTCCGCGAGACGGGCAAGACCATCATCCGCACTGCCAACGAGATCAAGTTCAACCAGATCGGCGAGGTACTGCAGCCTTATCAGCTGTCGGCAGGCGAGAAGCAGATGCTTGCCATTCTGCTCACTGTGCTGGTGGAAGACAATCAGTCCTATGTGCTCTTCATGGACGAGCCTGAGATCAGTCTGCACTTTGAATGGCAGAAGCAGCTTATCTCCTTGGTGCTGAAGTTGAACCCCAACATTCAGATTATCATGACAACCCACAGTCCTGCTGTGGTCATGGACGGCTGGACCGACCGTGTGACTGAGGTGAACGACATAACGATTAAGTGATGTTTTAGTGTTTAATGTTTAGTGTTTAACTGTTCTGCTTATGGCTAAACGTTTAACCGATAATATCAATTCGCAATACTTCGAGGCCATCAACAAGATGACTCCGAAGAAAGCCCGGCGCAGAATAGTAGTCTACGTCGAGAGCTACGACGATGTGTTCTTCTGGCGCTCGGTGCTTGGCCGTTATGAGGACGACAAACTAACTTTCGATATCATGCTGCCTTCGCGCAACCAGCATCTCGACAGGGGCAAGAAGGCAGCCATCTCCAATATGCTCAAGGGCGTGGGCAGAGACATGATAGCCTGTGTGGATGCCGACTACGACTATATTCTGCAAGGCGCTACGGAGATGTCGAGACAGATGTTGGAGAATCCCTACATCTTTCATACTTATGCCTACGCGATAGAAAACTTCCAGTGTTATGCCAAGGGACTGCACGAGACCTGTGTGATGGTGACGCTCAACGACCATCGCATTTTCAACTTTGAGCACTTCCTGCAGTCTTATTCCCAAACCATCTGGCCTCTCTTTGTATGGCATGTTGTCTTTCTGCAGCGCCGCAAGATGACGATGCACTTCGATATGTGCGAGTTCAACAAGGTGGTGGTGCTTCCCTCAGTACGCATTCAGAATCCGAAGTGGGCGATAGAGTATCTGAGCAAGAAGGTGAGGGCGAAGATGTTCCAGCTGGAGCGCCGTTTCCCCAAACTCAAGGATGCCTTGCCTGAGACGGAACGGATGTTGCGCGACTTGGGAATCAACGACAACAATACTTATCTTTACATCCAGGGTCATCATCTTTTCGACCTGGTAGTGAGTCCGGTGGTGCAGACGGTGTGCGACATTCTGCGCAATGAGCAGGAGAACGACATCCGCGACCGTGCTGTTCACAGCGAACAGGCACGCACCGAAATAGCTTGCTACGAGAACAGCCTCGGCAAAGTAAAGATGATGATGAAGAAAAATACCTACTATCAGTTCTCTCCGGAATTCCAGAAAATACTTGCCGATGTGGAAGAGTATTTGAAAAACTGATATGAGGAAGATAGCTAATATCGGTAGATGTTTACAGAATCAGGGCGAACGCATTTTGATGCGTCCGCCCTGGCAATATTGTCAACGGCATATATTGCTTCTTCGACCGACTTCTGATGCTTGTTTCAAAGACTTCTAGCCTTTATTCGAAGAGGCTAAATATGGCTTGGATAATCCAGCCTATAATCATAAAGACAATTTGGAGGAGACTAATAATGATAAAGCCTCCAAGAATGATTATAATGAAACCTATTAAAAACCAAAACATGTCTTGTCTTATTTGTATGGTTAACGATATTTGTTCGCCTTATACATTCGCTGTATCTCACATTGCTTTTTGATGTAGTCGGAAAATAATTCCATTTCGGCAGAGACTTCCTGGATTTTCTTCATGATGTTGTGTTCGAAGTTGTCTTGGAAGTTGTCGTAGTTGTCATCATTCCATACACTGTTTACAGTTTGGAGCTGCTGCCCCAGTCGGGAGAAAATCTCTAATGTTTGTGCGCTCACGTTGGCGATGTTCTTACCGAATTGTTCAACCATGTCAATGTTGAGCATAGAACTGTCATTTGCCATAATTTCTTGTATTTTAATTGATTAATATTGCATTGAATAGATACTGTGCGTCAGGTAAGAGGAATGGTGTGAAGAGCATCGGTTGTTCGCCATCTGGATAATAGTAGGCACGTAAGTGCTCATTGTCATCGCTCAACGACTGTACGTCGATGTCTTCCCCGAAGCGGAGTGGTGCAAGATGCTTGTTTTCACTCTTTAGGATAACTCTATGTTTGAACAATCCTATTGCCTCTTTTCCGAACTCATCGAAGAGAATGTTGCCAGGCTTGTCTACTTGCATCAACACGTGAACATGATGCTTCGGTCCTTCGTCTAAGATGTACTTCAGTGCCTCTTGGTATTTCTTGACCTTGCTTCCATCAGTTATGTTGTTTGCTCCTAAATCAGGTAATGGGTCGAAAGAAAGCATTTCCAAGCCGCCTACAGCCGGTTTAATCTCCGTGGCTTTCTTTTCTTCCACCAGCAAGCTGTTTCTCTTCATTTCACTGAAACGATCTTGTCCAAGAATGGTGAGAATCAAATTGGGTGCCGTGTCGCGGTAGATGTCGTCTGCTATCATTTTCAGATACTTGCCTCCTTCCGACTGCTGGATTATCTTGCAGTATGCTCGCTTTTCGAGTTCTGCCAGCAATGGCTTGCATTGTGACATGGGATTGTTGGTGCAATCTAATACGATGAAATTGCAAGGTGTGTTGGACTGCTCATAATATGCCATGAGGGATACGAGCGCATTGATGGCTGTAGCGGTGGCTTGCTCCTGGCGATTTGCACCCCAAACAATGATGTTCTCGCTGAAGTCTTGTGTCAGTGTGATAGCTGTGCTTTGCTGGTTGAGACCGATGCTGCGACCTATGGTTGCAACTGGTGCGCCATAACTCTGTGTCTTGGCAGACTGCAAATCTTCTGTTTGCAGGTGATAGATAGAAGAACCACTGAAATAAGCCTCTCCATTGCTTTGCTTGGTAGTTGATTTCTCGCGAGCTTTCTCTATGGCATCGGCGAGTTCTTCGTCTGTGGCATAGAAGGTTTGTACCTTGCTCTGCAACTCACGCTTGTGGTAATAGCAGGCTTGACCTGTTGGTTGCTTGCTGGTAAGCTTATCACTGTCAGGGACAAGTTTGTTTGAGTCGGATGCTGCACTCATCAGCAAGAAACATTCTGTGAGGTTCTTCAATATTTGTCCAGAGATATCTGTCTCGTCGAGTTGTTGGGTCGCAAGAAGCATGTGGATACCTTGGCTACGTCCTTGTGTGGCGATGACATTGAGAATCTCGGAGATTTCTCTTTGGATAGCCATTCCATAGGAATTGGATGTTGGCTTGGCAAACATCACTTGGCATTCATCTGCCACAAACAGAATCTGTGGAAGTCTGGATGTCGGATTTTTCTTGTTGTAACCATCGATGTTGTTGACTGCATTGTCTCGCCATAGTTTTACACGTCTTTTGTTCTCTTCCTGCAACTCTCGTAGAACTTCTAAAGTCATCTGAGGGTCAGAATTGTCAACCAGTAACGCCTTTACATGCTTTACACCACGATAGCGGTTGAATTCTACTCCCTTGAAGTCCATCAAGTAGAGCATCAAGTCTTCTGGTGCATATTTCAGTATGGCGGCACTGATGATGTTGTTCAGTAAGACAGACTTACCAGAACCTGACTGTCCAAGAATGAATCCATGGATATAGTCACCAGAGTTGAATCGCAAGGTAACAGGATGTTTGTCTTCTGTGTCGAGTCCTACGGTTATGCTGATTTCTGATGTTACATCCGTATATTCGCTATGAGATATAGAGGCATAGTCTGCCTTTAGCACCTGTCGTGTACCCTTTTCGTTGATACGTTTGTTGAAATCAACACGAAATGCATCTGCCAGTGCAGGATGCTCGGCGATAGGAGTGTGGTTTACCATCAGGTTGTTTCGAATTCCACTGAGAGTCTGTAAACTGATATTTGTTACAGTTTCACTGGTGAGAATGTCTACTGCATCCTCTTTTAAATTCGGAGCATCAGCGTTGTGCATCACAATAAAGTAGATGCCACCCTTTGCTCCATTCTCAAACAGAGGTTGTAGTTCTGCAGTCACATTTTCATAGCGTGCAGGATAGTCGTTCAATACGACAACCTCGTATGGCATGACGATTTCTTGGTGCTTTTCGTTATACCTTGCAATGTCACCATATTTGCCCATCACCATCTGCATACGTTCTTTTAGACGCTTGATGCAATCTCGTGCGGCAGCTTCGTCCATAATGACATTACCATTATAGATTGTTTCATCGTAGCCAACTGTAACAAAGTCTGCCATGCCACTCATCATCTGGTCGAAGATGTTGAATCTGATTTTTCCAGGAGCGAAGCATAGCAGCATATTCTGCATCAGTGCGGTCAGTTGTCTTTTTGCAACAGACTGTAGTTCACCATTATAGTTGATGACAAAGTTTTGCTTTCTATATCCGTCGTTCTGCCACTTTACATAAGTTGGAGTAACAAATGGTTCTCCATTGATATAATCAATGGCAGCGATATTGTCTGGAATGATAGGGGCGGTATATCGTTTATTGGCATCTAATGCTATTCGATTGATGGTTCTTCTTACCTCTTCGTCCGACATACTATCAGCAAAGTTGTATTGCAGAAGTTCTGGGGCAGAATCACGCATAGCATTAAATAAGGAAACTGTGCGTTCTCTAACGGCTTGGGCACGCTCGTTATATTCCGCCTCATTTTCTGTATCAATGCGCGAGAGGTCAAGAGTATAAGCTCCCATCAAAGCTTGTATGTAATTTAATGTCTCCATTAGGTCTTTCGTTATCTGTTCTTTACTGGTCGTATGACCATCTGCATAGTCTTGGCTATGCTATACAGGTTTCCTGTATATTGGCTAAACTCCAAATACATGGCACGGTCGGTATATTGTGCATCCGAGGTGTCGCTCCAATAGCGTCCTGCCATTCCATAAGAGTCGTATTGCTGAGCAACACACGAACCTCCTGCTGGTAGAAATATGTTATTGCCGTTGGCTGCCAGTATTTGGAATCCTGGCATACCATTGGTTACAGTCCATGTCCATTGGCAATTCTGCATCAGTTCGGTCATTTCCTGTTGGGTAGGAAGTCTCCAATCTTCCCCCCACATGTTGATAGCTTCTTTCTTGCTTGTCCATGCGGCATAAACACCTGGTTGCTCACTGCTGCGAGCACCTATGTTGTGGGAAGCCCAGAGTACAGACAATCCGAGGTCTACAGGTTCTGCGGTTCCTCGTCTTATTCTTTCTTCTGCAAGTTCTTTGGCTTTACGTTCGGCTTCCTGTTGAAGTCTTGTGCGTTCGGTCTCTTCCTTAGCCTTTCTCTCTGCTTCTTGTTTTCGGATAAGCCACAATGGTGTTATGTTGACCTCTTTGTCAAAGACGCTTTTTGGGGTGGCGCAAGGCTTCAAGGCGAAGGACAATGATTGTCCCCCGCTTTGAGCATTGATGATTATGTTTTCTAAATCTGATAAATAGCTATTCATATCCTTGTATGTTTATAGCGTTGGTGGTACTCCTGGGGGTGTTGGTGGGGTAGGAGGTACGGCAGATGTTGGTGGAGGTGGTGTTTGGGGAGCATTCAAGATGGATGCTACCTCTGGAACTTGAATTGCAGGTGTCCAGTTGATACCTTCCTTCCACACCAAAGTTTGTGCGGTAAGTCCTCCTGTTCTCACCATCTCTTTCAGCATATTGTAGTCGAATGGTCCTTGAGTCTGACCACCGATGGCTACATAGATGCTTACTTGTGGTATCTGTGGTGGAACTTGTGGGGCAGGTGAAGGAGTAGGTGTGCCTGAGTTGATGCCACCACTCATGTTGATGCCTGAAGGTTGACCGATTTGTGCGGCAGGTTTAGGTCCGCTAATGCCATTGATTCCCGAAGGATTGAAGCCACCTACAGGTTGCCCCATGTTAGGCATGCCACCCATTGCCATTCTGCCGCTTTTCTGCATCTCGTCGATTTGAGCATTGTAAGCCTTTTCGCCAAGATCGCGCTGGATGCGCATCTTCTCACCTCGGTCTTTGATGTCCTGGGCACGCATCTGTCTATCCATGTCGAGGTTTGCACCACGGTTGTACAAGTCTTGCTTTTGGGTTTCTCGCATGGCATCGATGTTGAGCTGTGACTGCGCTTTCATCTGGTCCATGTTTATCTTATGCTGGGTCTGAGACATTTCTGCAGCTTGTCCCTGTGTTAATGCTCGGAGTTGCTTGTAGCTTTCGTCATCTGCATCATACTCGATGGCATTGAGGTCTACTGCACGCACGTTGATAGCGAAATCTATAGCCAGTCTCTGTTTGAGATACTGATTCAGAATCTCTCCGATCTCCAGTATCTTCTTTTCCATCTGCACGACAGGGATGCTGTGGTCTGTAGGGATGTTGCTTACCACAGACTTTACATATTTTATTACCGCATCCTTTATTTTCTTCTGAAATGCTTCCATGTTAAAGCCTACAAGTCGATGCAGGCGAATGAATCCTTTGTAGTCTTCGATATTGAAATTGATAGAACCACGTACAGCCACAGGTACATTGAGATCTGGATAACGTGGATCGTTAACGCCAAAGTATGGAACGGCAAAGCGTACTACGTTACTGCCAGCAAGGTTGATGAAAAACACTTCGCTAAGGTCTTCGCTGGCTGTCGTGTTAGCCGGTCCTTCGATTGTTGTCTGTGAAGAGCCTACCAATACAGCCACCTCGCCATCTTTCACAATGATGGAAGTGCCGCTTTTTACGGCACCTCCTTGATATTTCCAGATGAGGAACTCAGCCTCATCGCAGCGGACAATAGTCTGACTATCATTTCCGCCTAGTATTTTACTAAAGAATCCCATTGATTAAATTATTGATTTTGGCTTGAAGATATGCTAAACTCTGTTCGCCATTATACCATATTGGTATTTCTGTTTCTGTACAAGATTTATAATAGATACCAAAACTTTCATATTTATTACCAGTTTTCTTAAATACAGCAATGCAGTCATTTAAAATGGTATTGCTTTGCTTTGTACTTTTTATAAAGTCTGCGGTAATTTCATATTCTGCATTTTCTGGCTTTACTTCTTTTATACATACACAATCTCCATTTGGTATTGAAATACAGTGTTGCTTGTTCTTCTTTTTAAGGAGAATCTTATCCAAATTTACATACATTATGTTTTTTTGATAATTATACTGTTTTTATTACTCTTCTTTATTACCAGAAGTCTCCAAATCATCCATTAAAGATTCTGGCTTCTCGTATCTAGATGCCTTTTCTGTGTCGCCTTTTTCCATGTAATAGTCATATAGAGGCTCAGAAACATAAATCTTATCAGTGGAATTTGTGAAATGTGCGTTTGCTGCATTTACTACATCTTTGGCACCGTCAATATCACCTTTTTTGACAAGCTTTCTTACATATGAAGATATTTCTCCTTGATGGTCTTCGACAGAATATGGATTTGCTGTTCCTAGTTTTGAAATAACATCTTCTTTGTTGTCTTGCAGGGCAAACGCATCAAACTTTTTACCTTTTAACATATA
>ERZ780131.130-NODE-130-length-18362-cov-15.488_pt1 | contig 18362 bp, 16 predicted proteins | sample MGYA00433081_ERZ780131 | MGnify/ENA primary metagenome ERZ780131 (study PRJEB29588, sample SAMEA2147193) | human gut metagenome | biome: human gut; feature: human-associated habitat; material: faeces | place: Denmark | collected 2008/2010 ... | reverse complement strand
AGGCAAAGTCACGCATCAACCAGGCAAAGAAGGAGGGCAAGACTCCACAGCCAGCCGACCTCGCACTCGTGAAGACCGAGAAGCAGAACGCCTTCGCCATCGCACAGTACACCGGAGTGATGAACATCGACAAGTTCGCCCGCCACATCTCAAGCCACGGCAGCGTGTACAGCAGGGCAGACATCGCAGCCATCCTCTACCTCACCGTCGACTGTATGCGAGAGCAGTTGCTTGAGGGCAAGAAGATCCGCCTCGGCGACCTCGGTGACTTCTCCGTTTCTCTCTCCAGCAAGGGTGTGGAGGACCCCAACGCCTTCAATGCTCAGAACATCACTGGTGTGAAGGTAATCTGGGAGCCAGGCGCAGAGTTCAAGTCACTCCGTGACGACGCAGAGTTCAACCTCGTTGCATCCCGCGACGCACAGGCTGCCGTCATCAAGGCCATCAAGCAGGGCAAGGACAACGTCGACATCAGCAAGCCTGCCTCTCCTTCTACTGGCGGCACTACCGAAGGCGGCGGTTCTCAGACTGGCGGCGGTTCTCAGACTGGCGGCAGCGGCGACAATACCCAGGGTGGTGGCGGCTCTCAGACCGAAGGTGGCGGCACTGGTGACGGAGAATAATTTTTAGTCAAGAGTATTTTTGAGTCAAGAATTTGAGAAACAGAGAATCAACGTTCACCGCGCGTAGCGGATAGGTAATAAGAGAAAAATTCTTAAATTCCTCAAATTCTTGACAAAAACAAAAAATATTCTTGACAAAGACAAAAATCTTCTTGACAAAACTTTGATAAATACTTAGATTGATGAAAACATTCTATGTCTCGCTCATTCTTTCCATCCTTCTTCTCGTAGGTGGATTCTTGAGTCCTCCATTAGGAATAATCGACAGCAGTGTTCTTACTGCAGTAGGACTTCTCTTCGCATTCGCCACTCTTGCCCAGCTTCCCCAAATGCTTGCAGCCATTGCCCAGGGTCGCACCTTCCGCCTCACCAAGGGCGACTTGACAGCAGAGGTGACAAGCAACTCTGGTGAAACGTGACAGGAAAATCTAATACAATCAGGCTCGCTCCATAAGGGGTGAGCCTGATTTATTTTAGTCATTAGTCATTTTTGTCAAGGTCATTTTTGTCATTTTCGATTTTTGATGATCTTCGCAAGATTTTGTCATTGGTCATTTTTGTCAAAGAACAACAAAATCAAGGAACCCCAAAATGGAAACATCAGCTTAATAAATCTTAACATGGAAAACAAAAGAAATTATCCGATTCTGTCATTACAAGCCAACACACCATAAAATGAGAAGTCATAAATCATTAGTCTTTTATCTCGAAAGTAATCGGTTAAATAAAATTAAGATTCTGTGTGTTTTTCGTAGAATTTATATATCTTTGTACCGAAATTAAAAGTATTGAATTTATATGGCAAACTTGAATAGAATTAAAGTTGTTCTTGTTGAGAAGCAAAAACAGGAAAATGGCTGGCTGAACAATTAGGTAAGAGCAATTGTACAATAAGTAAATGGTGTAGTAATACAATCCAACCAGACTTGCAAACACTCGACAAAATATCCCAATTATTAGAGGTTGACAGACGAGAACTTCTCACACCCTCTAATTTCAACAATTAAGTTCTAACTTCAGTTTAAAATAAAATGAAATAATATGAAACAAAAATTAGATATAAACTCACTAATTTCATCTGCAAAAGAATTCTGCAAGATAGAAAGTGAACAAAATCGTAAGGAACTGTTTGGAGTTACCGATGGTAAAGCCGTTGGTACATTTGTAGAACATGCGTTTCAACATTATCTTGAAGAAAGATTCGACATGACAGTTGGAAGTTCTGCAGTAGGACTTGATTTACCATCTGTCAACTGTGATATAAAGGTAACTTCTATTAAACAGCCACAATCAAGTTGCCCTTACAAAGACAGTAAACAGAAAATCTATGGATTAGGCTACAACTTGATAGTCTTTGTCTATAAAAAGCATGATGATACGAAAAGTAAGACTGGTCGTTTGGAGTTTGTGTCTTGCTCATTTATTGACAAGTCAAGAACTGCAGATTTCCAGACAACTAAAGGTATTTGTGATATAATAGAAAGGGATGGCAACCAAGACGATATTTTTGCATTCTTAGTAGAACGCAATATTCCAGCCGATGAAGTCACATTGATAAACATTGCAAAAGATTTATTAAATAACCCACCATTGATAGGCTATCTTACTATTTCAAATGCTCTTCAATGGAGATTGCAGTATGGTCGCATTGTGAACCTTTCTGAAGAAGTAAATGGTATAACATCTATAATTAAATATGAATCAGAGTCTTAATAATTTTCTAAATTCACTAAAGGGCAAGCCATTAGAACAAGCCAATAAAGAGGCAGAATCGGTCTGTGGAATTGTCGATTTTTTTGACACGGAGGATTATTCTGTCTCTGAAAAAATTGAGCAAGAAAAGAGGGTTGAATATGGAGATTGGCAAACCAACTTTGAATTAGCTTGCAGAGTTTGTCTGTTAATCAAGAATCAAGGTATCACTCCTGAAGTTATAATAGAGCCAACATGTGGTATCGGTAATTTCATTTTAGCTTCAGTAATTGTATTTGGTGATACAGCGAAAGATATTTATGGAATTGAAATTTACAAGCCATATCTTAATGAATTAAAATTTAGATTTTTAGAATATGCTCTAAAAAATCCAGGTGTGATAAATAGTCGCATTCACCTTATTCATCAGAGTATATTTGGCTTTAACTTTGATTCTTTGCAAATTGATAACAATAAAAATGTTCTTGTCGTTGGTAATCCGCCATGGGTGACAAACAGCAAACTTAGTGAAATCAATAGCGAGAACCTGCCGAAGAAATCAAATTTCAAGAACGTCAAAGGATTAGAGGCTATAACTGGCAAAGCAAACTTTGACATTGCAGAATATATAACTTATCAACTTTTAGATAGTTTTCATAGTCAGAATGCTTGCTTGGCTTTCTTGATTAAAAACTCTGTTGCTAAAAATATTGTATATGAGCAAAAAAACGGCAAATACAATATTGAAAATATGACTCAATACAATATTGATGCCAAAAAAGAGTTTAATGTTTCTGTGGCTGCTTGCTTATTTGTAGCAAAACTTGGAAAAGGAAATGCAAAACAATGTTCAGTAACTGACCTATATACTCTTGACCCTCCTTTTTCATATGGTTGGGTAAAAGGATGTTTTGTTGCAAACGTTGATGACTATATGAGCTACTCTAATATAGATGGAGAATGCCAACTAACATGGTGGTCAGGTCTAAAACATGATTGCTCTAAAGTCATGGAACTCGAGAAGAAAGATGGTAAATTCTACAACAATTTGAAAGAGGAGGTTGATATAGAACCAGACTTGGTCTATCCTATATTAAAAAGCTCCGACTTAAAGGATGAAGAAGTGACTTCATTTCGCAAATACGTTATAGTTACCCAAAAAAGTACTTCGGATGATACAAACCGTATTAAGATTAAACAACCTCAAACATATAGTTATTTGGTGAATCATTCTGCATGGTTTGACAAACGAGGAAGTGTAATTTATAGGAAAAGACCAAAATTTTGCATTTTTGGAATAGGTTCATACTCATTTCAGCAATATAAGATAGCAATTGCAGGACTATATAAAAGTACCCGCTTTTCATTGGTAAAGCCAATGGACAATAAATGCGTCATGTTAGATGACACTTGCTATCTTCTTGGCTTTGATGACGAAGATACAGCTAATTGCGTATTAAAAATATTGAACAGTGAAATTGTTCAAAGATTTATGAAATCGCTGGTCTTCTATGATGCTAAAAGGAGTATCAATAAAGATCTTCTTATGAGAATCGACCTTAAAAAAGCGGCAAAAAAATTATATACAGCGGATATGTTGTCCGAGACTGAATACGACATTGTTATGAGTTGTTTTGAAAGAAAGACGGAACTACAATCACTGCCTTTATTTGCCTAAGTCGTGGGCTCCCGACTGACCATAAGCATTAGCCTTAAGGTCAGTCGGTTTATTATTCCCCAAAGTTCTTCGCAATAATCACTCCTACAGCTCCTGCAACCACAAAGATGCCGATAGTAAAGAAGAACCAAAAGAACCACTGGGCATAGTGACCGAGATAGCAGCCATCATATTCCTTGTATCGTTCACGGACTTTTTCCGTTCATCAGCAAACATGGAATTGACCTCACGAATATGCATCTGCATCTGTGCCGTCATCCATTGGCGTTCTTTGGCAAACAGTTTTTGGATTTTCTGCCAGTCAGCATCATTGACATTTACAGACACCTTTAATTATTTTTTCACAGTTAACTATAGCATATTTGTGTATTTTATGCACAGGTATTTCTGCTGCCATTTTAAGCCTCCGGTGTCATTATGTCATTATTGTCATTCGCCACTCTTGCCCTGCTTTCCCAAATGCTTGCAGCAATTGCCCAGGGTCGCACCTTCCGCCTCACCAAGGGCGACTTGACAGCAGAGGTGACAAGCAACTCTGGTGAAACGTGACAGGAAAATCTAATACAATCAGGCTCGCTCCATAAGGGGTGAGCCTGATTTTTGTATTGTGGTCATTTTCGGTCATGGTCATTTTGGTCAAACTCGACTTTTGATGACCTTTCGCAAGATTTAGTCATTTAGTCATTAGTCATTAGTCATTTTCGATTTTTGATGAACCTTTTCGCAAGTGTCCCCGTCGTCACCATGAGAAATGGCAAGGCGAAAGGCATCCTCGAAGGATGAGGAAAGTGTGATGATATAGAATGACAAAATGACGAAAGAAACAAATTAGGAACAACAAAATCAAGGAACCCCAAATTGAAAGCATGAGAAAACATAAATTAACACGGAAAAGAACGGTAATTTTCCTTTTTGTCATTTTGCGAGTGTAGTCTATAAATAAAATACGGTTTGCCCTTATTTTTTGTACTCCATCAAAGTTGATATAACACAATAATTAATCTCATAGGACGTTAAATAAAAATAAAGATTTTATGTTTTTTCGTTGTATTTCTATATCTTTGCACCAAAATTATACAAAAAGGAATATATGGCTAATTTGAATAGACTTAAAGCTGTGCTTGCGGAGCAAGATAAAACAGGAAAATGGCTTGCAGAACAACTTGGAAAATCGACTTGTACTGTGAGTAAATGGTGTAAGAATTCTGTTCAACCAGATTTACAAACATTAGAGCGTATTGCTCAGTTACTAAATATTGATAAAAGAGATTTACTAACTCCTTCTCAAAGGGATTAAGTACAAATTTTAACAAAACGCATGAACTGGAACAACTTTAGTTTTATAGATTTATTTGCAGGTATTGGAGGTATCAGATTGGGCTTTGAATCTGTTGGTGGGCATTGTGTGTTCTCGTCTGAATTTGACGAGAGTGCTTGTAAAACTTATGAAGCAAATTTTGGAGAGCACCCTTCAGGAGATATAACAAAAATAGCGGCAAAAGATATTCCAGACTTTGATGTCCTTCTTGGAGGTTTCCCTTGTCAAGCATTTTCTATTATAGGGAAAAAAGAAGGATTTGAAAATGAGACTTGTGGTACTCTGTTCTTTGAAATTGAAAGAATTTTAAAAGAAAAAAAACCAAAAGCCTTTATGTTAGAGAATGTGCGAAATCTCACCGCACATGATAAAGGAAATACATTTAAGGTAATCAGAACCCATTTGGAGGCTTTAGGTTATACCGTATATGCTAAAGTGTTAAACGCCTTGGACTATGGTGTTCCTCAGAAGAGAGAGAGAATTATTATAGTTGGATTTAAGGACAATATATTATTCTCTTTCCCAGACCCAGTTCCTGTATCACGTAGGAAAACTTTAAAAGATATTCTTGAAGTTGATGTTGATGAGAAATATTATGTAAAAGATAGAATAAGAGAATCCAGACTTATGCGTTTAAAGGATCCTAACTATCCTAAGCCATATATCTCTCATGAAAATATGGCGGGGAGTATCACTCCTCACCCATATTCCTCATGTTTGAGAGCAGGGGCATCTGCAAATTATATTCTCATAAATGATGAACGAAGACCGACAGAAAGGGAAATGTTACGAATACAAGGCTTTCCTGATACTTTCAAAATAGTTGTGCCATATAGCCAGATAAAACATCAGACTGGTAATTCTGTAGCTGTTCCTGTAATAAAAGCAGTTGCAAACCAGATGATAAACGCATTAAAACAATTTGAATCAAATAAAGTGTCATGATAACAAAAGAGCAAGCAAAGGCAGCTTTGGACAATGTCATCAAAAAGTCAAGAGTTCACATGTATAAGCCAATACAGGTAGCCGAAATACTTTATAGAGATAGAGTTTATAAAGATATAAACCTTTTGTCTTTAGAGGATTATAGAACAAAAAGCAAGAAGTGGAGAGATGAGGTCTCTATTGTACTGCTCGGTAGAGTAAGTAAAAGTACTGCTCGATTCCAAGATGACTTGTTCAACGACAATGCAACCCCTCCTGCTGTTTTAGACGTTCTTGGTAAAGAGAATCGTAGAACAAAAGGAGCAGTAGAAGCATATATTTATAGTAAGTTTGACAACAAACATGAGCAGTTATCAAATGCTTTGGCTTATTGCTTAGACGCAAAAGTCACAACATTTGATGTAAAGAAATTCATAGATTCATTTTGGAACGAACCAGGTTTGAAGAGAAGTCTTGATAAAATCTATGAGATTATCGTCTATGCTTTGTTTTCAACATTGGTTGAAGCAATGGAACTTGAAGTTGAAGTTACAATAAAGGAAGATGCTTATCCTCTACTTAAAGAATTTGAAGATTTTACTCAAAAGGTAATGTGCTTGGATAGTTCAACTCCGCAGCATATACAAGAAGCGAGAGTCTATCGTGTCGGTGTTACCAATGCTGCTGATAGAGGCCTTGATATGTATTCAAATTGGGGACCAGCTATTCAAATTAAGCATTTGAGCTTAGATATTTCACTTGCAGAAAGCATTGTTAATAGTGTGTCAAGCGATAGAATCGTTATCGTCTGCAAGGATGCAGAGAAGGATGTAATCATTTCTCTGCTTTCACAAATTGGATGGAGAAGCCATATTCAGAGTATTGTTACAGAAAATGATCTTATTAATTGGTACGAGAAAGCTCTTCGTGGAAGCTACTCAAATCTAATAGGAGAAAAACTATTGTATAGTCTTGCAAGTGAAATAGCAGAAGAATTTCCTTCTGTAGACAATACTCCTGATATTATAAAAAATAGACATTACGAATTAATTTCTGATCCTTTCTGGAAATAATAGGCAAAGCAATTGTTGTACAACACTTAAAATATAGGTATAAAAATAGCAATAGCAAAATCTTTAATATTGAAAAGAGTAATCATAGCAGGATGTTGTGATTTTAGTGACTATAAAACACTTAAGGAGTGTAGTGAGTATTATCTTCAGAACAAGATTAATACTCACAATGTCATCATTGTATCTGGTCATGCATTAGGAACCGACTCACTAGGTGAAAGATTTGCAGCAGAACACAATCTTCAATGTAAGGTATATCCTGCTGAATGGAACAAGTATGAACGAGTAGCTGGATCTATCCGTAACAATCAAATGACAGAAGCTGCTGATGCTTTGATAACATTTTGGGGACGGTAAGAGTTTTGGCACAAAATCAATGATAGATATTGCAAAATCAAAAAGATTGAGGATTGCAGTAGTTAGAATTTATAAATCAGAATAATATGAAGACATTTCTTGATATAATGAAAATTCTTTTAACCAAAGATGGGAATAGATGGGTATTTGCTACATTATGTGCAGATGTAGTTGCTTTATTTTTTATCCGCTGTATCTTTACATGGATAGTTTTTGTCTTTTGTTGTGCCTACCTTATTTGGCCTCTAATTATTTTTTTGTTTCAACGATATAGAAGTTATAGGGAAAAACAAAAATATAAGCGACAAAATGCAAAGAAAGAAGCTGATGATCGTGTCATGCGAAAAAAATTAGCTAAGGACTTATTTCATACGTTGAAGTACTTACCAAAACAATTACTGTGTTATGCAATATTAAAAGGGGAAAAAAGTTCTACATTTCAAAATGTTTGGATGTTTAATGATTTTAATGAAATCTATCCTATAGAGATAAATAAAATTGAATCCCTGAGAGTTCCGCATTATCCTCAAATTGAATTTACTAAAATACAAACTAACAATAGACAAACATCTATAATGATTTTGCCAGAGTTAGTTGAACTTATTATGAATGAGATTGCTAATAATCGGTACACACTAGAAAAGGTGGTGGAAAACATTAATAAGTATTATGACATGATTAATGAATGAGTACTAAAATTGAGTTGCAAAAAATGGTTGTGTAAAAAGAACAGTCACTGTACTGCTTACACAACCATTTTTTTATTAACCATAGTACCGTGTTATCGCAATACTTATAATCCCAACAAACACACTAAATCCCAATATGAAGAAGAACCAAAAGAACCACTGGGCATAGTGACCGAGATAGCAGCCATCATATTCCTTGTTTCGTTCACGGCCTTTCTTCCGTTCATCAGTAAACATTGAATTGACCTCACGGATATTCGTCTGCATCTGTGCGGTCATCCATTGGCGTTCTTTGGCAAACAGTTCTTGGATTTTCTGCCAGTCAGCATCATTGATATTTACAGACACCTTTAATTATTTTTTCGCAGTTAACTACAGCATATTTGTGATTTTTATGCACAGGTATTTCTTCTGCCATTTTTGTTTTTATAGCTGTTAAGCCGCCGATGTCATTATGTCATTATTGCCATTCGCCACTCTTGCCCAGCTTCCCCAATTGCTTGCAGCCATTGCCCAGGGTCGCACCTTCCGCCTCACCAAGGGCGACTTGACAGCAGAGGTGACAAGCAACTCTGGTGAAACGTGACAGGAAAATCTAATACAATCAGGCTCGCTCCATAAGGGGTGAGCCTGATTTATTTTAGTCATTAGTCATTTTCGACTTTGGAAGCCATCTTTGACAGACAGGAACAAAAAGGCATAAAAAAGCGGAGCACGATTTCACAACCACACTCCGCGCAAACTTAAACAACCAATAAAAGAAATAGATTGATCGTTCAATTTCTGTTCTGTATCTGATCAAGAGTTAACAGCGCACTCCGCTACGCACGGCGGAGTGCAGCCGTTTGAAATGTTACGGCATTATCGGATGAACAGGAGCTCACGATACTTAGGCAGCGTCCAGAGCTCGTCGGCTACGGTGAGCTCCAGTTTGTCTATCTGATAACGGATCTCCTCCATCTTTGGAGCCACCGTGTCGTGGTAAGCGATTGCCTTGTCGTGCTCGCTCTCGATCTTGTTGGCCACCTTGCGGGCATTGACCAACTCCTCGACACCGGTCTCGATGATCTGTGTGCGCTCGGCTATCTTCTTGATGATGTTGATGTTGCGGGCGGTGAGCTTCTTGCCCTCGTCCTCGCCGAAGATGTCGATCATATTCTCCACATTCTTTGCCAACTGGCTCTGATAGTGGGTGGCGACAGGGATGATATGGTTCATGGACAGGTCGCCCATCACACGGGCCTCGATCTGTATCTTCTTGGTGTAGGTCTCCCACTTCACCTCGTTGCGGGCCTCGAGCTCGTTCTTCTTCATCACGCCCATGCTCTCGAACATCTCGATGGATGCTGGGTCGAGATAGCGCTCGAAGATCTTAGGACAGCTCTTCTCGCAGTCGAGTCCGCGCTTGGCAGCCTCTTCCACCCACTCGTCGCTGTAACCGTTGCCGTCGAAACGGATAGGCTTGCAGGCCTTGATGTCCTGGCGAACGATGTCGATGATGGCTGAGGTCTTGTCCTCGCCCTTGGCGATGAGTGCGTCGACACGCTTCTTGAAGTCGGTGAGAGCTTCGGCTACTGCGGTGTTCAGCACGATCATGGCTGAGGCACAGTTGGCCTCGCTACCTACGGCACGGAATTCGAAGCGGTTGCCGGTGAAGGCGAATGGTGAGGTACGGTTGCGGTCGGTGTTGTCAATCATCAACTCAGGAATCTCAGGAATGTCGAGCTTCATGCCCTGCTTGCCAGCCATGACGAAGAGGTCTTTCTTATCGGCCTTCTCGATATGGTCGAGCAGGTCGGTGAGCTGCTTGCCAAGGAAGGAAGAGATGATGGCTGGTGGTGCCTCGTTGGCACCCAGACGATGAGCATTGGTGGCACTCATGATAGAAGCCTTGAGCAGACCGTTGTGACGGTATACGCCCATGAGGGTCTCGGTGATGAAGACTACGAAACGAAGGTTGTCCTCTGGTGTCTTGCCTGGACCATGGAGCAGGATGCCGGTATCGGTAGAGAGACTCCAGTTGTTGTGCTTACCCGATCCATTGATGCCTGCGAAGGGTTTCTCGTGCAGCAGGACACGGAATCCGTGATGGCGTGCCACCTTCTTCATCAGGCTCATGAGGAGCATGTTGTGGTCGACAGCCAGATTGGTTTCCTCGAAGATTGGCGCCAGCTCAAACTGGTTGGGCGCTACCTCGTTGTGACGTGTCTTGCAAGGGATGCCGAGTTCGAGTGCCTGTATCTCGAGGTCTTTCATGAAGGCCTGTACGCGCTCGGGGATGGCTCCGAAGTAATGGTCGTCCATCTGCTGGTTCTTGGCTGAGTCGTGGCCCATCAGGGTGCGGCCTGTAAGCATCAGGTCGGGACGGGCTGCATAGAGGCTCTCGTCGACGAGGAAGTACTCCTGCTCCCACCCCAGGTTGGAAATGACTTTCTTCACATCGGGATTGAAGTAGTGGCATACGTCGGTGGCTGCCACGTTGACGGCATGGAGTGCACGGAGCAATGGTGCCTTGTAGTCGAGTGCCTCACCGGTGTAGGAGATGAAGACGGTAGGAATACAGAGTGTATCGTCGATGATGAATACTGGCGATGTAGGATCCCAGGCAGAATAGCCACGTGCCTCGAAGGTGGAGCGGATACCGCCTGATGGGAATGAGGAGGCATCTGGCTCCTGCTGTACGAGCAACTTGCCTGAGAATTTTTCAATCATACCGCCCTTGCCGTCGTGCTCGATGAAGGCATCGTGCTTCTCGGCTGTGCCCTCGGTAAGAGGCTGGAACCAGTGTGTGTAATGGGTTACGCCATTCTCGTCGGCCCACTGCTTGATGCCCTTGGCCACGGCGTCGGCGATGTTGCGGTCGAGTCGTGCGCCATTGTCGATTACGTCTACCAGTTTCTCATAAACATTGGCTGGCAGATACTTGTACATCTTCTGTCGGTTGAATACCTTCTTGCCGAAGAACTCACTGGGTCGCTCACCGGGAGCTGCCACTTCAGCTGGCTTTCTCTTGGAAGCCTCTGATACGGCTTCAAATCTTAAATTGCTCATACCTTTATATATTTTATGTTGAATTATTTTACTGATTACTCTTGCCCCATCCACTTGGCGATTCGCTGCATCGCCTCGCGGCAGTCATCGTGCTCGCCAAAGGCAGTGAGACGGATGTAACCTTCGCCCGAAGGACCGAATCCTACGCCCGGGGTGCACACCACGCTGGCTCCATAGAGCATCTCTTCGAAGAACTTCCAGCTGGGGGTGTTGCCAGGGGTCTTCACCCAGAGATAAGGTGCATTCTCGCCGCCGTAGACGCGGAAACCGAGGCGCTGAAGCTCTGCCCGCATGTAGTGGGCATTCTCCATATAGTAGGCGATGGTGGCCTTCACCTGCTCCTTGCCCTCGGGGGTGTAGATGGCTTCGGCTGCGCGCTGACTGATGTAGCTGGTACCATTGAACTTGGTGCACTGGCGACGGTCCCAGATGGGGTTGAGTGCTACTTCCTCGCCACTCAGCGTCTTGGCCTTCAGCTCTTTGGGCACGATGGTATAGCCGCATCTCACACCCGTGAAGCCTGCCGTCTTGGAATAGCTGTGGAACTCTATCGCCACCTTGCGGGCGCCTCTGATCTCGTAGATGGAGTGTGGTATCTCGGGATCGGTGATGTAGGCCTCGTAGGCTGCGTCGTAGAGGATGATGCTCTCGTTCTTGATGGCATAGTTCACCCACTTGCGAAGCTCGTCCTTGGTGATGACGGTGCCGGTGGGATTGTTGGGATAACAGAGGTAGATCATGTCTACACGATGGTCGGGAATCTGGGGTGTGAAGTCGTTGCCTTCATTGCAGGGCATATACACCACATTGCTCCAGTGTCCGTTCTCGAAGACGCCCGCGCGTCCTATCATCACATTGCTGTCGATGTAGACAGGATAAATGGGGTCGGTGACGCCGATGTTGTTGTCCCATCTCAATATCTCCTGTATGTTGCCGGTGTCGCTCTTGGCTCCGTCGTTGACAAACACCTCGTTGACATCGAGATGGATGCCGCGTGGCAGGAAGTCGTTCTTGATAATCGCCTCGCGCAGGAAGTCGTAGCCTCGCTCAGGACCGTAGCCTCGGAAGGAAGCCTGCACTGCCATCTCTTCCACCGCTTTGTGCATGGCCTGGATAACGGCCGGACAGAGAGGCTGGGTCACGTCGCCAATGCCCAAACTGATGACTCGCTGCTTGGGGTGCGCTATCTTGTAGGCGTTCACCTTCTTGGCGATGTCGGCAAAGAGATAATTGCCGGGAAGCTTCAGGAAATGTTCGTTTACTAATGCCATATTCTTATTCTCCTTTTATTATGTATATTTAAGTTTGCCGTAATTTTTGTTCTTCACTCTTCATTCCCCGGCAGGGGAATTTCTCCCTCGAAGGCGAAGGCTGCCGGGCCTGTCATGTAGACATGGCCGTCGGCCTCGCTGTATTCGATCTGGAGTGTTCCGCCATCCATCACTATGTTGCTCTTCCGGCTGGCACGTCCTGTAAGGAAGGCTGCCACTGCCGTGGCGCAGGCGCCTGTTCCGCAAGCCATCGTGATGCCGCTGCCCCGTTCCCATACCCGGGTGCGGATGGTGTCGGCATCGGTGAGCTGCGCGAACTCGATGTTGCAGCGCTGGGGAAATGCCTCGTTGTATTCGAGCAGTCTGCCGTAATGCGCGATGTCGATGGTGTCGATGTCATCGACAAAGGTTACGAAGTGAGGATTGCCCATGCAGACATAGGTGCCTTCAAAGATGCGCTCGTCGGCGGCAAGCACCGAAGGGCCTACGAACTGCTCCTGGTTCTGGAGTAGTGGCTTCAGCATGTCTACCGTCACCGATTCCACCTCCGTGCCATCCTGAATATGCAGTTTCAGTATCTTGACACCCGAAAGGGTTTCCAGTCGAATGGTGTCCTTGTGGGTGAGTCCTTTCTCGTAGAGATATTTTCCGATACAACGACTGGCATTGCCGCACATCATGGCTTCGGAGCCGTCGGCATTGAATATGCGCATCGAATAGTCTGCACGTCTGCCGTCGTGGGGCTTGCCTATGAGAACCAGTCCGTCGCTGCCTATTCCTGTATGGTAAGCACTCCAGGCGATAGCGGCTTTCTCGGGATCGGGAATGTCGTAGAGCTGTGTGTCGACGTATATGTAGTCGTTGCCGGCTCCCTGCATCTTGGTGAAATGAACTGTTCTTCTCATATTGCGTTGTTGTTTGCCTTTTTGTTCTACTTCTTGTTATTGTCTGACTTTTTGTTATGTTATCCGCCATTTCAATAACTTTTTGTTTCTTTTCGTGTGCAAAGATACGACATTTTGTTTTCTTATCCGTATTTTTTCATGCAAAATAAATCTAAAAATATACTCATTCTTACAGTTTGCTATATATGGGCAGTGTTTTTATTACAATTTATCACTTACAAAAGCTTTCGTCATGATAGTTTGCTCTTGTTTTCGTGTTTCGTGGTTTCATAATCAAAGAATTATTCCTCATGAACCTCGCTCAACATCTTCTCTATGAGGCGGGGAACACCATAACAGTCTATTTCCGACTCGGGAATCCAGATGTAATCGGGAGGAAGGAGCGGACGACGAGAAACCTCGAGAAGATAGAAGTCGGCAAGAAGAATGCGATGGGTGAGAACATGCTTCACACCCTGCGACAGAAGACGAAGATGAGCATCTGGTGCACCGCAGTCCAACTGCTGCAACAACTCGGCAGGCGTGGCAGCATGGGTGCCGTCGGGAAGCGAGGCATTGAAAGGCTCCCACAACCCCTGCCAGATATCGCCCTCGCCCCTGCGATGGATGGCGATAAACGCCTGCGAAGAAGCCGACTCCCTACACCTTATATATATATAGGCGAGACGGCGCGTCTTGATCTGAAGCTTGCGCTGCTTCACAGGCAACTCCTCTACCCTGCCCGTGCGGAAAGCCTCACAGCTCTCCATCAGCGGACAATCGGAACAACGGGGCGACAGAGGCGTGCACTGCAAGGCACCAAAATCCATGATACCCTGATTGTAGGCTGAGACCTCGGAAGGAGGCAGGAGAGACTGAGCCAAAGCTGCAAACTCCTTCTTGCCCTGCGTGGAGTTGATGGGGGTGGAGATGCCAAAGTGGCGCGACAGCACTCGATATACGTTGCCGTCCACCACTGCCGCCCTGATGCCGAAAGCAAAGGAGGCAATGGCTGCTGCGGTGTAGTCGCCCACTCCCTTCAGCTGTCTGATGCCTTCGAGCGTGGAGGGAAACTGTCCCAATGCGACTATCTGACGGGCGGCGGCATGCAGGTTGCGGGCACGCGAATAGTAACCCAAGCCCTGCCAGAGCCTCAGCACCTCGTCCTCGCTCGCCGAAGCCAAAGCCTCGACAGTGGGAAAATGGCGCATAAACCGCTCCCAGTATTCCCATCCCTGGGCGATACGCGTCTGCTGCAATATCACCTCGCTCAGCCAGATGGGGTAAGGGTCGGTGGTGTCGCGCCAAGGCAAAGCCCTGCCGTTATCGCGAAACCATGAAAGAATCGCATAAGAAAAAGTTGTATTCGACACCATATCCACTCGCTTTTATTTACTTATTGAACTTCAGCAAGTTCTTACTTACCTTTTTACCTTTTTACCTTTTTTACTTTTTTACCTTTTTACCTTTTTACTTTTTTACCTTTTTACCTTTTTACTTTTTTACCTTTTTACCTTTAAAAATTACGGCTGGCACAGCAAAGCGCACACCCTGTCCTGAAAACGGCGGGCATTGACGGCATGCATGATGCCATTGTTGAGAATGACGAAACACAGGTCGTGCCCGTTGGCTGCCGTACAATAGCCGGCAAGGGTGATGATGCCTGTCAGCGTGCCCGTCTTGGCCCGCACATTGCCGCTTGCCGAAGTGCCACGCATTCGCTTCCTCAGCGTGCCGTCGATGCCGGCAATGGGCAGCGAGGGACGAAGATGAGGATAAATGTTCTCGTTGCGATAAGCATAACGCAGGAGCTGACATTCCAGTTCGGCACTGAGATAATTGTAGAGCGAGAGGCCCGAGCCGTCGGTCAACCTGCAACGCGAAGCATCCAGTCCGAGCTTGCGCAGGAGCTGTCGCTCCACGCTGCGCGCACTCTTGGCGCTGGCAGGACGGTTGCCCGTAGAGGCGGCTATCTGATAATACATACTCTCGGCATAGAGATTGTCGCTCTCCTTCATCATCTTGTGCATAATCTGATCCATGGTGTGGAAGCGCGTGCACACCGAAAAGGCGCTCTCAGGACAGCGTTTCACCTGAGGCGTGTCGGTCTCGAGCACGATGCCTGCATCCTTCAGCCTGTCGACGAAACGATCCATAAACCCGTCCTTTCGGGCAAAGACCAAAGGCGAAAGCACAGGATTGTCGTCGTCCCAGCACCAGCCCTCGCCTAAGAGATCGGCGTCCTTCATCGAGCGGTCGGCATAGATGCTGCCACGGATGGTATCGACACCCATGTCCTGCAGACTGCTCACAAAAGCCCGCATGTCGTCGTTGTTGAATCGCGGATCCATGCCGCCCACGCAGTACACGTCGCCCTGGAGCACGCCCTCCTCTATCTTGCCCGTGTACTTGAGCTGCGTCTTAAACTGATAAGAGCCGCCCAACCTGTCGAGGGCTGTGATGGCAGTGAGCAGCTTCATCGTGCTGGCAGGACGCATGAGCTGACGCTCGCGATGGCGATAGATGCACGAGTCGGCCTGCAAGTCCCACACCATGATGGCAACCTGCGAAGTCTCGAACATATCGTTCTGTAAGAGACGGTCGAGCCCCTGCCTTACATTCTCGGGCCACGGCAGGCGCAAGCCGCCGGCTGTGATGGAATCGACAGCCAACGAGTCGGCAGCTAAGGAGTCGGCACAGAGTGTGTCTGCCGCCGCCTCGTTTTCGTCCCTGTCCTCTACTATTTCCTCCTCGCCCGCCACCAAGGGCGCAGCGCTCTTCTTCACGTCCTGTGCTTCTACAGGAAGCGAAAGCATCGCCACCATGCAGAGCAACCAAATATATCTGTATTTCATTTTTGTCTTTGCATTATTCTTTCTTAACATTCGCATGTACACTTTCCCCAATTCTCTCCGCTATTGCCTTTTTCATTCCCTCCTCGTTGTCGGGCTGAACCGTCACCATGTTGCCAGCTCCGTATTCGATGAGCAGGCAGTGGTCGAGACCGAAGAAGCACCGTATGCTCTCCACCCTCACCACATCGTACAACGGCACATTGCGGTTCGTGGAGAAACGTCCCTCGTCGATGATAAGGAAGTCCATCTCCTCGTCGCGGTCGATGGGTTTCACACGGCGGATGGTGTATGTGGTATGCAGAATGCGCTCTATCATTCCCACGATGACTATAGCCACCAAGATGCCCAGAATAGCCGTCTTGACCCAAAAGAAATATACGGCCAAAGCCGTGAAAAGCCCCATGCCCAAACGCACTGGAAGCGTGATCCGCTTATGAAATGTTCTGTCTCTCATTATCCATTTCTACAAAAAAACACTGCAAAATTACAAAAAATATGGCTTTTAATGCTCACTTTAAAGATAAATTATTACTTTTGCAAACAATTAGGATAAAATCCATTAATTAGTTTAAAGTAAACTCAATGGTTTATAAGTATGATTTTCTGATTATCGGTGCAGGAGTTGCCGGTATGAGTTACGCCCTGAAAGTGGCCAGAGCGCATAAAGGTAAAGTGTGCATGATCTGCAAGACATCGCTCGACGAAGCCAACACATCATTCGCACAGGGAGGCGTCGCCTCAGTCACAAATCTCGAAGTGGACAACTTCGACAAACACATCCAGGATACAATGATTGCTGGCGACTACATCAGCGACTACAAAGCCGTGCAGCAGGTTGTCACCAAAGCACCTGAACAGATCAAGGAGCTGGTGCAGTGGGGTGTCAACTTCGACAAGCAGCAGGACGGCAAGTTCGACCTTCACCGCGAGGGAGGACACAGCGAGTTCCGCATCCTGCACCATGCCGATGACACGGGAGCCGAGATTCAGCGCGGACTGATGGAAGCCGTGCGCAGCAATCCTGACATCGACATCAAGGAAAACCATTTCGCTGTCGAGATTATCACACAGCACCACTTAGGCGCACGCGTCACACGTCGCACTCCTTACATCAACTGCTACGGAGCCTATGTGCTCAACCCCGAGACTCAGAAGGTGGACACCTATCTGAGCAAGGTGACAGTGATGTGCACAGGCGGCTGCGGAGCTGTCTATCAGACCACTACCAACCCCGTGATCGCCACGGGCGACGGCGAGGCTATGGTCTATCGTGCCAAGGGAACAGTGGCCGACATGGAGTTCGTACAGTTCCACCCCACAGCCCTCTTCCACCCAGGCGAGACTCATCCTGCCTTCCTCATCACCGAAGCCATGCGTGGCTATGGCGGCATCCTGCGCCTGCCCAACGGCGAGAGCTTCATGGAGAAATACGACAAACGACTGAGTCTGGCTCCACGCGACATCGTGGCACGTGCCATCGACAAGGAGATGAAGAAGCACGGACTCGACCACGTATGCCTCGACGTCACTCACAAGAATCCCGAAGAGACCAAGCACCACTTCCCCAATATCTATGCCAAGTGCCTGAGCATCGGCATCGACATCACCAAAGACTACATTCCCGTACGTCCGGCAGCCCACTATATGTGCGGCGGCATCAAGGTCGACCTCAACGGCTGTTCGAGCATCAACCGCCTGTATGCTCTGGGCGAATGTTCGTGCACGGGTCTGCACGGCGGCAACCGTCTGGCAAGCAACTCGCTCATCGAGGCTGTGGTCTATGCCGACACAGCTGCCAAGCACAGCATCGAGCATGTCGACGAGTACGACTTCAACGAGAAGGTGCCTGAATGGAACGATGAGGGAACACTGACCAACGAGGAGAAAGTGCTCATCACACAGAGCGTCAAGGAAGTGGGCGAATGCATGAGCAACTACGTGGGCATC
>ERZ780131.118-NODE-118-length-19131-cov-13.7613_pt1 | contig 19131 bp, 13 predicted proteins | sample MGYA00433081_ERZ780131 | MGnify/ENA primary metagenome ERZ780131 (study PRJEB29588, sample SAMEA2147193) | human gut metagenome | biome: human gut; feature: human-associated habitat; material: faeces | place: Denmark | collected 2008/2010 ... | reverse complement strand
CAAAATCAAGTTTATGCTTTATTAACGAGAAGTATTCTATAGGGTGCTGAGTAGTTACTATTTTTATAATAAAAGCGAAAAAAAATAGATTTAACTAAACTCTTTTAATAGATGGTGAAACGATTAATTTTAGCAACAGTGTTACTCATATTTGTATCGCTAGCTAATTATGCGCAAATCACGGGAGTCAAGTCCAACCTCTTATATTGGGCTACAACAACTCCTAATCTCGGTGTCGAGACTGCCTTAGGCAAGAAGCATACCGCTCAGGTATTCTTTGGCTTCAATCCTTGGAAACAGTCCGGTGGCGACCAGTCAAGCCTTCGTCATTGGCTTTTGCAACCAGAATACCGTTACTGGTTCTGTCAGAGCTTCAATGGCTGGTTCTTGGGTGTTCATGCCATGGGCGGACAGTTTAATGCAGGAGGAGTGAAGTTACCCCTTGGCATTTTCAAATCACTACGTGACCATCGCTATGAAGGATGGTATGTAGGTGGTGGTGTGACCGCTGGTTATCAATGGCCTCTTTCCAAGCACTGGAACCTGGAAACCTCTGTAGGTTTCGGATATGATTATATCCAGTACGACAAGTTCAAGTGCGGTGCCTGTGGCGAGAAGGAGAAGTCATCTCATGACAACTACGTGGGTCCTACCAAGGCAGCCATTTCTCTTATTTATATGTTGTAACTCATTAAACATAATCTATGAGTATGAAAGATTTTAAGAACTACATATTATTATTCAGCTCTCTTTTGATGGCTATGCCTCTTGCAGCCCAGGATTGCAAGAGTCTCAAGTTGGCTGCCGATAAGATTCAGGTATCTAATGTACAGATGTCTCATCATAATGACCGGGTTACGGTTGCGATGGATCTGAATCTCGATTCCCTGGATCTCCCTACCAACAACCAGCTTGTCTATACTCCGATGATCAAGCATAAGGGAGAGTTGCTCAAGATGCCTGAGATTGTTATCAACGGTAGAAGACAGCAGATTATGTTTGACCGAGGGGTTGGAAAGAAACAGTTGCAGCTTTCACCTCAGGCTTTGGTGGTGAAGCGAGACAACAAGAAGCAGCAGACCGTGAAGTATCTGGCATCCGTTCCTCTGTCTTCCAAAGTAAGGAACTACGATCTCGAAATTCACGAAGACCTCTGCGGTTGTGGTAATCTGCAGGATGGCAATGATTTCACGGTTTCTCGCTGTCGCCAGCCGGTAGCTTCTTTCGTCCGTCCGGAGGTAGAGGCAATCAAGGTCCGTCATCTGGATAAGCGCGCTTATATCGATTTCCCGGTAGACCGTATAGAGCTACATGCCGACTACCGTCGCAATCCGGCTCAGTTGGACAGCATCGTAAGAACCATCAATGCCCTGAAAGATGATAAGAACCTGGAGGTGAGCGGCATCAACATTCATGGTTATGCATCACCTGAGAGTCCTTACACCCATAATGATTATCTGGCAAAGAACCGTGCCAAGACGCTGACCGAATATGTCCGCCGGATGGTGAAGTTGCCAAACAACCTCTTCACGGTTTCTTCTACTCCAGAGGATTGGGATGGTCTGATAGCTTATATTAAAGGTAGCAACCTGGAGCATAAGGATGCCATTCTGGCGATTATTGCAGACAAGAGTCTGAATCCGGATGCGCGGGAGTTGAAGATTAAGAAGCAGTATCCTTCAGAGTATCGCTTTATGCTCGACACCTGGTATCCAGCCCTCCGCCATTCCGACTACCACATTACTTATAAGGTGAAACCTTTCGATGTGGAAGAGGCAAAGGAGATTATCAAGACCAAGCCACAGCAGTTGAGCCAGGAGGAGATGTTCATGGTAGCCCAGACTTACGAGCCAGGTAGCAAGGAGTTTAATGATGTGATGGAGATTGCCGTCCGCATGTTCCCGGAGAATGAGACAGCGAATCTGAATGCAGCCATAACCCGCTTGAATGCCGGTGATGCAGATGATGCGAAACAATATCTCGACAAGGCTGGAACCAGTGCCGATGCCCAGAATGCCCGAGGAGTCTATGAGATACTGAAGGGCAACGAGAAGCAAGCTCGTTATTATCTGGAGCAGGCGGCCAAGGCTGGTCTTGCTTCTGCAAAAGAAAATTTACAGAATCTATAAAGTTATACATACTGTCTGTTTAGGATAATATAGCTATTCCCTAGAGCCAGGGCACTGCCCTGGCTTGGAACAGTCTCCTGAACCAGGCATATCTTTTCTAAGTACAAATATAGAAAGAAACTCAAATATAACGTATTAGATGAATTGTAAACCAAATATATAAAAATGTAATATAATTAGATTTTTAAGAACGTTTATAACGTAAAGAAATAATTATTAATAACAACTATAATAACTTACAAGATGAAGAAAACTTTATTATTTTCCGTTGCATTGGCGGGGCTGATGCTAGGTTCTTGTTCAAGTAGCGATGATCTGAATGGTGGTGGTAACAACTCAGGTTTCAATGAGAATGGTGATGGTTATGTTGCTGTTGCCATCAATCTTCCAACACAGAACCCTGGAACTTCACGTGCCAATGATAATTTCAAAGATGGCACTGCTGAAGAGTATGAAGTAAAAGATGCTAAGCTTTTGCTTTTTAATGGTGCGGATGAAGCTAGTGCAACCTTTGTACAGGCGTATCCTCTCACATTAACTTCTGATACTCCTGGAGCAGCAGATAAGCAAATTACTACCCGTTATCAGCAGACTGTTAAGATTAGTAGTTCGGGGCTTACTAATAATATTTATGCTTTGGTAGTTTTGAATGATAATGGCCAGAGCTATACTGTCGGTGATAAAATGTCTAAAATCCTGACAGTTAATTCTTCTGACCTCAAAAACACTGGCTTTTTGATGACTAATGCTCCATTATCAACAAAGGTAGGTGCTAATCCATTTGAAGGCAAAGTAAATACTTTAGTACCTGTTACGTCTGATAATATTCAGAAGACTCCGGAATCTGCAGCTTCACATGCTGTAGAAATCTCTGTAGAGCGTGCTTTAGCTAAGGTTGAAATGGGAACAGCCATGACACCAGTACAGACAACAGATTATACTGGTACAGTTACTGAAGTAACAGGTGTAAAAACAGCAGGTAAGAAACTTTATTATACTGTTACTGGTTGGGAGTTGGCAAATACCAACAAACAGACTTATTTTACTCGCAACTGGACAAATGATTGGGCTTCATATGAAGCTGCTGGTGCAACATCTAAATACCGATTTATTGGCACAACGAGTTTGAACGATGATACAGCGATCCCTGCTTCAGAGTTGTATCGTACCTATTGGGCTATTGACCCTAATTATGATGCATTTACAGCTGGTGCCTTAGAAAACTCTCAAGCTACTTCCACCGATCGGACAACGATTAAGTATTGCTTAGAGAATACATTTAATGTTGCAAATCAGAAGATTAAAAGTACTACTTGTGCTATTGTTGGTGTTCAGTTATTTACAGCAGATAATGACGCAGCACCTACCAAGTATACTCCTATGACAGATTTTTATACTGTCGATTCTGATCCTACTGTTGTATATGATAAAACGACTATCGAGAAATTGATTCTTGCCCGATATGTTGCTCAAAACGCTTCGGATTTGAAAACTCATATTTCTGGTACAGTCAGTGCACAGGATTTGTTGACAGTATCAGAAACTTCTTCTGATGCGGGTGTTGTCTCTTATACCGTAACAGCTAAAAGTGATGGCCGTTGGACGACTAAACCTACGACAGAACAGTTAGAAAATTGGAAGAGTGGAGTGGAAGTTAAAGACTTAGAGCATGTTAAGAGTGGTATTAATTACTATTATGTTCCAATTCGTCATTTTGATGATACTGAGACACCTTGGTCTGCCGATGGTAAAACAACATCTTATCCTAATGCAGATGGTAAGGCAGAACAAAACTGGCTAGGTCGATATGGTGTGCTTCGTAATAACTGGTATGAAATCAGTGTTTCCGGCATAAAGGGATTTGGACATGCTACAATACCTGATTTGAGTAATATTCCGGATGATGATGATAATTTGAAGGAGTATGTATCTGTCAAGATCAACGTCCTCTCTTGGGCTAAGCGTACACAGGGAGCAATTCTCGGTCAGTAATTTGATACATTATAAAGATAAATATAGAAAATAATAATTGATTAGCGATATGATAGCGCAGAAGATAAATAAATGGTTAAAGGGTGTCATGGCAGCTGCCATGACCCTGACAGTCGTCACCTCGTGCCACGATATGTGGCACCAGGACTACAGCGATTGTCCTAATGGTGTATATGTGAAGTTTAAGTATGATTATAACCTCCAGCGTGCCGACATGTTCAACGACCATGTTGGACAGGTAACGCTGTATGTATTCGACGAGAACGGAAACTATATAACCCAACAGACCGAGACGAATTCTGCGCTATCATCGCCTCTCAAAGACCCAAATTATGTGATGCACGTCGAGGACCTGCAGCCAGGTAAATATCAGTTCCTTGCCCTTGCCGGACAGAATGCTTACGCCGACCAGTTAACTTCAGGCCGTGCCAAGTTCGTTCGTACCGCTCCATCGGCTACAGGAGATAAGATGCAGAAACTGGAAGTGAATCTCGATCATGAAAATAGGGGAGAGTATGATGAGGTTGTCAACAACAGCCTTCCTCTCGATACCCTCTGGCATGGTAAACTGCTGGAGGCAGTAGAGGTATCATCCTCAAAACCTTCTTATGCAACCATCCCTCTGGTGCGTGATACCAAGAAGATCAATGTGGCGCTTCGTGACCTTGACTCTCCACAGGATATGGATGTCAACGACTACACGATGACCATCGAAGACCATAATGCCCGCATCCTTTGGGATAACTCTCTCGATGAGAGCCGTAAACTCATTTATACCCCTCATGCTACATGGAATACGGTAGATGAGGACGAGCAGGGCAAGATAGCCCATGCTGACTTTATGACTTCCCGCATTTTGAAGCACGAAGATTACAACCAGGATGGGCGACTCCTCATCAAGAATAAGGAGACTGGAAATACAGTAGTAAATGTAAATCTTCCTGACCTCTTGAGTCGTCTTCGCACCAGCGAGGAGTACAGTTACAGTGCACAGGAATTCCTAGACCGTGCCTACGATTACAAACTTCAGTTCTTTATCCAGGGGGGCAAGCTCAAGTATTGTTTAATCACCATCAGCGTGAATGTACTGAGTTGGAGCAAGCGCATCCAGTTCGAAGAACTCCATTAACATGTCCTACCCGGCTTTCAGCAAGCCGATATAAAAAGAAAGTGTATGTTTAAAATGAAAACTATAACCCTCTCATTGCTAGCCCTTTTGCTGGTTATGTCGTTTGCATCCTGTGCAAGTGACACTACTAGTGATTTGCCTCTGCCAAGCAAAGATATGAAGGCATATCTGCAGGTAAAGGTAACGGTGGAAGGTAGTGGAGATACACGAGCGAGTAGGACAACTACAGGACCTCAAGGAGGTGAAAATGGAGATGGAAGAGAACCAGGAACCAATCATGAAAATGAAGTCAATTCTCTTGCTGTCTTACTATATGAATCTGGTAAAGATGACCTGTCGGATGATAATGCTATAATAGATTATGTATATACATTTACCAATTTAAAGAAGGCAACAACTCCTACTTCCGGCAGCGATGCAACTTATACTACCGTTCCAAAAGAAATAGATGCTTCAATTGTCGGCAAGAATTATCATGTTATAGTGATAGCCAATGCAGACGATATGACTTCCAGATGTAAAGGAAAGAAGATTAGTGAAGTAAGAGATTTGCAGATGTCGAAGGTGTGTACCCGAGATGCTGATATTACAAAGTTCTCAAACTTCATCATGTCATCAAAGAATGATGCTAAGATAGATTTCACCAAAGAAGGTTCAGAAACAGATCCTTATGTGGTAGATGTAAACATCGAGCGCTTGGCTGCCCGTATCGACATCATTCCAAATGCTACTTTTGATGGTACCAGTCAAGGTTATTATTATAACGTAATGGATGGTACGAATGTAGTAGGCGGTTTTAAGCTCGAATCTGTCACTCCTAACAAAGTCATGACAAAGGGAGAATACCTGATTAAGCGAGTTTCTCCAAATGCAGCTGTATCTGCAGTTACTTATTTTGGATTAGAAACTAAAGATGCAGCCAATAAAGCTACTAATTATGTGGTTTGTCCTTGGTCAAAGGATCGTACAGGTCTTACTCTCTCGAATGCCGAAGGTCCTGCATCTCAATATAATGTAAAGGAGACAACTTCTACCAGTACAGCTGTAGAAGAGGCAAGTTACATCCTCGATTATGTGATGGAGAATACGACCACCGATAATAAAGAGGACAATTCTACAGGCCTTATCTTTAAAGGCAAGTATTACGAGTCTTCCGAATGGGATGCAACCACAAAGAAGCCTAAGGCTGGTTTTGCTGGAAAAGAAAAGGAATATACCTATACGCTCCGTCATAGCGACCCTTCAGGAAGTGGAACCACCGCTGACCCGATGCATTTTGGTGTAGTCCGCAACAACATCTATCAGGTAAAGGTAGAAGGTGTTGAAGGAAAGTCTAAAGGTATCAAGTTGACCATACATGTAGTCCCTTGGGCACATTACGACCATGGGGAAGTAATATATTAAACTCTAAGATTAATTTACAAAGTATAACTAAAATGAGAAAACATATAATGAAATATATGGCTTGTCTGGTGATGCTGCTTCTGACTTTTGCAGCATGTTCGCCAGATAGTGATGCTTCTGATCCGGGAAGTATCACCAACAAGACATATACTCTCCATTTTAATCTGTCTCCAGTATCAGGAAGTTCTGCTTCTTCCCGTGCAGAAACTTATACTGCAGGAAAGCCCAATTCATGGGATGACGGTTCTAAAGAAGAGAACATGAAGAGTTGGACAGTTGTCTTTGTAAAGTCTGATGGAACGGTAGCGAAAGTTGTTAAGCAGCCATCCGTAGCTGAAGGCAAAGATAAGGAAGATGATGTAACAGTTACCGGTTTGGAAGCAGGAACTTATTCGGTCTATTCTTTTGCCAATATATCAGATGCAGAACTCGGTCCGATTGCGGAGGGTTCTCCTTCTCCTGACTTCGATTCCCAATCATTTGCAGTCAATGGTAATGATATGGATATTAAAGCGAAGGGTATTCCTATGAGCAATAAACAGGAGGTAACTATCGGCTCTGACGGCCAACCGAATGTTAAGAAATTATATGTAGTAAGAATGCTATCCAAGATTACGCTCAAGTTCCGCAATATGACAGGTCAAGATATTACCGTAAATAATGTGAGTATCAGTGATATTACAAGCAATCCTGCTGCAGGAACAGGAAATATCATGTTGCTTCCTAAAACGTCTGTTTCATCTGCGAATGTTGCCCAAACGCCAAATTTGGTAGAGAATGCTAAAAGTGATGATTTTACACATGCGATTACATCTGGTTTGACAATAGCCAAGAACACAACCGATTATGATACAGATAACAGCCGTTCTGTTTCATTCTATGTCAACGAGAGTCAAGCCGGCAATGCTTATCCTTACTTTGTAGTAACGCTCGAAACGAGCGTTGGTTCACAGAGATACTTCATGTATACCGACTGGAATCAAATAGCCCGCAACGACCATCATGTCTTAAAGTTGGCACTGAGCGATTACAAGCTACGTCTCAAGGTAGAGGACTTTGGATCTATCGGTTCGGCTCCGTCATTGAAAGATGACGGAAAACAGCTCAATCTCATTTTCCATGATTTAGAGGAGTTCCATATCATTCCTTCTGTTACAAAGTATAGTGATGGTTCATCTGTCTCTTTCACTAATCTTGAGTGGAAGAGACTCTCGGAATCGGAGACTGGAGCAGAATCAAAAGCCTTCAGTACGATACCATCTATCGTTTCTAGCAAAGATAGAATAGAGGCAGAAACCTTAGGTGAGTTAGGCAAGAAGATAGGGCCAATCATCTATCAGCTTTCTGTGAAAGTTAATGATGGAGTTGATTCACCAACGCTGGTATATCGGGTAGCTATCTCTCAGGATTTAACCTGGTACTCAGCAAGGCGCCATAACGGTGCATTTTGGATATGTAAACAATAATACTAATATTAAAAAACATTGAAGCTTATGTTTAAGTCTAAGATTTTTAATAGTGTAATGAGATATATGTTGGTAGCAATGCTTGCATTGCTGCCAAATACTATATGGGCTATACCTGAACAGACTTTTACGAGTTTGGCTAGTGGTAATACTGCTACAATTTCTAGTTTTGACCAATTTTTGACAACGGAAGATTACTCAGCTTGGTATGTATATGATGCAGATGATAAATTAGTGGATATTTCTTCATGGAATGCTACTGATACTTGGAATTTTCGATCTTTTTCTAATGAAAAGAATTATTGGAAAGTAGGTAAGCCTTTGGGAGTAGATCCTTGGCGTAGTGTTAAGATAACTACTGCTGGTGAAGATATTTCTAATTATAAGATAGTTCTTTTAGTATCTTCTAGCGATGCATTTTTTAATGCACCTTCTGAAGCAACTGCAGAAAAGAAATTCACTTTTAAGTTGGTATCACAGAATGATATTCCTTTGCTGAAAGATTATACAGGTACAAACAAAATGTCTGTAACAGATTTTGTGGCAGATGGTAGTACATCTTATTCTTTTAATCTAGCTTCTTCTTTAGAGTCTCTATTATCTTTATCTTCTACTTCTGATGGAAGTTCGTTTGATACGAGTTCTAAGAAGATTTATTTGCGTATCAACTTGCGCAATAAAACAACCAATGCTACCCTGAAAGCTAGTGAATATAAAATAGAGAAATCTAACGAATGGGGTGGCTATGATGAAGTTAATAATACAACATTAAGTAATAATAGCTGTAAGAATGATAAAGGAACTTTTTATTATTCTGATCAGCTGACTTCTGCTAATAAAAAACATTTTGGATATAAAATTACATTACAGAATGCTAAAGATGTGATGTCTAACTATGCGATAGACATCTATCTTTCTGATGAAGCTGCAGATGTTAGTAATAATACTCTTCTCCAAGAGCCAACTCTTAAGGCGAAGATCACTTATAATTTGATGCCTCAATCAGAGAAGGATAAGTTGACTTTTGATGCAACCGATGATTCTTCATTGGATGCTTCTAAGGTTTTCAACTTCCGTCAGGTATTCACTTCGACGACAGCAAAGGTACAACTGCTTACTGAAGAAAATAAGCAGCGACTTTGCGATGCTCTTGGTGTAAGCGATTTGAGTAAAGTAACTGACCTCTATGTACGATGGATGATTACGGACAAGAGCGGTAATGCTATACCTGGCATTACTGCATCTGGCTTGACTCTTCGTAAAGATAAGACAACAGGAAAAGAAATATATTACACATGGTTCTCTGAGAATGCAGCCAGTACTTTGTCTGCAGCGTTGAATCCTACCTTCATTTTCCCGTCATGGGATGATTTGAAGGTATCTTGTGTCGTATCCAATACTAAACTGGTAGAAGGTACGAATGTAAAGTATGGTGTCATGATTAAGGAACCTGATGCATTCAACATCAAGTTTGACGTCAGCTTGGAGGAAGCTCCACTCCTCAACGATTTGGATGCAGCGTTTTCTGCTAATTTAAAGACAAAACTTCTTTATCTTAAGGAGACAACGATAAAGAATAAACAACTTGTCATTACCGATATTGCTTCACAAATAAAGGATTTTAGTCTCTATACGAAGGATGCTAGTGGTAATTACGAAGCATCAGCTGCTAAGCCAATATACTATCGTGTAAGTATTATTGATAAGAAAACAAACAAGCCGATGAGTTCCATTTCTTATAATGAAGTGTCTGAAGCTGGAGGTATTAGTGGTGAATTGAATTCATCTAGCTTCCAAGGGAAGGATAAATACAATAATTCAAAAGGATTATTCTATTATTCAAAAGATAAGACTTCTGTTCCCGAGTCAGATTTTTATATTGCGTTTGGCTTTAATAATGAAACAGATTTTAAGAATAGTCGTATAGAAGTATATTTTTCTGATGAAGCCCCAGTGCTTGAAAATTATCTTGTTGTCACAGAACCAACAATTAAAGGTAAGTTGGTTTATGATATCAAGAGTGCCACAGATGCGCCTTTCAAGCATTACAAGGGTTACGCCAATGCTGATAACGATTATGAGGTAATTGATAAATCGAAGAATCAGTTGCGCCAGAAGGTGTCTACATGGGAGTATACCTATGTTGTTGATAATGCTGACCATAGGACTGTGTCTCTTATGTTGCCTATACAGAATTTCGAATCCAATGGTGACGCATTGGAGCCTTTAGGTTATTTCAGATGGTATAATTATGATACAGATAATGCATCAGCAAATTTATCTGTAGAGGGATCTTCTTCTCTATTGAATTCTGTGAAAGATGCAGATAATGTAGATAAGGGATTGATGGCTTTCAATTTGATGGAGCATGCTACACAAAAAACAGTTGGTGTAAAGTATACTCGTCCTAGTGACCCAAATTGGAAGGGTGAAACTATTGCTTGTGACGTAAGCCGCTACATTGATGGAATAGATGCTACTGGAACCTATATGGAACATGAACCAACCTTATCCATCAGATACATTTTCCATATTATTCCGTCTACGCAAATGGCTGAAATTCTCAAGGAAGCTCTTGTAAATGATAGCAAGGACCTTACGTTTGAGGATAATAAGAATGTAACGGTAGGATTTATGAATGATAACTCGAAGATGACTTTGCGATTGGATTTTGTAGATCCTACTATGTATTATTTCTATCCAGTTACCAATCCTAAAAAGCATGTATATTATCCTGCCGGTTCAACAGAAGCAGATACAAATGAAATTATCGATCAACGTAAGATTACGAAAGATGACTTTTCTTCTGATATCAAGAAGGCTGCCAAGATAGAATGGCGAGCTTATAATGGTACCAGAGACAAGATGTGTATTCTTGGACCAGGTAACGTTTCTGATTTCCCACGTTTCTTTGATTTGAGCATAAATCTTCTGAATGGTGCAAATTGGACTGATTTGGATGGTGTTACTGTTACCAAACCAACCTTTAATCCAGGTGATCACTTTTACGTAGTGGCTTATGTTAAGGATGAGTCTGGGAATTGTAGTAGCCCGATGGCCAATTTCAGTATACGATACTTCCGTTTCTATCCAAAGACTTTCGAAGAAATGGGTGCTGAAGATGTGACTCGCCAAATATCTTATCTTGATGAGAACTATAACAATATTGCAGTTGTCTCTTTTGATAATGATAGTCCAGAACAAACATTGTCTGCGCCTACAAGTCCTGGTGATAATCAAAGTAAGAATCCATCAGCATGGAACAGGCGCAGTTATGGTTTCGTTTATAAGGATTTGATTGATAAGAGTGCAAATAGGAATAATACTGACAAATATTATAATACCAAACATTCTCCTCAGCATGGTGAATATGGTATTTATAAGACGGCTAATATAAAAGATATCTCAGGTAATGGAGATACTGGTACAGATGGTTACATGTGGTATTCGGGGAAAGAACTGCATGATAGAACTTACGAGGCAACAGGTAAATCTCAGTCGGGTTCTTTCCTTTATATAGATGCTTCAGATGAAAGCCGTACCATCGCTTCTGCTGAGTTTACTGCAAGTCTTTGTACTGGTCAGCAGATGGCATTTAGTGCCTGTATTGCTGATATGACAATGCAAATCGTTAAACCACAGATTATGTTTAGGTTATTTGGTTTGGAGAAAGATGAATATGGTAATATAAAGGACAAAAAGTTATTATATTCTTTCTCTTCCGGTGATTTTGGCACAAACCTTCTTCGTTCTGAAGCGGCTAAATGGTATCAGGTATATGGTAAGATTACGATTCAGCAAGAAGCACAAGTAGAAAAGTATTCTGACTTCCGTATCGAGATTGATAACTATAGTGAGGGTACCGTAGGTGCTGACTATGCCGTTGATGATATCCGTATATATTTAAAGCCAGCTAAGGTTGAAATCTATCAGGACCGACCAGCCTGCGGTGAAACGAGTACAGGTAGCATCAAGTTGAAGATACGTGCCATTCACGAAACTTTGAATGCTATACTTAACCATAAGGATACGAAGATTCATTACCGTTTAGTGAACGAAGATGGTTCCCCTGTTACAGGAGAAGGTCTTTACAACTATAATTTGGATGGTGTGGAGCAAACAATGCCAGATAGCTATGCTTCTGTTGATGTATATGATTCAGAAGCAGCTTGTAAGTCTCATACGATTGATGGTGTCAACATGATAGAAAAAGATGCTGATGGTGAAACCTATATCATCCTGGCTAATCATCCTTTCAAACTCACAAAGGGTAAGAAGTATTATGTCTCCGTATGTGCTGATAGTAATCCAGATGCACCAGATGCCAATTGGGGTAAACCTTCTGAGGTCTGCTCTATCTATAGTGCTATATTTGAGATGATTGGTCAGACACCAATGATTACTGATACTGATGGTAAAGTCATTACAGAGTATCGTGTGAATTGTACTGATTCTGACCCTAAGGTTACGCTAAAGGGAAGTCTTACAACTATTGACCCTAATACTGGCGAGAAGATTACGCTTACTGGTGTGCCATTCTTGTGGTATATTGATGACAGCAGTACGCCTGTCGATGCAACACCATCAACAACCATTGAGATACCTGTTAGCAAAATAGGATATGGTGCTCATAAAATTTATATGAAACCAGAAACTGGTACAAAAAATGCTGATGGGGATATGGTATTTACTGTTAATGGTGTCGAATATCTGATGTGTACAGAGAAAATTCCTGTGCCTCTGCGTATTGCGAAAGATGGTCCGCAGCTAAACTTCGGATTCAATGATGTGGATTATCCATTTAAAGATAACAGCTACGAAGCTTCATTGCGTATCGGATTGCCACAGATAAAGAAGTTATTGGAAAAAACTTCCCAGGGTTTTCTCCAGGTACCATTGCATAGCGCAAGTTACAAGACTGGTGTTACGGATAAGACTTTGACGTTTATTGATGATAGTAAGACTGGTGCAGATAATACTTCTGTAGATGTTTATGTTGCAACAACTAATGACCCTCTATGGGATGCTTCTTTATTGAAGAAATCTGTTGCGACATTGAGTTCTAGTACTCTTGCTGAAATCGTGCCAGGTGTGCAGTCTACCCTCGACCTCAAGTTCTCTGACGCTGCCGTAGAGAATTTCCATGAGGGATACTACTACGAGCTTAGATTCGCCTTCGAGCAGAAAGCAGTAGCAACAAGTGGAACAAGCTGCCCTGGCGAGTCTTATCTCAAGTTGAAGATCGTACCGGAGTTTATTACCTGGACTCCTACTGCCGATGGCGGTATGAATGCCAACTGGAACAATGATGATAACTGGCATCGCTCATCATCTACAGAATTGTATGATGATAAGTATACAGATTATCTGGCTTATGGAAGCAGTATGTCGGGTACGCCAACTTCTGCAAAGGATATTCCTACTCAGAACAGCTATGTGCCAATGAAGTTTACCAAGGTTACTGTCGTCAACTTGAATGGAAAGCCATTCCCTGACCTTGGTAATGTGGTTTACAGTAGCACCAATCAGATTGCTACCAAGCTGACTAACGGTAAGGGTAATGAGGCTACGAAGTATATCCAGTACGACATCATGGCGTTCTGGGATGAAGCGGCTACTGAAAAGGGATTGGAAGCAGGTAATCTGAAGTGCGAGAAGTTCTATGGCAATACCTGCCATCAGATTTACTTCAAGCCTCAGGGTGAGCTTCGCGACCAGTGCTATCTGATATATGACAAGGCTTGGGTAGAAAAGGAACTGGAGCCTAACAAGTGGTACACCATGGCTTCGCCTCTGCAGTATATCTACGCCGGTGATATGTATGTGCCGGCAAAGGATGGACGACAGGAAACCAAGGCGTTTACGGATATCACGTTTGATCCGAATATATATAGCCGAAGCAAGTATCCGGTTTATCAGAGAGCTTGGATGAAGAGTGGAGTAGAGGAAATCACACCTAAGAGTGATTATCCTGCATCTCATTACCCAAGTGTAGCTGCTCCAGAAAATTTTGATATGAATCTCGGCTACTGGAGCCATGTATATAATAAGGTAGATGAGAGCTATGCCGCAGACGGAACCTTCGGTGGTTTCTCTATTAAGGCGGGTAATGAGCTCTTGCCAAAGAGACCTACAGATGGTACTACATTGCCAAATGCGATACTCCGTTTGCCAAAGGAAGATACCAGCTATCAGTACTTCGATTATGATGGATCACCGACTTCTGGTGGTAAATCAGTAACTGTTCGTAAGAACAATGGTCATGGTAAACTTCTCGTTGCCTTCAATAACGATGAGAAGCATCTCGCAGAGAAGACTCAGAGTTTAGAAACTGATAACAACAGCGGTTTCTATCTCGTGGCCAATCCATATACCTGTTCTATCTCGATGGCTAAGTTCTTCGAGGCTAATACTGGTTTGCAAAAGGCAATATGGATGGTAGAGAATGGCGAGGTGAAGGCGATTTCCAATGCAGAATTGGATAAGCAGAACTACGCTATCCAGCCTACCCAGTCGTTCTTTGTCAAGAAGAATGAAGGCGCTACTATTAGAGAAGTAAGATTCACTTCTGCGATGTATGTTGACCGCACTATCACTCCTGGCCTTCGGATGGCATCAGACTATGTCAAGAGCATTGAAGCAACGACAGAGAATTCCAACGGCCAGATTTCAAAGGCACGCATCGCTTTGCGTCCGGAGGCTTCTGCCGACTATGATGACCAGGAGGATGTGGATCTGCTGTATGACCAGAACCTGAAGGATGTTCCGCAGGTTTATACCGTTGCCGGCATATATAGGGGCATCTTTGTTTCTTTGGTAGAGACGAAGGTGTCCCTATCATTTTTATTATTTTTTTAACACGCATAATTTGCTAGTTTCCAACAATTATCTTATATTTGCAAAGAGTTTCTGTGTCTTTTATGTAGAGATTCAGATGAACGACATCAAAAAACGAACTTGATTCGCATGATGAAAGAGACAAATATACAATCACAGGTTACGTCCACTATTGCAGGGGACGACGGCGAAGCCGTGGCAAAAAGTGAACAAAACGCTAAGAAAAAGGTTCCGGAAAAGCCTAATGAAGGGCTTGAAAAACCTGCTGATGCAGGATGGTATGTGGCTGTAGTGAGAGTGAATTGTGAAACGAGAATAGCTGATTCTATACGAATCAATCTTAATCACAATCATGTTTGGTTTGATTACTGGATTCCCAAGGTAAAAGTAGTTTATATAGACAAACGTTCCAATAAGCGAAAAGTGAAAGAAAAGCTATTTCTTTCCACTTTCATCTTTTGCAATGTTTCTCCGAGACAACTTGACAGAATCCGCTTCCGTTCAGATGTGTATAAGATGCTGACGATGCCAGGTCAAAGGAAAATATATCAAATTCCCGACCAGGTTGTTGCCAACTATCGATATTTTGTAGAGAATGATGAAGAGCCTGTCACTGCTGCCCCTGTTCCTTTGAAGAAAGGAATCAAAGTGCGAGTGGTAGCAGGTAGCATGAAAGGTGTGGAAGCATACGTACAGAGCTATAATGGCAAGAAAGCCGTCATCGGCAGCGAAATCAAGTATATCAGTGGTGCAACGCTTACGATAAGTAGAAATTTACTCGAAGTCGTTGAAGAAGATTGAGTTGTAGAATGATCTTGTTGCATTAAAAAACTATGAGTTATCTGAGTAAAATGTTATAGTAAGTTATAGCAAAGCGGTCCCATCCCGCACAATCTGGCGAGGGCTTTGATGTCCCGCCAACCTTATAGCGTAGCGGTTCCGAGCACCGAGTAGGGCGGTTTCCTTCTTCTCGCCTGAGGTTTCTGTCCCCCGCTAACGGGGGAACCGAAGGGGGTGTAAAGACCATTGAAGAAGACCGAGATGAGAGGTGGAGCCTTCCTTAACGGTAAGGAAGGTTTCTGTCCCCTATAAGGGGAACCGAAAGGGTCGCAAAGACTATTGAAGGTAGGTTTTCGAAAATTTTATCATGTCCCTAATCCCATGTAATTATAACTCGAACAAAAAGGTGAATGTCAAGGCTGCCTAATAGGTAGCTTTGGCAATACAAATTAATAATATGCTTTTTTTGAAAAATGTTGGATGTGCTAACTGCTGAAAATCAGTAGTTACGTTCTAACGGTGATTTACATATGGGAGACTAAGTCTCGTATTCTTTTCTCAAAATACACAAACAATGCCGCCGTGCCAAGATGCTAAGTTATAACTTTGCCTTTTTTTTCAAAAATATCTGTGAAATATAACTAAAAAGTTTGCAGATAACGATATAGTTTTTTATCTTTGCACCATCTAAGTGACAATATATGAATGCAATTCAGTAAATTATGGCAATGAACGACAATAAATCTATATTGCGTGTGCTTCGTGAAAAATTCAAGTACACCCAAGAGGAGGTAAGCAAGTACCTTGGCATCAGCCAACCAGCCTACCTGAAGTACGAGACGGGGGAGACTGAAGTCTCTATGGACGGCTTGGAGAAGTTGGCTCGTCTCTATGGTATTGATGAGTATGACATACTCGAAGGTAACATGGAGCAAGTGAACTTTGCATACGCTTTCCGACGTGATGGTGTGGCAAATCTTGAAGAGGTGTCTCACTTCCAGCAAATAGTAAAGAACTATATCATGATGAGCAATGAACTTGAAAAAATCAGATAAAATACAATTGGAACTCTTGTCCCTTTCTCTTCGCCAAGAGCTAGGAGTCAAGTTTAATGAGCCTGTTAGTGTTCATCAAATGCTTCGCAACAAGAATATCATAGCAAGTTTTCAACCTTTGTCTGAGGGTTTTGAGGGCATGGCTATCAAGATACTTCGTAAGGAGCATGATGTGCGACTATTCATGCTTGTCAATACAAGCAGCAATTATAGTCGCCAACGCTTCACGGCTTGTCACGAACTTTATCACCTGTTGTTTCAAGAGGATTTTAGTGTATCCTATGAGACGGATAACGAAGATGGCAAAAAGAGCATAGAGGAACAATCTGCTGATTATTTTGCTCGTTGCTTACTTTTGCCAAGGGATGGCGTGCTATCGTTAATACCAGTAGAGAAGCGAAAGAGAGATGCTATTTCCATGGCAACGGTATTGAAGATAGAGCAGAACTTTCGTTGTTCTCGTTCCTGCCTTCTCTATCGACTCAAGGAGATGGATTTGATTTCCGAGACGGTTTATGGTTTATTTCAGCATGATGTGATAAGGAGTGCTGCGGAGTATGGTTATCCTACCTCTTTATATATGCCGACCCATAGCAAGGAACTGATAGGAGATTATAATGTAAAGGCTCGCCAACTTTATGACAAGGGATTGATTTCCCAAGCCAAGTATTTTGGTTTGTTATATGATATGGGCATCGATTTCGGAAAGGAGGCTTTGGATGGCAAGAGCGAAGGTCATATTGGTTGATGCGGATGTCATAGCGCATTTCATAGCCACAGGTCACATCATGGAATTGAACGGTATCTTGTCACCTCATCAGCTGTATGTTGTCGAGAATGTTTATCGTGAGGCAACACGTCATCCCGGCGATGCCAACCGTAAGCAGAAAGTGGATGAGTGGATTAAGGATTCAAAGACTTGTGTAATCAGGTTTCCCAGTCAGAACCAGAATATCAAGAGGGAGTTTTTTAAGTTGAAGCATGACAATGGTCTTTTGGGTGATGGTGAGTGTGCCTGTATGGCGATGGCTCGCTATGGACAGGAAACGATAGCCAGCAGCAACTTTCGTGATGTGGCACCTTATTGTGATGCCAATGACATTGAATATATCGGTGTGATGGACATTTTGCAGATTGCTATCAACAAAGGTTATTGGACGGACGAGCAATGCGACCAATTTATTATGGATGCCATCAAGGAGAATAACGCTCGTTTCCCCGTGGATAGGATGGAGGAGTATAAGACAGAGAAGGATTTGGGAGGATTCTGAGCAATATAATAGTCATGAGGCTGGGAAAACTTAGCTTTTATGTATTCTTTGTATGAAAGCTGCTTTCAAATTGCCGAGAGCAGCTTATCTTATACAAAACGATAATAAAATAACTTTTTTCAAAAACTGATAGGTGTAATACAACGAACAAAGGGGAACGACCAAAGACTGGTTGTTTCCCTTTGTTCGTTTAGAGGCAATTGTATCAGGTGTATCTGTCATCATCACAAAGGTTGCAACCAAACGAAAGATGGAGAAGGCACCACGCAAATCTATCTCAATTCTATCAAAAGTTCAGAAGTAGATGATGCCAACGCCAAAATACTGGCAGCCCTATAAGCCACAAAAAAGAATAAAAAGAGGGATTATGTAAAATGAACCAAAATGAACCAATTTTTCTGAATCTCTATATAAGAGACACAGAAATGCCGAAAACATTCGTTCAATCAACGACTTAGGAAATTATGTACGAAAAGAATAGTAAAATAATGTTGATTTTCGTAGAATGATATTAATTTTTTAACACGCATAATTTGCTAGTTTCCAACAATTATCTTATATTTGCAAAGAGTTTCTGTGTCTTTTATGTAGAGATTCAGATGAACGACATCAAAAAACGAACTTGATTCGCATGATGAAAGAGACAAATATACAATCACAGGTTACGTCCACTATTGCAGGGGACGACGGCGAAGCCATGGCAAAAAGTGAAGGATATGTAGCTGAAAATGGTTTTGTAGCAACAGATCCGACGCACTTTGGAAAGACGTATCATGATAAACAGTCGAGGTAAACGTGTTGTCCGTGAGGCTGTTTTCTTACCACCTTTGTCTTTGTGAGAGTTGAGGATAAAAATCTTAATGGACACTCTCGGTATCGATTGGGAGATTCCTACAGAACATGCCATCCTCTCGGAGAAAGATACAAAACATGATGTTTTAAAGGACTTCGACAGTCCTTTCGTCATTAACATAGATTTATACAAATGAATACAAAACAGCAAATAGCACAGCAACGTGCTAATTTGGCTATAGCTGTAAGCATCCAACCCCTATTTTGGCGGTTTGA
>ERZ780131.116-NODE-116-length-19396-cov-2.62728_pt1 | contig 19396 bp, 14 predicted proteins | sample MGYA00433081_ERZ780131 | MGnify/ENA primary metagenome ERZ780131 (study PRJEB29588, sample SAMEA2147193) | human gut metagenome | biome: human gut; feature: human-associated habitat; material: faeces | place: Denmark | collected 2008/2010 ... | reverse complement strand
GCTCCTGCTGCTGAGCCGGAAGTTGTTAATACTGCTCCTGCTGCTGAGCCGGAAGTTGTTAATACTACTCCTGTTGCTGAGCCGGAAGTTGTTGAAGAACCTGAGATTGTTGAGACAGCACGAACAACAGATGAAATTGAATCCATTGCTAAAGCAAAGACAGGGTATTCGGATAAATTCATCAAAAAATATGCTAACTATTGGGGGCAGTTGGCAACTAAACTTTTTGATAACGAAGCTTATGAATTTGTATTTGGTGGTGTATTGAACCTTGATGGTGATGATGACAGAGTTGCCGGATGTGGTATTACACAGAAGCGAATTATTGTTACAACTACACAAGGTACCGTATCTTATCCGTATGATAAGACAAAGAGTGTTTCAGGAAGTAAAGGTCTTGTAGGTGCAGCGGTTAATATTGAAATTCCAAGAAGTAAAGTCAAAATATCCGTTGACAAACCTTATCTTGATAATATTATTAAGGCAATTGATGCAGCGATTAAGAAATATCACGTCGCTTAATTCTTAACTTTTATAAAATACTCCTAATAAAAAAAAGGATTCCAATTCATTTTGGAATCCTTTTTTAGTGTTACATATAATCAAACAATGAAAGCTGGTTGTTAGCCGACATTCCCTTCAGAATACCAAGTTCCACCATTACTGCCGCACTTGTTTTAGGAACTTTTGCTTTATCGATAAAATCCTCTACAGACAGGAATTTTCCACATTTGGCTGCTTCGTAAATACTGTCTGCCGCTGTTTCTCCAAGTCCGTCTATTGATTTAAATGGTGGCAGAAGCCTGCCATCCACTATCTGAAAATTTCTCGAATGGGATTTGTACAGGTCAATAGGCATAAAATCAAAGCCTCTTGCATACATCTCCTGAACAATTCTCATATCCTTTAACTGTCCCTGCTCCTTGTTTGTAAGTGAATCATTCCGCCTTTTATAATCTTCTATATATTCGTCAAGTTTATCTTTACCGAAACACATTATTCTGTATGAAAAATCATCAGCTCTTATACTAAAATATGAAGCATAATATTCCAGAGGATAAAACACTTTACAATATGCTATTCTCCACGCCATCATAACATAAGCTGCCGCATGGGCTTTTGGGAACATGTACTTGATTTTTTTACATGACCAGATATACCAGTCAGGCACTCCTGCATTAACCATAAGTTCTTCCCATTCCGGCTTCAGTCCCTTACCTTTTCTGACCGATTCCATTATTTTGAAAGAGGTTCCCGCTTCAATTCCCATGTTGATAAGATATATCATAATATCATCTCTGGTACAAATTGCAGTAGAAATGGTTGCTTTTCCCTCTTCAATGAGAGTCTGTGCATTGCCAAGCCATACATCAGTTCCATGGGAAAGTCCGGCAATTCTAACAAGATCGGAAAAATGCTGTGGGTTAGTATCAATTAACATCTGCATAGCAAAATCTGTTCCGAATTCGGGAATGCCAAGACATCCAAGCTTCGTTCCGCCAATATCTTCAGGATTAATTTTTAGTGCTTCAGTACTTTGGAAAAGTGACATAACCTCAGGACTGTCAAGAGGTATATGCGTAGGATCAAGTTTGGTTAAATCCTGTAACATCCTTATCATTGTAGGGTCATCATGACCGAGAATATCAAGTTTCAAAAGGTTATGGTCAATACTGTGGTAATCGAAATGTGTTGTAACGATATTGGTTGTCATATCATTTGCAGGATGCTGTATCGGGGTAAAAGAATGTATCTCTTCTCCGTATGGCAATACAATAATCCCGCCGGGATGCTGTCCCGTTGAACGTTTAACGCCTACGCCTCCGTTTACAATTCTGTTGATTTCACAACTTCTTTTACGTTCGCCCTTTTCTTCGTAATATTTTTTTACATAACCATATACCGTTTTATCTGCAAGTGTTCCTACGGTTCCTGCCTTATATGTCTGTCCTTCTCCGAAAATTACTTCAACATAGGCATGTGCTTTCGCCTGATACTCTCCTGAGAAGTTCAAGTCAATATCCGGCTCTTTATCGCCGTTAAAACCGAGGAAGGTCTCAAATGGAATATCAAATCCTTCTTTTTTAAGCTTTGCACCGCATTTAGGGCATATCTTATCAGGCATATCACAGCCTGCACCGCCCGCAAATTTTCTTACCTCATCTGAATCAAAATCAACATAATAACATTCAGGGCATAAGTAATGCGGACTTAACGGATTAACCTCCGTAACGCCTGACATCGTAGCTACAAACGAAGAACCTACGGAACCTCTTGAACCTACCAGATAACCATCCTCATTGGATTTCCATACCAGCTTCTGGGCAATAATATACATAACGGAATATCCGTTTGAAATAATGGAGTTAAGCTCTTTTTCCAGTCTTGATTCTACAATTTCCGGAAGTTTGGGTCCATACATCTCATGTGCCCTGTTATAACATATATCCCTTAAGGTCTGGTCACAGTTAGGAATAACAGGAGGACATTTATCCGGTCTTACAGGCTCAATGTATTCACACAAATCAGCTATAAGCCTTGTATTGGTAACTACTACTTCGTATGCCTTATCTTCACCAAGATATTTGAATTCTTCAAGCATTTCCTCCGTTGTCCTCAAAAACAGCGGTGCCTGGTTATCCGCATCATCAAAACCTTGTCCCTTCATTATGATTCGTCTGTAGACTTCATCTTCAGGATTAAGGAAATGAACGTCGCAGGTGGCAACTACCGGTTTATTAAACTTTTCTCCAAGAGCCACTATTTTTTTATTAATATCAATAATATCCTGCTCTGATTTAATCTGAGGTAGTCTTTGGGATTCTATCATAAACCTGTTGTTTCCCACAGGCTGTATTTCAAGATAATCATAATAATTGGCTAATCTTGCTATTTCTTCTTCGGTATTTCCGTTAAGTATTGCCTGATACAACTCGCCCGCTTCACATGCAGAACCAAGAATCAGACCGTCACGGTATTTTTCAACTTCACTCTTAGGTATTCGTGGTCTTCTGTTAAAATAGGTAAGATGTGACAGGGATATAAGCCTGTAAAGATTAACTCTTCCCACTTCCGAATCTGCAAGAATAATCGCATGATATGTTTTAGCTTTTTTTATCGCATTTATATTAAATTCTTCAATTTCGTTGATTTCGTCAAGATTAAAAATATTACGCATTTCAAGACGTGCTACCAACGCAAGAAAAATATCCGCACAACATTCCGCATCATCAACAGCTCTATGGTGATGTAACAATGATACGTTGAGTGCTTTTGCCACATGGTCCAACGTAAATTTACCGAGGTTAGGAATAAGTGCCCTGGCAAGGGATACGGTATCAACTACCGTACACTCAAAGGCCTTTCCTAAAATTGTTTTTGTCTTTTCCCTGATAAAGGTAACGTCAAATTCCGCATTGTGGGCAACCATTACCGCACCATCACAGAACTTAAGAAATTCAGGAAGGATATTTTCTATGGTATCCGCATCCACAACCATGGAATCGTCAATTCCCGTAAGCTGTTCAATATTGTATGGAATAGGTATCTTAGGGTTGACAAAAGTTGAGAACCTGTCCACTACTTTTTTATTCTGTATTTTAACGGCACCAATTTCTATGATACTGTCATTAACAGGTGAAAGACCTGTTGTTTCCAAATCGAATACCACATATGTATCATCAAATTTCTGACCCTTGGAATCAAAAATTATTTTTCTCAAATCATCTACTATATACGCCTCTACACCGTATATAACCTTAAAATCCTTATTGCCGGAGTCTCTTAACATATGATATGCGTCCGTAAATGCCTGCACATCCCCGTGGTCGGTTATTGCAATGGCATTATGTCCCCAGCTCATTGCCTGTCTGATTATGTCTTTTATATCAGATACGCCGTCAAGATCACTCATCTTTGTATGGAGATGTAATTCCACTCTCTTCTCCATTGCATAATCCATTCTTTTTTTACGGAAATCGTCAATTTTAATGATTCCCACCACAGAACCGATTGTCAGTTCCCCGGAGAATTTATCAACAGTTGTTACACCTTTTATTTTGATGAATTTACCTTTTTTAAGTTCATCCTCCACTTCCGAAAGCTGTTCAGGCTGGAGAAAAAGTTTTACGGAAATAGTATCTGTAAAATCGGTTACATCAAAAATAAGAATAATCTTACCGTTTCTTAATTCCTTTTTGTCGGTAAAAATAATCTGTCCCCTGAATGTAATTTCACCCATTTCATGGATTACCGTATCAAGGGTTACCGGCTCATCGTTAAAGTCTCTTCCGTATATAACATCAGGATTATCGGAATGTTTAACAGGACGTATGTACTCTTTCTTAAATTCTTTTTTATCCTGTTTGGTTTCTGCCTCTTTTTCATTCTTTTCAGCAGGAGTTTCTGCAGGCACTGCTTCGGTTTTCTCTGTTTTCGCAGCTCCTCTTGCTGCTATTTCATCAATAATCCGCTGGACTTTATATTCGGCTTCCCTGCTGTGCCTGCTTTCCTCACGTTCCTCATATACTACATTATAGGTAATATTTTTACCAAACCTGCATTCCATCATTTCAGTAAGAATTTCAACAAGCTCAGGTGTTTTCTTTCGTGATACAAAATTATCTGCAACTATCAGTTTAATATTGTCCTCACCGTCAAATGACCACCTGGCATCCCTGAAAATCTGTTCATATAACTTATTGTTTTTTCCAAGTTCGTATATAATACTGTCTTTGTAATCGTTAAAAATAATTTCAGAAGTATATAACTCCGATAACCGGAATTTTTCAAGGATTACAACTTTTGTAGCTAAAAAAGGCTTCATCTGACGTGATATCTCATCCTCCACCTGAGCCACAATATCCCGTCCAACAAGCCTGTTAAAAATCAGATATATCTTAATAACGGTTTTTGATGAATTCATGGATATATGTGTTACCATTGCATCATCAAAAGCCGTCTTTAGTTCTTTTTTTAATTTTAATGACGGGAAAACTTCAAAAAAATTCTTTTCGTCCATCATTATTCCACTCTTTCTTATACTAATTTGTCAAGTTCTTCCTTAAGTGCCTGTAAAAGCATATTTTCAGGAACTTTCTTAATAACCTCGCCTTTTTTTATGAGAAGTCCTTCTCCTATACCGCCGGCAATTCCCAGGTCAGCTTCTCTTGCTTCGCCCGGACCATTTACAACGCATCCCATTACCGCAACTTTAATATCAAGCGGATATGTGCTTACAAGATTCTCAACCTTTGATGCAAGATCTATAAGATTAATTTTGGTTCTTCCGCAAGTAGGGCATGATACGACTTCAACACCGCCCTTTCTCAACCCAAGAGTTCTGAGAATGAGCTTTGCTGATTTAATTTCTTCCTCCGGATCTCCTGTAAGAGATACCCTGATTGTATCACCGATACCTTGATTAAGAATTATGCCAAGGCCAATTGCTGACTTAATATTTCCTGAATATACGGTACCTGACTCTGTAATTCCCACATGAAGCGGATACCTGCATTCTTTTGCAATAAGTTCATGTGCCTTGACGCACATAAGAACATCCGATGATTTTATGCTTACAACAATATTATCATAATTCTGTTCTTCTATTATTCTTACTTTATCCATGGCACTTTCAACAATACCTTCAGCACATACATGTCCGCCATACTTTTCAATTATATTTTTTTCAAGTGATCCGCTGTTTACGCCGACTCTTATAGGAATGTTTCGCTCTCTTGCACAATCTACAACAGCTTTAATCCTGTCGGTACTTCCTATATTGCCGGGATTAATCCTTATCTTGTCGGCACCGTTTTCCATTGCCAGAATAGCCATTTTGTAGTCAAAATGAATATCCGCAACGAGAGGAATGTGAATTTCTTTTTTGATTTCCTTAAGTGCTTTTGCCGCTGCTTCATCCGGTACAGTGCATCTGATTATCTCGCATCCTGCTTTTTCAAGGCGTAATATCTGGTCTACAGTGCTTTTTACATCTTCTGTAGGCGTATTGGTCATTGATTGTATAAGTACGGGATTACCTCCTCCGATAACTCTGTTGCCTATTTTTATAACTTTCGTATTGTCTCTATACATATAATCTGTCCTTATCTGAATAATTTCGATATATCGTTAAAAAGTACAACTACCATCAATACCATTAACAGAATAATTCCAACAAAATGAACCATTCCTTCTTTTTCCCTTGGTACAGGCTTTCCTCTTACTGCTTCAATTAAAAGGAATACAAGTTTACCGCCGTCAAGTGCAGGCAACGGCAATAGATTCATTACACCAAGGTTGGCACTTATCATGATGCACATATTAAGAAGATTAATAAATACATAGAATGCACCGTCTGATTTAGCCTCATCCACCACTTCTCCGATAAACGATACAATTCCTACAGGACCGGACACATCATCAAGTCCAAGCTTACCAGTAACGAGCAATCTAAGACTTACAAATACGGATTTAATCTGGTATCCTATATTCTTGAATGCATATTTCAAGGTACCTGCAGGGGAACATTTAACTCTCAAATTGGCAAAATAAATACCATAATCATAGTAATCCTGCTGTACTTCTTTAGGTGTAAGTTTAAGTTCAACATTTCTGCTGTCACGTTCAACTGTAATTGTAATCTCTTTTCCTTCTGACTGTTGTACTAAAGGAGTTATTTCCGGCTGTTCGCTGACTGCTGTTCCGTTAATGCTTTTAATAATATCTCCGGCTTTAATACCCGCACTGTCCGCAGGTGTTCCTTTTTCCACAGCTGCTATCTTAGTGGAATCCACATCAATCTGGACACCCATCTGATATACCGAACCCGTGATATGCTCCGGAATAATTGTTGTCTTATATTTTTCACCGTCTCTTATATATTCAACGTTAAGGTCAATTCCCTTTTTATCATACATGTAAAGATAATAATCATCGTAAAAGTTCATCTTTTTACCATTAACTCTTATGATTCTGTCGCCTTCTTTAAGTCCCGCATAATAGGCAGGCGAATTATCATCAACAGAATATACCTGCACAGGATTATATCCCATCTTACCTATAAGAATTACGGCAAATACAAAAGCGAGAATAAAATTAAATAAAGGTCCTGCAATAATTATTGCAATTCTTTTCCATACAGACACGCTGTTAAAGGAAACTCCGTCCGATTCATCCGGTACAATATTTTCCTGACTTTTATCCGTGGGATTATCCTCTTTAACTTTTGCGACAGCATCCGTGGATTCATAAAGATCTTCGCCTAACATCTGGCAGGAGCCGCCGAATAAAAAAAGCTTAATACTGTACAAAGTTCCTTTGATTTTAAACTTAACAAGTCTCGGTCCCATACCCACCGAAAACTCAACTACTTTAACACCGCTTGCCTTAGCTATTATAAAATGTCCTAATTCATGGACAATAATTACAATACTAATTATAAGAAATGCGTAAACAAATTTCATAAAATCACCTCATAGCCCTCAACAGCTCATACACTTCCTGCTCCGTTGTTAAAATCTCATTAACATCAGGATTATCTATATATTCTATGCTGTTCATAGCATGTTCTATCATATCTGTTATGCCTAAAAAACTGATATTCTTCTTTAAAAACTGTGCAACTGCATATTCGTTGGCAGCATTAAATATTGTAGGCATATTGCCACCTTTGACACCTGCTTCGTAAGCAAGTCTGAGGCCCGCAAAATTTTCCCTGTCAGGTGCCTCAAAATCTATTTTTCCCAGTTTATAAAAGTCAAGTCTGTCACCGGGCATATATCTTCTCTCAGGATAGTAAAGTGCATACTGTATAGGAAGTCTCATATCAGGGCAGCCAAGCTGTGCTATTATTCCGCCGTCTACGAACTGCACCATAGAATGTATTATGCTCTGTGGCTGTACTATAATCTGGACATCATCCATGCCCACATCAAAAAGCCATCTTGCTTCCATAACCTCAAGGCCTTTATTAACCATAGTAGCCGAATCAATGGTTATCTTATGTCCCATTGACCAGTTTGGATGTTTCAGGGCATCCTCAAGCTTTACGTCCTGCATCTGTTCTCTTGTGTATCCTCTGAATGGTCCACCGGATGCCGTAAGTAAAATCTTATCAATAGTTCTTCTGTCTTCGCCGTTCAAAGACTGGAATATGGCACTGTGTTCACTGTCAACAGGTAAAATTCTCACATTATATTCCCTTGCAAGGGGCATAATAATATGTCCGGCAGTTACAAGAGTTTCTTTGTTGGCAAGGGCAATATCATGTCCTGTCTTTATAGCTTCAATAGTAGGTATTATACCAATCATGCCAACTATTGCTGTCACAACTATTTCAGCTTTATCATAAGTCGCGACTCTGATAAGTCCTTCCATTCCATAGCACACTTCGTAATCAATATCAGGTGTCAGAAGCCTTAATTCATTTATGCTTTTTTCCTCTGCTACGCAAACAAGCTTTGGCCTGAACTCCCTTACCTGTTCTGCCAAAGCTTTGATATTGTGTCCTGCTGCAATAGCATGGACCTTAATGTCATTATTATCACGAACTACCTGAAGGGTCTGGGTTCCGATAGAACCCGTTGACCCTAAAATAGCAATATTTTTCATACTAATCATCCTTTTAATAGTGGAAGTAAAATAACCGCACTTATATATACAACCGGAGCCACAAAAATCATACTGTCAAATCTGTCAAGTATTCCTCCATGTCCCGGAATAAGATTGCTGTAATCTTTAACGTCATAATTTCGTTTAATTGCGGATGCAGCCAGATCGCCGAATATTGAAATAAAAGAACCTAATACGCAGATTACCGCAAATGCCGGCCACAGTCTTTCATTGTAATAGTTACCCAGAACAAGTCCGTATACCACACCTACGATAGTTGCCCCAAGGATTCCTCCTATAGCACCTTCGACTGATTTTTTAGGACTTAAATGGGGAACAAGTTTATGTTTACCAAGATTAACTCCTGTAAAGTAAGCAAATGTATCTGCAATCCATGAGCATACAAATACCAATATAAATATAAATATTCCCTTTTCCATTATTCTTATTCTGTATATATAAGAAATAGGAATGGCCACATAATAAATTCCAAGGAGTGAAAATGCCGCTTGTTTGGCTCTTGTTGTTTTAAAGCTGCATACATATACGAACATAGTAAGAATACCGCTGGCAACACAAAAATACTCAAGGTACTGTAACTTATCAAACCAGAGCATTGTATAAAAAGATGCTGCTAAAATATATCCGCATATTCCCAATGCTTTTTTTTCAATTCCAACAACTTTATAGAGTTCATAGAGTCCGAGAGCAGTTATTATTGCAGCAAGGATAAACATCGTAGTTCCACCGCCTAAAACAGCACCAACTAAAATAACGGTAAGTACTGCACCGCTGATTATTCTTGTTTTCATACGTTATTCCTCCTTCACTCCACCAAATCGTCTGTCTCTTTTGTTATATCTTTCAACTGCTTCGATAAGGCGCTTCTTATTAAAGTCAGGCCACAACACTTCAGGAAAATCAAATTCTGAATATGCACACTGCCACAACAGGAAATTTGATATACGCTTTTCCCCGCTTGTCCTGATTATTAAGTCAGGGTCGGGAGCATCTGCGGTATCAAGATATGATGCAAACATATCTTCCGTAATCATCTCCGGAGCAATTCCCTTGTCAATCATATCTTTTGTCATCTTTCTCATTGCTCTTACCATTTCATCCCTTGCACCATAGTTAAGTGCAATTTGAAATACAAGCCCGGTATTATTTTTACTTGATTCCTCAAGTTCATTAATACTCCGGATTATATCCTCGTCCAGCATATCCTGCTTTCCGAGAATGACAACCTTCATATTCTTTTCCCTGGCTCTTTTTATGCAGGTTTTGAGATAATTTCTGAGTATTTTCATAAGTCCCTGCACTTCGCTTTCAGAACGTTTCCAGTTTTCAGTTGAAAATACATATACAGTAAGATATTTTAATCCTATCTCAATCGCATCATCACATATTCTTTCCAGAACCTTGCTGCCTTGAAGATGTCCGGCATTACGGGGAAGGAGCCTTTTCTTAGCCCATCTGCCGTTTCCGTCAAGAATTATGGCAATATGTTCAGGAACATTGAGTCCCAGTTTTTCATTGTAAAAATCCATAACTATCTCCGCAAATTATACTGTCATTATTTCCTTTGACTTCTCATCAATCATCTTATCTACCTGGGCTACATATTTGTCGGTAAGTTTCTGGATTGAATCTTCATTTTTCTTAACTTCGTCCTCTGACATATCTGTATCTTTGCTGAGTTTTTTGATTGCATCATTGGCATCTCTTCTGATGTTTCTTATTGCAACCTTTGTATTTTCGCCTTTTTTCTTGATATCCTTAACCAGTTCTTTTCTTCTGTCCTCAGTGAGTTCAGGGAAAACAAGACGGATAACCTTACCGTCATTGGTTGGTGTAAGTCCAAGGTCTGACGTAAGAATTGCTTTCTCGATTTCTTTTAAAAGACTTGTTTCCCATGGCTGGATCTGTATCATTCTTGCTTCAGGAACGGAAACATTGGCTACCTGCTGGAAAGGTGTAGGTGTTCCGTAATAATCCACTTTAAGTTTGTCAAGGATGTGAGGGTTGGCTCTTCCTGCCCTGATTGTCACATAATCTGCCGCAAGTGTATCACAGCTCTTTATCATTTTTTCTTCATATGTTTTAATAATTTCACTCATTATTGTAATCTCCTTATATTTATTAAACGGTTACTCTTGTTCCGTTGAAATTTCCGTTATAAGTATTGACAATACTTTCCTTTTCATTAAGTCCGAAAACAACCAAAGGCATCTTATGTTCCATGCACATCACGGATGCTGTCATATCTATTACGGCAAGTTTTTTATTAATAACTTCATCTATTGAAATCTCATCATATTTCTTAGCTGCAGGATTAGTCTTAGGATCACTGTCATATACACCGTCAATGGCTTTGGCAAGATAAATTGCATCCGCATCCATTTCGATTGCACGTAATACAATTCCTGTATCCGTAGAAAAATAAGGATGTCCTGTTCCGCCTGCAAAAAATACAACCGTGCCGTCTTCAAAATATCTGTTGGCAAGATCTTTTGAGAAAAGTTCCGTAACAGAACCGCACATAAACGGAGTTAAAATTGCGGTTTTCATGCCTGTGCTTCTGAACATTTCAGAAACATAGATGCAATTCATTACCGTGGCTAACATTCCAATCTGGTCTGCTTTGGTTCTATCCATATTCTCACTTGAACGGCCTCTCCAGAAATTACCGCCGCCGATAACAACACCAACCTGTGCTCCAAGGTCATGTATTTTCTTAACCTGTGCTGCAATTTCAAGAACCGTGCTTTCATCAAAGCCTGTTTTCTTATCGCCTGCAAGTGCCTCACCGCTGAGTTTTAATAAAATTCTTTTTTCTTTCATAGTCAAAGCCTCTCTTATTTATCACCAAAAAATTTCTTTGGACTGTTATCTGAATAACACTGTGAAATATATCCTTCAAGAACTGCTCCTCTGTTAATCTGGAAGGATTCAGATTTGATATCACCCATAACAATTGCAGTAGCATCAATTATTACAGGTCCGTGGACATCAATGTCACCTTTAATTGCTCCTGCTATAACGGCAGAGTGTGCATAAAGATTACCTATAATCACTGAACCGTTGCCAATCTTAACAGGACCTTCACAGTTAATATCCCCTGTTATTTTTGCATCGTCTGAATAAAATTCCTTTGAATTGGTATTACCTGTAATATTACCGCTGGCAATAAGTTTGCCGCTGCAGCTTACATTTCCTTCAACCGAACCGAGTAATTCAATAGAGCCGCTTGATTCGATATCTCCTTTGATTTTTAAACCTCTTGAGATGATTGTAGTCTCATCCGTTTTTTCCTGTTCATCTTCCTTAACAGGCTCTGCTACAGGTTCTTTTGTATTTTTCTTTGTTTTCTTTTTTTCAGGCTCCTTAAAAAGTCCGGCTGTCTCAGATTCTTTTGCTTCAGGTTCTTCTGTTACCGCTTCTTCATTGGTATCCACATTCTCAAGCATCTTAGACACATCAATGTCTTCGGCTGCATCTTCAGGTTCTTCATTAAGTGTATCTACCATAACATCGTCATCCGGTATTGTCTCTTGTACACTTTCTGACTCATCCGGTGTAATCTTAGCCGCATCCTCTGTAAGCTCATTTACAGCCTGCGATAAATCCTGCTTTAAATCTTTAAAAAATCCCATTGTTGTTTTCCTCCTGGTTAAATATTGTGATGAACAGGAACGGTATCTTCTGTGATAGGAAGGATTAATGCGTCCATTTCCTGTAATTTCTCAATTATTCTAGGTGTTGCCTGCAAAGTTGTTTCCCTGTATTCCGAGTCGTGCATAAGCACAACTGATATATCCTTTCCTTCAACACCTCTAATTACATTATTATATATTTCATCAACTGTCAATTCTTTACTTCCGCCGTCTCCCGATGAAACATTCCAGTCGTAATATACGATATTCTTTTCATCAAGATACTTTATAAAAGTCTGGATGGGAAGTGTTGTCTGCTGGTTACTTGAACCTCCCGGAAATCTGAATGCAAAAGGAGTAAAACCGGTAAGTTCCGTAAGATAATTGCTAAGGACATCAACCTCCTCCTTAAAACTATCATAACTCTCGTATACATGGCGGTAATCATGAGTGGTTGAATGCATTGCCAGTGTATGGCCTCTTGTAACAATTTCCTTTACATATTCATCATATTCAGGTGTCTTGATAACAAAGAAAGTTGCCTTAATACCGTATTGGTCAAGTACATCCAGCAGCTTTTCCGTATTAGCACTCGGACCGTCATCATAAGTAAGATACACTACCTTACGTCCCTCTGCCAGTGCATTATCTATCTTTTCGGAATCAGAAAGTGCTTTAACCACGCTGTCCGTCTCTTTATCTGCGCTGCCTTTTGACGGCTTATCGGCACTGTTTACCGCCGGTTTCTTATTATTCCCGGAATCCGGCTCAGATTCCATAACTTTATCCGTAGTCTCTTTCTCCGTTGCATCCATTGCGGTCTTTATGTCGTCTAACTTGTCTGACAATTTATTGACTTTACAAAATAATATAATACATAACAACGTCGGTAATAAAATAAGCGTAATTACAATTCCGATAATAATCTTCTTATATAAATTAATCCGTCTTCGGCGTAACTGTTCCTCAGATATTTCCTTATGTTCGGGTGACACTTTATTTCTCCTCTTCTGTTTACAAACTAAACGCGATGATATTATAGCACAGTTTCCTTTCTTTTAGAAGATTTTTTTAGATAAATTTAATATTTGTTTACCTAATCCTTATTTATTTTCACCTGATTTTATGTTAAAGTATGTAAGATTAAATTAACAAGGGAGGTCAAAATGTTACAGTTAAATAACATAACCAAAGACTATATATCCGGTGATACTGTTGTCAACGCCTTAAAGGGCATAAGCATATCTTTCCGTGAACATGAATTTGTATCAATTCTTGGCCAGTCAGGCTGTGGCAAGACCACAATGCTTAATATAATCGGCGGTCTCGACAGATATAACGACGGTGACCTGATTATAGGAGGCCGTTCAACCAAAGAATTTAAGGATAAAGACTGGGATTCCTACCGCAATCACAAGATAGGTTTTATTTTCCAGAGTTACAACCTGATTCCCCATCAGACAGTTTTGTCCAATGTGGAATTAGCGCTTACATTATCCGGTGTATCCAAAACAGAACGTCGCAAACGTGCTGTGGAAGCTCTTGAGATGGTAGGTCTCGGAGACCAGATTAATAAAAAGCCTAACCAGATGTCTGGCGGACAGATGCAGAGGGTTGCCATTGCAAGAGCCCTTGTCAACGACCCTGATATAATTCTTGCGGATGAGCCGACAGGTGCGCTTGATTCGGAAACAAGCGTACAGGTAATGGATATTTTAAAGAAGATTTCAGATAACAAGCTCATTATCATGGTTACACATAACGCTGAACTTGCAGAGCAGTATTCATCTCGAATCATAAGACTCCTTGACGGTAAAGTAACCGATGATACTGCTCCGTATGAAATACCTGCAGGCAAGGAAATCTCTCCTGTTGCCGGAGCTTTAGATAAAAAAGAGAAAGTGTCAATGTCATTTTTTACCGCACTTTCATTAAGTTTTAAGAATCTTCTTACCAAAAAGGGTAGAACATTCCTCACCTCTTTTGCAGGAAGCATAGGTATTATAGGTATTGCCCTTATCCTTTCCCTTTCATCCGGATTTCAGGCATACATAAACCGTGTTCAGGAAGATACTGTTTCAACATATCCTATAACCATCGAAAATGAAAGTGTGGACTATTCAAGTATGCTTAATTCCATGATGGGCGAGACAGGCACAGTTGAAGATAAGGAAGAAGGCCGGATATATGCTGCCCCTGTTATGAGCCAGCTTGTTAATACAATGTCTGCGGAGGTTAAAAAAAATAACCTTTCTGAATTAAAGAAATATCTTGAAAGCCCGGATTGTAATATCGGCGATTATGTGCTTGACGTACAATACCAGTACGATATTCCTCTCAATGTATATGCAAAAGATTACTCCGGCGGAATTAACAAAGTCAATCCAAGCACATTGTATCAGGATATATGGGGTGTAAGCGATGAGACAATGTCATCTTCCCTTGTTTCCTCATTTTCCAACACTGATATGTGGTCACAGATGATTGATAATCAGGACCTGCTTAATTCACAGTATGACCTTGTTGCCGGTTCATGGCCTGACAATTACAATGAAGTTGTTGTTGTAGCCGATAAGAATCACCAGATTACCGATGTTTCTTTATATGCGCTGGGTATCAGGAATTCATCCGAATTAAAAAATATAATGATTAATCTTAACAAACAGCTTGATGATAAAGTAAGCAGCTATAGTTACGAGGATCTTTTAAATCTCAGATTTAAAGTAGTGCTTCCATCAGCATATTACCGGTATGACGAAGCAACAGGGGCCTACAAGAACATGTCAAGCAGCGAAGATTATGTAAAACAGCTTATTGACAATGGTATTGAAGTTAAAGTTTCCGGAATTATAGTTGCAAAAGATGATGCTGTTGCTACTTCAATTACAGGCGTTGTCGGCTATACAAAGAACCTTGTGGATTATATTGTTTCGGAAAATAATAAGTCAGATATAGTTAAAGCACAGCTTGATAACCCTGATATAGACGTTCTTACAGGTCTTCCATTCTCAACGGTTGATATAGACCTTACAATGGATGATATTAATGCATATATAAGTACACTTCCTAAAGAACAGCAGAAAATAATCAGTGCCTACATTGCCAACCTTTCTGATGATGTAATAATTGAAATGTTCAAAAGCCAGATACAGCAATCAAGTTCAAATACATACAAAAGTAATATTGAAGCACTGGGCTACGTTACAACAGATAACCCTTCAAAAATTAATATCTATGCAAAAGACTTTGAATCAAAGGATGCCATTTCAGATATAATTTCAGCATATAATGACAAAGTGAAATCAGAAGGTAATGACAGCCTTGAAATTTCATATACCGATTACATAGGTCTTATGATGTCATCCGTAAGTAAAGTTGTTGACGCAATATCTTATGTGCTTATTGCCTTTGTATCAATTTCACTTGTGGTTTCATCAATTATGATTGGAATTATTACATACATATCTGTTCTCGAAAGGACAAAAGAAATCGGTATTTTAAGAAGTATCGGTGCTTCAAAGCATGATATTTCAAGGGTATTCAATGCCGAGACAATGATTGTAGGCCTTGTTGCAGGTATAATAGGTATAGGCTTCACTCTTCTGCTTAACATACCGATTAACATAATCATCAAGAAATTCTCAGGAATTTCAGGTGTTGCGGTTCTTCCGCTTAAGGGTGCGCTTATCCTTATTGCAATAAGCGTATTCCTCACATTGATTGCAGGTCTTATTCCTGCCAGGGTAGCATCAAAGAAAGATCCTGTTATAGCACTCAGAACTGAATAACATTAACATAATGAAAAAAAGGTGGAGTAATTTCCACCTTTTTTAAAAATAAACATTGATATAAATAAAACTATATATGAAAATGTTGTATTATTTTTTATTGCAATTATCCTCCACCACTTTAATTTCTGCCTCTGAAAGATACTTTTTCATGAAGTCAATACTTTCATCGGTAAGATATTTGGCACATCTTTTGAATTCTACTGACCAGCCCTCTACCCACAGCGAAAAAATCGGTTTAAGTTCTTCTTTTGTGTAATTTTCATTATCAAACGCAAGAATTGCACGATTGAGTAAGTCTATATATTTATCCCTGTTGCCTTCACATTTGGTAACATTACCGATACTTTCAAGTATTTTCTTAGAGCTGTTATTATTAAAAAGTTCGGGAACATTAACTATTCCGTCAATGGCAGTTTCCGCAATTTCACAGAACTCCTCTGATGCTTTAGCAATTTCACTTTGAACCTTATATGCGCTTTCAAAGTCTAATTTGCATAATTTATCCGCTGTCTGACTAATTCTTATAATAATATTGTTAGTTGCACTTCTTGCATCAAGGAAGCCCATAATTCCAATCTTATCTTTAATCTTTTTAGGAAACAAATCCGTAAATCGCATCCTGCTTACCGGTCTGTCAGTTGTATAAATAACAGGATTTATCTGGCTAAGTACAGAAATAATCTCCGTACTATACTCATTTTCCCTTGCGAGAAAACGCTGTAATCCTCTCCTGTTATTAATAAAAAAGTCCTCGATTATTGATTTATTCCTGATAAATTTAAGTTTCTCGTCCATTTCCGATTCATCGGAATAATATATATCAAAATCTGCCGGAAGTTCAAATCTGGCATCCCCAAGAATCCTGTTTAGAATATCATCCTCAGTATCATACCTTGCATATAAAGCTATTTTCAGTAAAGCTTCGTATTCACCGTTCCTTAATTTTTCAATATTTTCATCTTCAAAAAACATTAAGAATTCATGCTTCTTAACGGCTTCAAAATTATAGTCATAGTCCGTGCCTTTAAAAACCGACTTATTAAAGTCATTTGCGAAAAACAGGACATAATCCCACCTCTTGCCCGGTGCTATTTTAAGTGATTCCAGTATATCATCTATAAGGTTTTTATAATTTCCATGCTCTGTAATAATTTCCGGCATTAAATTATATGCACTTGCGTAAGTTCCCGTAAATAAATGTTTAAATTTTTTTGTCTCTTTATATGTAAAATTTCTGTCTCCGATTTGGTATGTTCTGTTCTTCTTATCTGAACCTGATAAGCTCTTTATACTGTTGTTAAACGATGACCACTCCCTGTCATCAATAACCATATAATCATTCTTCCCACACTTTACTACTACCGCTATCATTTGTCTCTCCTTCTGACTTCTATAATTTTATGTATAAAAAAAGAGTACCACATATGTGATACTCTTTCAATCAAATTAATGATTATTTATTGCTTAATTCAGCCTTTAACTGTGCTGTAAGTGCAGGAACAATCTTATTAAGATCACCTACGATACCATAATCAGCTACATCGAAAATAGGAGCAGTCTCATCTTTGTTAATAGCGATGATGATGTCTGATTCTTCCATTCCGGCTGTATGCTGGATAGCACCTGAAATACCGATTGCAAAATATACATTAGGACGTACTGTCTTACCTGTCTGACCTACCTGAAGATCTTTTGGCTTCCAGCCGTTATCAACAACTGCTCTTGAGCAGCTAACCTGTCCGCCAAGAACTTCTGCAAGTTCATCAAGCATCTTGAAGTTCTCTGCTGAACCAACTCCACGTCCGCCTGATACAAGGATCTTAGCATCCATGATATCTTTGATATCAGATACAGCTTTAACAACTTCTTTAACAACAACATACTTATTGTTAGGTGTAAAACCAGGATTGAATTCAATAACCTCAGCCTTAGCGCCTGCGATTGGGCTGATTTTCTGCATAACACCCGGACGTACTGTTGCCATCTGTGGTCTGTTATCAGGACAAGCGATTGTAGCGATTGTGTTACCGCCGAATGCAGGACGTGTCATTAATAACTGGTTGTGCTTCTGTTCACTTTCTCTACCAGGAATTGCATTAATTGGGAAATCACCGATTTCAAGTACAGTACAGTCTGCTGTAAGACCTGTCGCAACTCTTGCTGAAACTGTTGGACCAAGGTCACGGCCGATTGCTGTAGCACCGACTAATACGATTTCAGGTTTAAATTCATTAATTACTGATGCTAATGCATGGGCATATGGTTCTGTTCTATATACTTTTAATTCAGGATCATCTACTACGATAACCTTATCTGCACCATACTCTGCAAGAGTATCTGCAAGATTCTTTACATCTGAACCAATAAGAACTGCTGTAACTTCTGTATTAAGAGGAGCAGCTAATTCCTTAGCTTTTCCAAGTAATTCAAAAGCAATACCGCTGATCTCATTATCTACCTGCTGTGCAAATACAAAGACACCTTTGTACTGTGCAATTTCTTCTGGACTCATTTTCATATTTGTTCACCATTTCCTTCTGTTAAATGATATGTTTCTCTTTTAATTTACCAACGATGTAGTTAACTGCATCTTCAGGTGAATCAGGAGTAACCTTCTCTCCGGCACCTTTACGTACTTTATCAGATGCCTTAGCTATCTTTGTTGGTGAGCCGTTAAGACCGAGATTGCCATCTTCAACATCCTTAAGGTCTGCTCTTCCCCAAACTGTAAAACTTGTGTCACAAGCTTTGAAGATTCCTGCAGGTGTCATATATCTAGGCTCATTTAATTCAGAAAGAGCTGTTATAAGACATGGCATTTCAGCTTCTACGATATGATATCCATCATCATACTGACGCTGTACAGTAACTTTGTTTCCATCAACTTTGATATCCTGGGCATATGAAATTACTGGAATTCCAAGATGTTCTGCTATCTGTGGTCCAACCTGGGCTGTATCACCATCGATAGCCTGACGGCCTGTAATTACAAGGTCATAATCAATATTTCTTAATGCACCGGCAATTGTTGTTGATGTAGCCCATGTATCAGCTCCACCTAATACTCTGTCGGTAACAAGAATAGCATCAGCTCCCATCCATAGCCTCACGAAGAACAGCATCTGCCTTTGGAAGTCCCATGGTAAGAACAGTAACCTTTGCACCGTTCTGATCCTTAATTCTAAGTGCTGCCTCAAGACCAGCTTTGTCATCTGGGTTCATGATAGCAAGCATTGCAGCTCTATCGAGTGTTCCGTCTGCGTTGAACTTTACGCCGCCCTTTGTATCCGGAACCTGTTTAATACATACTACGATATTCATGTATTATTTATCTCCTTT
>ERZ780131.101-NODE-101-length-21329-cov-15.9709_pt1 | contig 21329 bp, 17 predicted proteins | sample MGYA00433081_ERZ780131 | MGnify/ENA primary metagenome ERZ780131 (study PRJEB29588, sample SAMEA2147193) | human gut metagenome | biome: human gut; feature: human-associated habitat; material: faeces | place: Denmark | collected 2008/2010 ... | reverse complement strand
CACCGCTTTCCCCAAGCCCCTTTCCCCTCAGGGGACAGGGGATGTAACCGCTCCTCCTCGTCGCTCGGAACCGCTATGCTCTAAGGTTGGCGGACCATCAAAGGTCTCGCCAGATTGTGCGGGATGGGACCGCCTGGGTGCTGCTTGCTTGCGAGCTGCTGATGGACTTGCTGGTAGGGCTGGTGATACTTGCTTGCGGGTTGCTGATGGGGTTGAGGACCATCTGGATGATGCTGCTCCTATACAGGTGTTGGTGAATGTGGACATCTTCTCGGAGGGATTTGACTGCCCGGATGTGGAGTTTGTACAGTTGGCTCGACCTACATTGTCGCTTGCCAAGTATCTGCAGATGGTGGGACGTGGATTGCGAGTGGCTAAGGGGAAGAAGAACTGCGTAATTATAGATAATGTGGGACTATATCGGGTGTTCGGGTTGCCTTCGCAAGTATGGAACTGGAATGCGATGTTCGAGGGAAAACTGAAAGTTGGCAAGAGAAAGGAGACTCAGAAGGATAGAGAGTTTTTCCTAATGAACGAGAAGCAAGACGATATTCAGATTCATCCAGACTCAGAAATGATGATGGTGATGAGCCATGAAGAATTGCTCCAAACGATACAGTATCGTGAGTTTGTGGACAGTAGAGGGGAGTTTGCCATCATCAAGCTGCCTGATGGAAAGATGACGGTAGTGAACCGGCAGGGAGAACAAGTCTTGGAGCCAGGCGATTACCGTGACATGAAGCTGTTGGATGGCAACATCCTGTTCTACCGACATCGCAGAAAGGAGGTCTGCTATTATGACCTGTTGTCTGGAGCTATTATTGACGATGGCCCCAATGTTTATGATGTTCCAAAGGTGGTTACGCTAGAAGGTTGGGAGTTCATCAAATATGGAGATGTTTATATGTCTCGCACCTACGAACATTTCTCTTGGCCATATTTCCCTTCCAAATATGACCTGTTCAATTTTGGGGATTACCTGATATATCGTTATAATTATTTAGTAGATAGTGGTTGCCAGGAATGGTACTATTATGAAGGAGGCAATGGCTTGATGATGAAGGCTACTATAGATAGTAATCGAGTATGTTTCTTGCGTGGTGATTATGAACATGTGTATTGGATGTGTGCCACTCTTCGTTGTGGTTGTATCGTGGTTATGGACAGCAAGCAGGACTACTACCTGGTGGATTCATATTTGAAGAAGACCTATATTGGATGCAATAACCCAAAGAATGAAAATGAAGATCTTCATATTGTAATGCCTCGCCTTGGCAAGAAATACTATGATGAGATGATGTTACAGGAGAAGAAAAAGGAAGCAAGCGAGATGATTCTTTTGCATGAAAAGTCTGTAGCAGGACATGTGGAATTATATCAGGCTGGAAAGAGATGGGGCATAAAAGTGGATGGCAGAGTTGTCGTGCCACCCCTTTATCGCAGCATAGCGCAACCTGTTGGTGCCTATTGTGCCTTTGAAGAGATTCCAAGATATTGGGGTATTATGACCTTAAAAGGCAAGGTGATAGTTGATGCCAAATATGAGAAGGTCGAGATTCGGGATGGAGGGATCGCCGTGGTAACTGATATTACGGGGAAAACACAGACCATCCATCTGAAATGATCTATTATAGGGGCGTCAGTCTGAGAATATTAACAAAAAAAGAGTGTGTCATGAATTTATGATACACTCTTTTTTTTATTCTGTTTAATTACATCTTCTTTATCCGTTTGCGATATTTCCGAAGAAATCGAATGAGGCATCCCAATCCTTCCAGACTGGCTCTCTGCCCAATTCCTTCAATCTCGCATTGATTACCTTGGCGGTACGCTCATCGCTTACGGTAAACTGCTCCAATGCCTGAGGATAGGTATGATAACCACCAGGATTTACCTTTGATTCTGCCGACATGGTGGTGACACCCAGTGTTGCCATGTTGTCACGGATGTAGGCTGGCTCACGGGTAGAGTAGGAGATATCTACATCGTGGTCGAAGATACGCATGGCGAAAGTTGCCTGTGCCAACTGCTTATCGGTCATGAAGCAGTTTGGCTGGAAACCTTCGTTCTGTGCAGGGCGCATACGAGGGAAGTTCACGCTGTACTTGGTCTTCCAGTAATGCTTCTGCAGGTAGCGCAGGTGATGAGCCATCATTACTACATCCGTGCGCCATTCCTTCTCCAAGCCGATGAGCACACCCATACCGATGGAATGGACACCTGCCATACCCATGCGGTCGAAACCATCGCAGCGCCACTCAAACTTGCTCTTCATGCCACGTGGGTGGTAGAGCTTGTAGTGCTCGTGGTTGTAGGTCTCCTGGAAGCAGATGACGCCGTTCATACCGTGGTCGGCGAGGGTCTTGTAATCCTCTGTAGAGAGCGGCATCACCTCTATCTTCACGTTAGAGAAATACTTCTTGGCGATGTCGATTGCCTTGGCAAGATAAGGGGTGCCAGCCTTGGCTGGGTTCTCACCCGTAACGAGAAGGATGTTCTCGAATGGAGCCAGCTGCTTGATGGCTTTATACTCGTTCTCAATCTGCTCTGGGGTGAGGATGGTACGAGCCATCGGATTCTCACGATGGAAACCGCAATACACGCAGGAGTTAGAGCATGAATTGGTGATATAGAGAGGAATGAACATCGACATGGTCTTGCCGAAGCGCTCCTCGGTATATTTGCGGGAAAGACGCGCCATTACCTCCAGGTATGGCTCGGCTGCAGGTGAAATCAGCGCCATGAAGTCGTTCACATCGCAATGGTCCTTGGCAAGGGCACGGCGCACGTCATTATCGGTCATTCGAGCAATGCGCTCCGTGGTCTCCTCCCAACTGATATTCTTTAATTCGTCTGAAAACATTTTCTTACTTTTTAAACTTTCTCAAATCGTGTGTCAACTTGGCGGCGCAGAAGTTTGGACCACACATGGTGCAGTACTCACCCTCTGTATGACCTGCCTCCTCGAAATACTTCAAGGCAAGCTCTGGGTCGAGAGAGAGGTGGAACTGGTCTCTCCAGCGAAACTCGAAACGTGCCTTGGAGAGGGCGTTGTCGCGGATGGTTGCACCTGGATGACCCTTAGCCAAATCGGCTGCATGAGCGGCAATCTTATAGGTTACCACACCTGTGCGCACATCTTCCTTGTTAGGCAAGGCGAGGTGCTCCTTAGGTGTTACATAGCAGAGCATTGCGGTGCCGAGCCATGCTATCTGGGCGCCACCGATGGCTGATGTGATGTGGTCGTAACCTGGGGCGATATCGGTAACCAATGGGCCGAGGGTGTAGAATGGTGCCTCGTGACAGTGGTCGAGCTGGCGCTCCATGTTCTCCTTGATCTTCTGCAATGGTACGTGACCAGGACCCTCGATGAATGCCTGCACGTTCTTGTCCCAGGCACGGGTAACAAGCTCGCCCATGGTATCCAACTCGGCAAACTGGGCTGCATCGTTGGCATCGGCAATACAGCCTGGGCGCAGACCATCGCCCAAAGAGAGGGCAACGTCATACTGTGCCACGATGTCGCAGATATCGTCGAAGTGCTCATAGAGGAAACTCTCCTGGTCGTGGTAGAGACACCACTTGCTCATGATACTACCGCCACGGCTCACAATACCGCAAAGACGGCTATCGGCGAGATGCACGTTGTGGCGACGGATGCCGGCATGGATGGTGAAGTAGTCAACACCCTGCTCGCACTGCTCGATGAGGGTATCACGGAATACCTCCCAGTTCAAATCCTCTACCTTGCCGTTTACCTTCTCCAAAGCCTGGTAGATAGGCACGGTTCCTACCGGTACAGGACAGTTGCGTACAATCCATTCACGGGTTTCGTGGATGTTGTCACCGGTAGAGAGGTCCATCAATGTATCGCCTCCCCACTTGCAAGACCATACAGCCTTATCCACCTCTTCCTCGATGCTGGAGGTAGTGGCAGAGTTACCGATGTTGGTATTGATCTTCACGAGGAAGTTGCGGCCGATGATCATCGGTTCGCTCTCAGGGTGGTTGATGTTGGCAGGAAGAACGGCACGTCCGCGGGCAATCTCATCACGAACATACTCAGGGGTGATATGGGTATCGATGCCCAACTCCTGGCAGTTCATGTTCTCGCGGATAGCCACGTACTCCATCTCTGGAGTGATGATGCCAGCCTTGGCATAAGCCATCTGGGTGATGTGCTTGCCAGCCTGTGCACGGCGAGGCAACTGGATGTGCTCGAAGCGGAGGTGGTCGAGGCTATGGTCAGCAAGGCGCTGCTTGCCATACTCGCTGGTAACTTCCTTGAGCTGCTCGGTATCGTTGCGGTCGAGAATCCACTGCTCGCGCATTCTTGGCAAGCCTTTCTTCAAATCTACCTGATAGTTAGGGTCGCTGTAAGGACCGCTGGTATCGTAGATGTAAACCGGAGCGTTTGGCTCTGTATGAGGAATGCCGCGCTCATCCTTCACAACAGTAGGAGTGAGGTTAACCTTGGTCATTCCAACCTTGATCTGTGGGAAGAGTTTTCCCTGCATATACGCCTTTTCTCTCTGGGCGTAAGCTTTCTTATCGTTTGGCATAATTTTTTAAAGGTAAAAAGGTAAAAGGGTAAAAAGGTAAAAAGAGCGTTCTTGCTTCTTTGCCTTCATCCTTCATGCCTTTTATTATCTATATTATAATTAATCGTTGAGAAATGCGGTGAGAGGAGAACTTGCCTCAGCACAATCGCTGATGGCTCCGAGACCAGCCTCGTAAGCACGGCGACCGCATACTACTGCTTCCTTGAATGCCTTAGCCATCTCTACAGGATTACCGGCAACGGCGATAGCGGTGTTAACCAGACAAGCGCTAGCACCCATCTCCATGGCTTCGGCAGCGTGGCTAGGTGCACCGATACCTGCATCTACTACAACTGGAACAGTAGCCTGCTCGATGATGATCTGCAGGAAGTCCTTCATTCTCAATCCCTTGTTGGTACCGATAGGTGCAGCGAGTGGCATCACGGTAGCAGCACCAGCCTCTTCGAGGTGCTTGCAGAGGGTAGGGTCTGCCTGGCAATATGGCAATACCACGAAACCGAGTTTTACCAGTTTCTCGGTAGCCTTCAGCGTCTCGATAGAGTCTGGAAGAAGATAGCGAGGGTCTGGGTGGATTTCGAGCTTGAGCCAGTTGGTTCCAAAAGCCTCGCGAGCCATCTGTGCTGCGAAGACAGCCTCCTCGGCGTTGCGCACGCCACTGGTGTTAGGAAGGAGCTGGATATTTGGGTTCTGCACAATATGAGAGAGCAGGTCGTCCTGCTTGTCTTCAAGTTCGATACGTTTCATAGCAACAGTAACCATTTCTGTTTCTGATGCTTTGATGGCTTCAGCCATGAGGGCATTGTTGTTAAACTTTCCTGTGCCCAAGAAGAGGCGTGAGTTAAACTCTCTGCCTGCGATTACTAATTTTTCCATTGTTTTATTATAGAGTTGTTATTTTTGTTTTCATTTCTGTAGGAAAAGTACTTTTGGGTGATTCTTTTCCGCAGTATTCTAGGACCGTTATCCTCCGCAGAACGCTTTTACGATAACGATGTCTGCTCCTTCTGCGATGATTGTGTTTTCCCATTCATCACGAGGCACCATTTCGTTACTGATAGCTACTGCTACTCCTGTAGCTGGCAAATCGAGTTCCTGGGCTAACTCCCTGATGGTTTTAGCCTGTGTCTCGGTCTCTTTGTTGTTGATAGTTACTTTCATATTCTGTTCGTTTTATATGATGAATAATCCGTTTGTTTACGTTTTTCTATCGCCCGAAAGCGATGATAAGATAATATGTAATCAAACACGGTGAACTTCCAGATGAAAGCCTTAAGAGAAAAAATAAAGCACTATCAAATATCCCTGCGACAGCATTACCTGCATCAGGTTCAATGGGTATCATCTCAGCCGAATCTTTCAGCACCCCGTGATAATCGCTTGCAAAAGTAATGATAATATCGGAAAAACAATAGAATTTCAAAAATATTTATGCTAAATTAACGCAGAATGTACCTTTCGCTTTACTGGTGTTTCTTTCTGCAAACCGGGCATTCGCCTTTGATGACAAAGGAAATAGAGTGGGGATAAAAGCCTTCGGGCAGCTCGAAACTTGGAATATGGATATCCTCCATACAGAAGGAACGCTGGCAAGATTCGCAGTAGAAATGAATATGCCCGTCGTGATGATCGCAAGCCCCTTTTTCTTCGCAGAGTTCGTAGCAGAGTACGCCTCGCCCATCTTCGAAGGCATGTACCACATCATGTTCCAGAAAGAGGGTAAGGGTACGGAAGATGCTCGACTTATCCATCGAAACCATCTTTCGTTCCAGATTGCTCAGACTCTGCGGGTTCTGTTCGCCCATCAGGGTCTTCATTACGAGTATGCGGTTGGCGGTTGGCCGAATGCCTTTCGATTCCAGCCTGCTGATCATATCTTGTGAGTTCATCGTTTCTTCTTTTTAAAATCTTTACTAACCGGTTGCAAAGATACAAAAAAAGCGTGTAAGTATGGTAACTTACACGCTTTTTCTTTATTTAAACGTAATTACTTTTTGCTTTCAATCTAGTTTATGCCGCAGCATGAAGGGATTGGAACCCTTATACGCAAGCACAACCACGGCTTCTGTTCAAAGCCTCACCATACATTTTCATTGCGCTCATGTAATTTGCAAGAATAGCCTTCAAGGCCTTCTTGATGTTTGCATACATTGTTTTCATAATCGTTATCCTTTTTTTAAAAATTAATACTTGGCATTTCTGCCATTTTCTTTTTCCTTTTGTTCATGAACGGTGGTCAATTTTACTTGCCCATCTCCATGTTGTTGTTTACATTTACAGCCTTGGCAATCATAGCTGCCACAACTGTAAGAATCATTACTGTCGTCATCATAATTTGTTTCCTTTCTTTCTTTGTGGAGCCTCCATGTGAGGTCTCCTGTTTTACATTATCCTTTTACAATCTCACTGTTTTCTGGTGCAAAGGTAATGCCTTTTTCTTGAATATCTGTCACAAAGACATGACAAAATGATGAAAAAGGGGCTTTTTTTGATACACGTCAACTAAACAGCAATGGCGGCTTGATATACGTCAAGCCGCCATGCTGTCATATTGAGAAATGTGTCATATTTCTTATGTTTTTTCGGATTTCTGATGCTAGATCAGTTCCAGAATCTTGTCGAGAATCTTTTCTACGGTTGAAGAATCGGTTGCTTCATCGAGTTTTTGGTTGATTTTCTCTTCCAGTTTCTTGCTTACCTTGTCGGCAGCCTGATCCATGGCCTGGTTTGCCTTGTCTTCCAGTTTTTTCTGAACAGAAGCGCCCAGTCCGTCTTCTTCTGAACCATCGCTGTTATTATCGCTTACCGAAGGGGATTCATCGGTTGATGAGCTGGTGGTTTCTTCTATCTGCAGATTGTCGGCACCTTCCAGCGCCTTCACCATATCATCAGCATTCATCGTGTAAACGCTGCCAAGGATTCCGAAGCTTACGGTGTGCTGCTTGCCATTAAACTCAACGGTTCCCTTAGAGCATACGATATAGTTGTGGTATTCGAAGAGCTGGTTCATCACTTCATCGATAGCGCTTCCTGCCATCATTTTGGCAATGGAACGGATGCTTTGGGTGAAGAAGTTGTTATCACTGGTTTCTGTAGCCTTGTCGATAGCCTTGGCTGCCTCAGTCTTTACCTTTTCTTTATGGGCATCAAGTCCTGGATTGGTTATGGCGAAAACCAGGAAGAGAAGTACGATAAGTCCTAAGATGATTTTCCAGAGGGTCTTGCTCGATTTTTTCTTTTCCGGTTCCTGTCTGTAGCCCTGGTTCATGGCAGCGCCGTGCTGAAAGCCTTGCTGGTAAGCTTCCTGCTGTGCCTGCTGGAAACCCTGCTGGTTTGCAGCCTGAAAGTTTGCTGCTTCTGTCCCGTTGTTACCGGCTTCATCTGCTGATGTTCTTTCTGCATTTTCTTTGTTAGCATTAGCCTTGATAGCTTCTACAGTTTCAAGAACAGTCTTCAGTTCTGCTATTTTCCAAGCTGGAGTCCAGTCTTTCATGCCTTGTGCCCAAACAAGGGTCTCGGGTGTGATAGCCTTCTGGACGAGTTGCTCCAGGCTGAATGGACCCGCTTGCTGTCCGTTATTCTCAATGATAAAATATTCCATCATGTATTCTTTTATATAATATTTTTCTTAAAAGCCAATAAGGAGTTTCTTACACTCTCAATTGCTTATTTTAGTGTGTAGCTTTCCACCATGCTGTTTTCTCTCTGCCCTTGATAGCTACGCTGTGCTGGCTAGGGTCGGAGATAGAAAGACCGCAATAATTTTTCACTTTAAAGGTTGTACCTCTATAACTCATTAACCCTGTATAAGCCTGTTCGGTATGAGCAGCAGCTTTGATTGTGAGTTTCATCTGTGAATTAAATTTGTCTTTCAGAGAGCCGCTCGGAACAAGACTGTCTATGTATACACTCATATCGTAGAAGAGGTTGGGAGAGAAACCATCCAAAGGCTGTATGGAATCGAGCGGAACGGATGATGAGAGGGTATATTTGCTGTTGATTTCCTTCATCACTTGGGCTAGATTATCCATCTGTCTGCAGTCGATGGCCGCCATGTTGCAGAATGGATCGCTACTATTCTTGTAGAAATTGACAACTCCGTTGACAAATCCTGAGTAGTTGGGTGTTGAACTGTTGAGGTAACTCCACATGGTTTTGTATGGAACGCCGGCTCCCATTACTTCGCTACTTGAACTGATCATGAAATTAGTGACGTCTTTCAGTTCGTATGCAGTCTCTACATTGCCCATATAGCATGCATCGAAGAGAATGTATTGCATCTTTGTGCCGCTGAGTTTGATTCCTTCGGCAAGGGTAGGAACGTCGAGAGCGTTTTCTTCTAAACTTACGCTTCCGAAGAAACGGGTGATAGGTTTGTTGGGATCGGGACCATACTGTATTCCGCTGAAATTGCCGGTAGCGGTAGGGTAGCTGGTACTTCCTTTCTGAGCAAAACCGGCATTAGGTCTTGCCATATAAGGATAGTTTACCCAATCGCTGTTGTAGGTCCATCCGCTGCCATGAGCTCCGATGATGAGAGAATAGTTCAGGGCTTCAGCACGGCGTTTCACCTCATTCAGAATCTCTGCAAATCCTTCTGCTGTAGTATATGTAGCTTCATCGTAAGTCTTCAACGTGTCGCGGATTACGGCTTTCTTATTGCTGTCATACTGAAGATCTATGAGATAGCTCTTCCTGTAATTCTGGCTCATGAAGACCATTACACGCGAATTATTCAAGCCTTTCTTGGCAACAATACCTTCGCAGATACTGTCAACGTTGTTTTCCAAAAAACTTGTGAGACCGGAAGTGTTGGTTCCACCCGTCCAAGGATAGAAGACGAAGATTGTCTGCTTATTGACGTTTTCTACATCAATAGCTTCATCGCCACAACTGGTGAAAGTTACTGCTAGAGATAGCGTACATATAAATAAGGTGAAAAGCTTCTTGATCATAATTAAAAATGTTGAATGTTGAATGTTGAATGTTGAGTTGCAATCTTGCTAACGAATCAGCTTGCCTAATTCAACATTCTACACTCAACATTCAACATTAAATATAATACTATTATTTCTTCTTGAGTTCCTCGATGGTTGCCTTGAGGGCAGCAATCTTCTCAACAGAGTCGCTTTCCTTCTTGCGCTCCAGGGCTACTACCTTCTCAGGTGCGTGAGCTACGAAGTTCTCGTTGCTGAGCTTCTTTCGTACGCCCACCAGGAAGCCTTCCAAGTGCTTGAGCTGAGCCTCTGCCTTCTCAATCTCGGCAGCTACGTCGATCAGGTCGCCCAATGGTACGGCAAACTCGTCGGTACCTACCATGAAGCTTGATGCATCGGCACTCTTCTCAGCGATGACCTCAATCTTATCAAGGTTCGCCATCTTTAGTGTTACGTCGTTGTAAGCCTCGAAATCGTTCTTGCCTACTACCTGAAGAGACAACTGCTCCTTCTGGGCAATGTTCTTCTGGTTGCGAACGGTACGAACACCGGCGATAATCTGCTTCACAGCCTCAATGTCGGCTGCCAACTTCTGCTCCTCAGCTGTAGGTGCAGGAATCTCCAGTTTCTCGCGCATGATGCTCTCGCCATCCTTGCGGTCGTAGATGTGCTGCCACAATTCCTCGGTGATGAATGGCATGAATGGATGCAACATCTTCAGGAGGGCATCGAAGAAGCGGAGGGTAGCGTCGTAGCTCTTCTGGTCGATAGGCTGGCCGTAAGCTGGCTTCACCATCTCCAGGTACCAGGATGAGAACTCATCCCAGAACAGCTTATATACAGTCATCAATGCCTCAGAGATACGGTAGTCCTTAAACTGCTTCTGCATCTCCTCGTTCACCTCCTTGAGCTTGGCATCAAACCACTTCACGGCGATTTCTGCACTCTTAGGCTGCTCGATATCTGCAGTTTCCCAACCCTTCACGAGGCGGAAGGCATTCCAGATCTTATTGTTGAAGTTACGTCCCTGCTCGCAGAGGCTCTCGTCGAAGAGAATGTCGTTGCCTGCTGGAGCACTGAGCATCATACCCATACGAACACCATCGGCACCAAACTTGTCAATCAGAACCAATGGGTCTGGTGAGTTACCGAGACTCTTGCTCATCTTGCGGCCGAGCTTATCGCGAACGATACCTGTGAAATATACGTGCTTGAATGGCATCTTGCCACGATACTCGTAGCCAGCCATGATCATACGTGCTACCCAGAAGAAGATGATATCCGGACCAGTTACGAGGTCGGAAGTAGGGTAGTAGTAGTTGATCTCCTCATTGTCAGGATGCTCGATACCATCAAACAGAGAGATAGGCCACAACCATGAAGAGAACCAGGTGTCGAGGCAGTCGCTCTCCTGCTCAAGATCCTCAGCCTTGATGTTGGCATTCTTCTCCTGAGCGAGTTTCAGAGCCTCCTCTGCAGTCTCAGCTACCACGAAATCCTTCTTGCCGGCATTGTCGAAGTAGTAAGCTGGGATGCGGTGACCCCACCAGAGCTGGCGGCTGATACACCAGTCCTTGATGTTCTCCAACCAGTGGCGATAGGTGTTCTTATACTTCTTAGGATAGAACTCGATATCATCGTCCATTACTGGAGGAAGGGCGATGTCGGCAAAGTGCTGCATCTTGAGGAACCACTGTGTAGAGAGCTTTGGCTCGATAGGCACATTGGTACGCTCAGAGAAGCCCACCTTATTATTATAGTCCTCAATCTTCTCCATCAGACCGGCGTTCTGAAGGTCGATGGAAATCTGCTTGCGCACATCCATGCGGTCCATACCTACATAGAGACCTGCTGCCTCGCTGATGGTACCATTGTCGTTGAAGATATCGATGGTTTCCAAACCGTGCTTCAAACCGAGGGCGTGGTCGTTGATATCGTGAGCTGGAGTTACCTTCAAGCAACCGGTACCGAACTCGATATCTACGTATGTATCTTCGATGACAGGAATCTCGCGGTTTACGAGAGGCACGATCACGTGCTTACCCTTCAGCCAGGTATTCTTCTTATCCTCTGGGTTGATACACATGGCAGAGTCGCCCATGATGGTCTCAGGACGGGTGGTTGCTACTACTGCATAGTATCCCTTCTCATCCTTGTGCATCACGTTCTCCTCATCCACCTGCTGGCAGTCCTGTTCTACTACATAATACTTCAAGTGGTAGAGCTTAGAGTGCTCGTCCTTGTAGATAACCTCCTCGTCAGAGAGTGCAGTCTGAGCCTTAGGGTCCCAGTTAACCATGCGCACGCCACGATAGATAAGTCCCTTCTGGTAAAGGTCGCAGAATACGTGGATGACGGCACGAGAGCGGGTCTCGTCCATGGTGAATGCTGTGCGATCCCAATCGCAGCTGGCACCGAGTTTGCGGAGCTGTTTGAGGATGATGCCACCATGCTCGTGAGTCCAGTCCCAAGCGTGCTTGAGGAACTCCTCGCGGGTAAGGTCGGTCTTCTTGATGCCCTGCTGAGCGAGGCGGTTTACAACCTTTGCCTCGGTAGCGATACTGGCATGGTCGGTACCTGGTACCCAACATGCGTTCTTGCCCTCCATGCGAGCACGGCGAACGAGAATATCCTGGATAGTATTATTGAGCATGTGTCCCATGTGGAGCACACCCGTTACGTTTGGTGGAGGGATAACCACTGTATAAGGTTCACGACCATCTGGCTTAGAGCTGAAAAGCTTGTTGTCGAGCCAGTACTGATACCATTTACTTTCCACTGCTTGTGGATCGTATTTACTTGCTAATTCCATTGTTTATATCTAATTTTTATTCTTTTTCTTTCTTTTTCTTTAAAAAACGGTGCAAAGATACTAATTTTTGGGCGAAAAATACTATCTTTGCATCAAAATTATTAATTTTTGCACAAAACGATGGTTAGTAATACAGGAAAAGGACATACGAAAGAAGAAAAACTGGCGGCGTTCAGCCGCTTGCTGGATGTGCAGGACCGTTTGCGCCTGCAGTGTCCATGGGATAAAAAGCAGACATTCGAGAGTCTTCGTCCGAATACGATCGAGGAGACTTTCGAGCTTTGTGACGCCTTGATGAAGCGCGATTACAAAGATATCAAGAAGGAGTTGGGCGATGTGTTGGAGCACGTGATGTTCTATAGCATCATCGGCAGAGAAGACGGCGAGTTCGATATTTGCGATGTTTGCAATCAGGAGGCAGATAAACTGATGTTCCGCCATCCTTTCATCAACTGGAAGGAGGAAGGAAATTGGACGGTTTCGAATCCTGATATGTATATCAACGATGAGGGACAGGTGGTATATAGAGAGTCTGAAGAAGCAGAAACCGGGAAGGCAGGAACTGCCAGTTCGGAAGAAACCTTGGCTCTTGGCGCCAGCAAGCCGAAAACTGCTACTTCTGTTGAGAAAACCTGGGAACAAATCAAGCAGCAGGAGAAGGATGGAAATGAGCGGGTGTTGAGCGGTGTCCCTAATTCTCTTCCGTCTCTTATCAAGGCTTATCGCATTCAGGACAAGGCTAGAAATGTAGGCTTCGACTGGAACGAAAAAGAAGATGTGTGGGACAAAGTACAGGAGGAACTGGAAGAACTCAAGGTGGAACTGGCTAAAGGCGACAAAGAGAATTCTACCCGGGAATTGGGCGATTTCATCTTCTCAGTAATCAATGCAGCACGTCTCTATAAACTCAATCCGGATAATGCGCTGGAGAAAACCAACCAGAAATTTATCCGCCGTTTCAACTACGTAGAAGATCATAGCTTAAAGCAAGGTAAAAACTTGAAAGATATGAGCTTAGAAGAAATGGATAAACTATGGGATGAAGCAAAACTTCAGGAGAAAAAGGATGATAAATAACGGTGAATCAGATAATCTTATCAACTCATCAATATAATAATAAAAACTAAAATGTTATGAAAAAATTAGTTTATGTAACAATAGCTTTGGTGGCGCTTTTCGCAGCCAACAGTTGTAAGAACAAAAATAATGTTCCTGTTATCAGTGCAGCAGATTCGGTAGAGGTAGAGGATGCAATGAACGATTCTACCATCTATGGTGTATGCGGTGAGGGAACCTCTATGCATAGCCTGGAGCTGATTTCTGATGATGGTGACACCCTTTCGGTGTTTATTGACGATGAGAATCCTGATGTTGTTCAGGGAGGATTGCTGGCTGGCGACCGTATTGCTTTTATCGGTTATAAGGCAGAGGATGGAGAGATGATGGCCCAGAAGATTATCAACCTGACATCTCTCTTGGGTAAATGGACTTCTCTGGATAAGAATTTTGATATCTTGGAAGGTGGAGAGGTGAAGAACAATGTGAAGGCTGAAACTAATCCTTGGACTAGCTGGAAGATACTCAATGGTAAACTTTTGCTGAATAAGGATACTTTTGCCATTGACAAATTGGGTTCTGACAGTCTTATGTTGGAGAATACTCAGGGTATCTTTGTTTTCAAGCGCCAAGAGTAAGGTCATCATGTTGAACCTGTAAATTATGATTTAGTTTTGGAACCATTTAAAGTACATATATTGGGGTGTGGCAGTGCTTTGCCCACCCTTCAGCATAGTGCCTCGGCCCAGATTATTGAGATGCGTGGCAAATGCTTTATGATGGATTGTGGCGAGGGTGCCCAGATGCAGTTCCGTCGCACTCATGTTCACTTTGCTAAGATAAATGCTATCTTTATTTCGCATCTTCATGGTGATCATTGCTTTGGCTTGCTGGGACTTCTTTCTACCTTAGGTATGCTGGGTAGAACGGCTAAGTTAAAAGTTTATGCACCAGAAAGTTACGGAGATTTGTTTAAGCGTCAGATCGATTTCTTCATGCAGGGAATGGAATATCAAATCGAATTTGTTCCTGTAGATACCGAGAAGTCGCAAGTAGTATATGAAGATCATTCTGTAACCGTAGAAACCGTTCCTCTGCAGCATCGTGTGCCTTGTTGTGGGTACATCTTCAGAGAGAAACCGACATTGCCTCATATCCGTCGTGATATGATAGATTATTACGAGATTCCTGTAAGCCAGATTAATAACATCAAGAATGGAGCTGACTGGACAACGAAGGAGGGGGATGTAATACCTAATGCCAGATTGGTAATGCCTGCCGCTACTCCCCGCAGTTATGCTTATTGCAGTGATACCCGGTTTGTTCCGGGGGTGGCAGAAAAGGTAAAGGGGGTTACGGTGCTTTATCATGAGAGCACCTATACTTCGGAGAATGAGGACAGGGCTAAACTCTATTATCACAGTACGGCTCGACAGGCTGCAACTATAGCCAGAAATGCGGGTGTAGGCAAACTTCTTCTGGGACATTATAGTGCAAGATATAATAATGAAGAGGTATTGTTGAATGAAGCTAAAGAGGTGTTTACGGAAAGTTATCTTACTCAGGAAGGTAAAGTGTTCTCTATAGAATAATATAGAAACAGGGCTTGAATGTACCGGGAAACAAGGTGCAGAATAGCCTTTGATCTATATAAAAATATAAAAAAAGTGCCTTGCGCCAAAAAAAGTTCATTTTTGATGCAAGGTTTTCTCTTTATATCGTTTAATCTTTAAAAAGGATTTGAAATTGGAATCGGAAAAGGAACTCTTAGACGACATCAATAGCGGCAGTCGGGCAGCCATGCACAGATTGTACGAACGCTATGTGGGGTATGCCATGGCCGTAGCGCTGAGGTATATCCCTATGCGCGATGATGCTGAAGATGTAGTGCAAGATAGTTTTATAAAAGTCTTTTCCGGCATTTCAAAGTTTGAGTATCGGGGTGAGGGCGCTCTTCAGGCTTGGCTCTTGCGGATAGTGACAAATGAAGCTGTCAACTTTGTAAGGCAGCAAAAGCGCTTCACTATCGTGGACGAAGTTCCCGATGATATTGAGGATGAAGAGCCTGAAGTAGAAAGAGTTCCGCCTGCAGAACTGACAAGAATGATAGGAGAATTGCCTGATGGGTACAGACTGGTTCTTAACATGTTTGTTTTTGAACAGAAAAGCCATAAAGAAATTGCACAGCTGTTAGGCATCAAAGAAAGCAGTTCTGCTTCACAATATTTGCGGGCGAAAAAGCTGTTGGGCAAAAAGGTGAAAGATTATCTGAGCCAGGCAGATTGTAGTGATAATAAAGAGTTGAATCATATAAATGAGAAAAGTAATGAGTAACGATTGGACAAATAAACTTCGAGATCAGTTGGCTGACTACCAAGAGCCTGTCAGCCACGACTTGTGGGCTGAGATAGAACAATCGCTTGCTCAGTCTAAAAAGGTTGGTGATGAGGAAACTGATGTAAAGAAGAGACCACAGACTCGTTATGTTGTCTTGAAAAGATGGTCAGTAGCTGCAGCGATTGCTTTATTGGGAGTAGGAGGCAGTTATGTTTATCTGCATGATGATGAATCGGGACAGGCTAACTTAGCTGTTCAGAGTTCTTTCTCTACAGCATCAGGTTCAAGCAGGACTTCTTCTGCTGTCCGTGCAGAAGCACAATCGGCAGGAAGTGAAAATGCTATCTTGCTTGCTGAACACAATGCATCTGCACATCAGGTGAATCGCCATTCATCGGGGCGTCAATTGAACCATAGTAAATCTTCTGTCTCTTTCCAGGAGAGGACTGTTGCTGCTGATAATGAAGTAATGTTTGCAACAGAGGTAGAAATGCCAGAACAGTCTGTTAATGCAGAGGTAAATGGTCGGGAATTATCTGTTTTGCAAAAGCAAAATGAGGATTCTGAAAGACAGATGGCCGTTTCTTCTAATCATTCAACCAAGCCGTTGGAAGCAGATGGTGGGCAGAAGCTTTATGCAGGCAGGGCGCAGGATGGTCATTTTGAACGCAGTTATAAGGACAAATATGAACAGAACTGGACCATGAACCTGTATGCAGAGAATGTAAGTCTGGGCTCTGGCAGTGATGGAATGTCAAACGGCATGTATGCGTCTTCAGATCCTCTTGCTGGTGGTGGCTTTGCTGATCATGGTGTTTTCCTGGCTGCTGCTTCTCCTTTAAGATATGCAATACCGAAATATGTTGAAGCGAAACATCATGCTCCTTTGGCTATAGGTGCTCAGGTTGGTATCGGACTTGCGCCTCGTTTGTCTTTGAGTACCGGTGTCGTATATACGCGTGTTGCTTCTGATTTCAAATCTTATGGTGCTTCAGAATTTGATACACATCAGGTTTTGCATTATGTGGGTGTTCCACTTGGTTTAAACTATGAGGTTTGGAGCACGGGAGGCTTTCATGCGTACGTAATGGCGGGTGGAGAAGCCGATTTCAACGTAAAGAATGATACAAAGGTTTCTGGTCATAAAGAGGACGTGAAACGTGATGGCGTTCAGTTCTCGGGTAAGGCTTCGCTTGGTGCACAGTATGATGTTACACCACAAGTGGGCTTCTATATTGAGCCAGGTGCAAAATATTATTTTGATAATGGCAGCGAAATAGAAAATACGTTTAAAGATAAGAAGTGGAATTTTAATCTCCAGTTCGGACTCCGTATTAATCTGAAATAGTGTTTGAGTCCAATTATTAATAAATATATGTACGAACTACATTTCATTTTATAACATTACATGCGAGAAAAGGAAAGGGCAGTCTGCGTGATGCATGGCTGCCCTTTATTGTTTCCTGTTTTCTTATTTATTATTCAATAATTTTTCGCTCATATTGAGAGCGGCCTTTCTGCCGTCTCCCATGGCAAGGATTACTGTGGCTCCTCCTCGTACGATATCGCCGCCAGCGTAGATTTCTTTGATGGAACTCTGCATCTGGTCGTTTACGGCAATGGTGTTCTTCCGGCCGAGTTCCAAGCCTTCGATACTCTGTGGAACGAGTGGATTAGGACTTACTCCTACGGCAACAATTACCTGGTCGCACTCCAGCGTGATGGTCTCTCCTGTAGCTTCTGGACGACGACGGCCGCTGGCATCAGGTTCGCCAAGCTTCATCACATCGAGGACTACAGCCTTTACTGCGCCCTTATCGTCTGCCTCATATTCTTTAGGATTGTGCAATGTAAAGAAGTTGATTCCTTCTTCCTTGGCATGCTTCACCTCTTCGAGTCGGGCAGGCATTTCTGCCTCCGAACGGCGATATACCAAGGTTACGTCTGCTCCGAGTCGTTTTGCAGTACGGCAACTGTCCATAGCTGTATTTCCGCCGCCTACAACAACCACCTTCTTACCCAAGTTGATAGGGGTGTCGCTATGAGGATTGGCTGCATCCATCAGGTTTACACGGGTAAGATATTCGTTAGAAGACATGATGTTCAAGGCATTCTCTCCAGGAATATTCATGAAGTTTGGCAGACCCGCGCCTGAGCCAACGAAGATTCCCTTGAATCCTTGTTTTTCCAGATCTTTTACGGAAATGGTCTTGCCTACGATGCAGTCTGTAATAAACTTTACGCCCATCTTCTGAAGATTCTCAATCTCTACATCTACGATAGCATTAGGCAAACGGAATTCAGGAATACCATATTTCAATACACCGCCAATCTCGTGAAGTGCTTCGAAAACAGTAACATCGAATCCCTTCTTTGCCATATCGCCTGCAAAACTCAATCCGGAAGGTCCTGAACCAACTACGGCTATCTTGATGCCATTAGGTTCATCGCACTTTGGTACAGAGATGTTTCCACTCTGGCGTTCGTAATCGGCAGCAAAACGCTCCAGATATCCGATAGCTACAGCAGGCTCGTTCATTTTGAGATGCACACATTTGCTTTCACATTGCTTTTCCTGTGGACAAACTCGTCCGCAAACGGCAGGTAGGGCAGAGGTGTTCTTTAAAACCTTGGCTGCGGCAAGGAACTGGCCCCGCTCAATGTTCTTGATGAAGGAAGGAATGTTGATGCTTACCGGACAACCTTCCATACAGGTAGGCTTAGGACAGTCGAGACAGCGCTTGGCTTCGGTTAAAGCCATTTCCTTGGTTAAACCGATATTTACCTCTTCCGTACGGGTTGTGGCACGATAAAGAGGGTCAAGTTCTGGCATCTTTACGCGCTCTATAGCTGTACGTTCTTTTGCTTTCATCGAAGCGCGTAACTCCTTGCGCCACTCAGCGTTACGGTCGGTCAACTCTTCGATGCTCGCATCTGTAGGTTCTACGTCCATGATTACATCCGTAGTTTCTTTCTTCTTTCCTGCGTCTACAGTTGCAAGGTGCTCTTCGAAGTGTTCCATCTCTTCGCGTTCAACATCCTTGAAAGTGCCCATGCGCTTGAACATCTCGTCCCAATCTACCAGAGCGCCGTCAAACTCAGGACCGTCGATGCAGACAAACTTGGTCTTGCCACCGATGGTCAGGCGGCAGGCACCGCACATACCGGTTCCATCCACCATGATGGTATTGAGCGAAACGTCTGTGGAAAGATTATATTTCTGGGTCAGGAGACAGCAGAACTTCATCATGATAGGAGGACCGATGGCGAAAACCTTATCGATATGCTCCTGATTGATAAACTTCTCGATTCCTACGGTTACCACACCCTTCTCGCCGTAACTTCCGTCATCGGTCATGATGATGAGCTCATCGCTAGATGCACGCACTTCATCTTCCATAATCACGAGGTCTTTGTTCCTACCCGCAATTACGGAAAGGACTCTGTTTCCTGCGGCTTTCAGTGCCTTGATGATAGGGAGCATAGGAGCTACGCCTACACCACCTCCGGCACAAATGACTGTTCCGAAGTTCTCGATATGTGTAGGATTTCCAAGTGGTCCCACCACATCGTGAATTTCATCACCTTCATTTAGGGCACAGAGTTTGGTAGATGAAAGACCTACCTTCTGCACAACCAGTGTGATGGTTCCTTTCTCAATGTCAGCATCAGCGATGGTCAGCGGCATACGCTCGCTGTTGTTGTCTACACGGATGATAACAAAGTTACCTGCCTTTCGGCTCTTGGCAATAAGCGGTGCTTCTACATCGAAGCGGAATACTTTCTCTGAGTATTGTACTTTCTTGATAATCTTGTTCATGGGCTATTAAATTTCTTAATGCTGATATATTAATATTTCTGGTTCGCTGTTTAGAGTTTGCTTCATGGTACATAAAAATGCAAAAGGATAACATCGGCTACCTTTGTGGCAGTCGAAGTTATCCTCGTACAATATATGTTATTTTTATTTTTCGAATGTTTTGTATAATCGAGAAAAACTGAAAGTCTTACCGATACTTCAAATTAATCGAAATTTTTGTCATCAAGCATCTCGAAACCGCAATATGGAACCAATACCTTAGGTACGCGGATTCCTTCTGGGGTCTGGTTGTTCTCCAAGATGGTTGCTACGATACGTGGCAAAGCAAGAGCTGAACCATTCAATGTGTGGCAAAGTTCAATCTTCTTGTCATCTGTATGGCGATAGCGGCAGTGGAGACGGTTAGCCTGGTAGCTCTCGAAGTTAGATACAGATGAAACTTCCAACCAGCGACCCTGTGCAGCACTCCATGTCTCGAAGTCGTAGCAGATAGAAGAGGTGAAGCTCATATCACCACCGCAGAGACGGAGGATATGATATGGCAATTCCAACTTCTTCAAAAGACCTTCAACATGGTCGAGCATCTCGTTCAAACTCTCGTAAGAGTGACCTGGCTTATCGATGCGAACAATCTCTACCTTGTCGAACTGGTGCAGACGGTTCAAACCGCGAACGTCCTTACCATAGCTACCTGCTTCACGACGGAAACAAGCTGAGTAAGCACAACGCTTGATAGGGAGATCTTTCTCATCGAGAATAACATCGCGGAAGATGTTGGTTACAGGAACCTCAGCAGTAGGGATGAGGAAGAGATTATCCAAATTAGCATGATACATCTGACCTTCCTTGTCTGGCAACTGACCGGTACCACGACCAGAGTCCTCGTTTACTACGTAAGGAGGCTGAATCTCCAGATATCCGCTCTTGCGAGCCTCATCGAGGAAGAATGCCTCAAGCGCACGCTGGAAACGAGCCATCTTGCCGATATATACAGGGAAACCTGCGCCAGTAATCTTAACGCCGAGGTCGAAGTCAACAAGATTGTATTTCTTCAAGAGATCCCAATGGCAGAGAGCATCCTCGCCGAGGTTTGGCTTTTCGCCGCCTTCTTTCACAACAACGTTGTCGGCTGCGTCCTTACCTTCAGGAACCTGCTCGCAAGGGATATTAGGAATTTCGAGCAACTGGTTGGTCATATCGTTCTGTGCTTTCTCCATGATCTCTTCAAGAGCCTTAGCGTCTGCCTTGAGCATAGCTACCTGAGCCTTTGCGCTCTCAGCTTCCTCTTTCTTACCTTCCTTCATAAGGGCACCAATCTGCTTAGCAAACTGGTTTGCCTGCTGCTTGTTGTTATCCAACTTCTGCTGAGCTTCACGACGAATCTTGTCGTACTCCAAAACTTTCTCTACGGCCTCACGAGCATTTGGAAAATGCTTCTTTTCGAGACCCTTAACTACACGTTCAGTTTCCTCACTGATAAGTTTAAGTGTAAGCATAAAATGTCTTTTAATTAAATAATTTACTATTTGTAGGCAAAAGTACAAAAAATATTTGTGATAGCGTAAAAAAATGCTGACTTTTTTACAGGGAAGGGTAGAATTAAAGTTTTTTTTGTGGTTTTATAGGGTTAAGGAGCTTAGAAAGGGGGTGGTGTAATCCTTGCCTAAAAACTTATATAAACGAAGAAAGCCTGCTCTAGGTATGAGCAGGCTTCTATGTTGTTTGTTTGGAATAGTTTTTTCTAAAACTTTAAAAATTAAGCGTCAGCTTTTTTGGTCTTCTCAGCGTAAACCTCTGGAGAGAGAACA
>ERZ780131.75-NODE-75-length-24091-cov-13.1244_pt1 | contig 24091 bp, 24 predicted proteins | sample MGYA00433081_ERZ780131 | MGnify/ENA primary metagenome ERZ780131 (study PRJEB29588, sample SAMEA2147193) | human gut metagenome | biome: human gut; feature: human-associated habitat; material: faeces | place: Denmark | collected 2008/2010 ... | reverse complement strand
TTGGTTATAGAGTCCAGTATATTCCATACAGAATAAAAAGGTATCAAAGTCTTTTCCTACCTTTGCGACCCAGGAGCCAATTTTTTTGAATCCTGCATTATCATTGCTCACCTGAATATGAGCATTCTTCCAATCAATGGTTTCACCATCATAATAAGCAAGGTCGAGTGTCTTCTTGGAGACATCAACGCCAAAGTAAAGTTCTCTATCCATTATCTTAACATTTTAGAATTTAATGGAATCAAGAAAGAAAGTTTGGTGGGCGAAGGACTGAATCAGTGAATAGAGAATATCTAGGATACTTACTAGTACACCTTAACACCCATTAACCAACTTTGACTTTCGTGATTCCGGGTGCAAAGGTAAAAGAATACTTACGATATTTTGAAGTTTTCGAAAATATCCATACTACAATTCTATATAAGAGAAGACATAAGACTATATCTGTTCCAACTCATTATTAAATATCTCCAAAATTCATTATTATCTTCGACTGCTATCATAAATTTAAGAAAAGGCACGAAAATATTCTGGCAACAATAAATAGAGAAACTAGACGAAGCTAAAATCGTAACATCGCTATTATATCTGAATCTTGTTTAGTTATCATTATTAAATAATTTATTAATTATTGTATCGCAATTATTTTCTATAGAGAAAAAATCATTGTCAATAGATGCACACTCATCATCCAATTTTTCTTTCTCATACTCTTCCAATTCGTTTATCCATACAACACGTTTGAACATTCGATACAAATCAATTGGCAATTCTTGTAGATAAATAGCAACTATTTCTTTATGCATTAAATAAGCATCCAATAAAGCTGAAGAAAAGAAAGAATATACTCTATTACAATCTATGATTTCCTCTTCCAAAGTGGTGTTTGAAATCGTTACCTTTCCATTTGTTCCAAATAATTCATACACAGAAATATTCATTTTTGGATGCTTTCTTACAATCACTTCATCATAATGCTCACTCAAGACATTGGTAATCTCTAAAAAATACTCATTTTGCTTTTGTAAGGTAACATCATAATATTGCTGTAAATCCTGCAACAAAAAAAGGCATTTTCTGCTTTGAGAATCTTTACCTATCTGTGGCGCAGTTGGCATCAACTTTAATAACCGGCCAGATACAAGAACTTTGTCTGATTCCCAACCTCTATTATTAACAAGATAATTATAATAATATTTACCCCATACTATTATATAATTAGCTTTTACACCGCCAAAACCATTTCCAAACAAATAATAACCACGGAACTTTTTAAATACGAAATTCACTAAATTTCGAGCAAACATATGTGGTACCTTTGTTGGCATCAGCCCATGTTGTAACATCACTTCCTTGCAATTAATGAGCTGGGGCATCCAAGAGTCTTTATTAGTTAAAACAAATCCTTCAGAATTGGTATAAATCACCAACGAATTGACAATTTGTTCCATACCTAATTGTTCCTTTATAGATTGCTTAAGATATTTAAACTGTCTTTTCCGTCCTTTTAGCCGATTAAAAATTGATCGATTACCAACAATTTGAGGTAATATAACGATTTGTATTTTAGTTTTCTGTTTCAAACCATCTAGTAAGCATTCGTAATTAGCTAGCATATGATTTTCAACAGCAACAACTATAACTCTATTAAACATCACGAACTAAATTTAAATTATTATACAAAGAAAGGATTAGTATATATATGTGAATAGAATACTTGCAATCTACGGTATAGAAACACAGAAGATAAATTCCAAACATAATTACTTTTTCAGCTTTCTTCGTCTTTTCTATAAAAAGCATAATAAAAAAACCAAAAAGAAATAATATTACATTTATTAAACCATATTTATAAATTTCAGCCTTAATACCGGCATTTCCCCAAGAATATTCATTTTTCATAAATAAACTATAACCTTTTCCGTAGAGATATTGCGAGCTGTTCCATAGATGAGAAAATTCATTATTAAAAGTTGATGTAACGCGATTGTCACCTTCTTTTAAATACAAATCTACTCTATCAAAAATTGCTTCTTGTAAAATCGAAAAGCCTGCTATAACAATCAAAAATATTAAGAATATTAACCATAGATTATTATGTAAGCTAATAGTTTTCGAATAAAAGACATGATATAGAAATACCAAAGGTAACAATATGTAAAAAAATAAAGACAAACTAAAAAGACCGCCAACTAACCAAGGTAAATATATTTTCTTAGGAAACTTGTCATAATTAAACAGGATTAACGCAGAACAAACCCCTAAAAAACCAGGTTCTCTAAAGAGACCTTGAAATCTTGGTGGAAACTCATATAATGGATATATATTAAATAAACCATGACTGTAAATAATTCCAGAACCTTCTCCTCTTTCAATTGCTGAAGCTAAATAATAATTAATGCCCATTAAATGAAATAAATATTCAATTAAAGACAGCGATACGAAAAATGCACCAAAGATTACAAATTTTCTATAAATAGAAATTCGAATATAATTTGGCAAGCAAAAAAAGATATAAATCAAGCTAAAATGAATGAGATATAAAATGTTATCACTAAGAAACATTCCTTGCAAATAATATGTAAGAAGATTAGTCAAGACAAAAACACCAGCAAATATTTTTAGTTGTATTTTACATTTTACTATCTGGCTAGAAAAAAGGAGAAACGAAAGGACACAAATAAGCCCCCACAAAATATTACGAAATACAGGCATAATTGTCACATAAATAGAATTGCTTGGTAGCAAAGACATATATATGTAAAAAACAAAAAGCCATGAATAAATATTATATTTTTTATGTTTAAACATCTTGAGATACAATAAAACTTATATAATTATCTAATTTTAAAATACAATGATTCGCCATTGTTTTATACTGTTTATACCCCTTCTCAACTAACTCTTCATATATATCTTTTTCTTTTGACAACATGAGGATTTTTGCCTTAATATCCTCTATAGAAAAAGGATTAATGTATAAGACAGCATCACCACAAACTTCAGGGATAGCAGTTTTGTTAGAGGCAATTACAGGTGTACCATATTTCATTGCTTCTAAAGGTGGAATACCAAAGCCTTCGTTTAAAGAAGGAAATACAAAAGCAAAAGCATGTTTGTACAAGTTCTGCAATTTGTTATTATCAACATAACCTAGGCAAACAAATTTATCTCTATTTTTAATCTGATAATGATAATCATCAATATTACTAAGCCCAGTAATAATAACCTTAAAGTCATTTAAATAGCCACAAGTAAATAATTCATCTAGCGCAACAACTCCTCGAAGAACATTCTTCAACCATCTATCACCACTAACAAACAAAAAATATTTTTCTTTGTTTGTACAAGCTTCAACACTTGCCGACAAAGTAAAAGGCGTAGGGAATACTGGTATTGATGAAAAATCAAGCTTAGGAAAATTGCATATCAATTTATATTTTGTATAATATGTAATAGTCGTAGGTGAAAAATTCTTATTCGAAAGCAAATTATTCAACTTACTTGATTCTCTTCTTAAATAGTGCTTGTTAAAGAACAATATATATAACTTCTTTATTAATGATTTTAACGTAATTCCATATCGCCATTCCCAAAAATCATTTTCTAATTCAAGTTCACGACAATCATGAATCGTTCCAATAACCTTAGATATACACATGTATGGCTTAGGAAGAATAGAATAAACAAGAGGCTTCTCAAGCTTATTTATAATATCTTCAAAACTAGTTTTAGAAATATCATAAAGTTTTATTCCATTTTCTTCAGCTAAATCAAACACCTCTGAATCAAGGTATCTTGTGGAATCAAAAAAAGCACAAAAATGTATTTGTCTTTCAACCATTCTTTTGAAAACTATATAAGCAAAAGTTCCACCACCATGACTCTTAACATTACCTTGTGGTTGCATCGCAACCAAATCATACAATATCATAGTTTACTTTTTAAGAAATTAAACAAAAACAGCCTTTCATTTTTTGTCAATCCAAATAAGACTATTATCAAAATAGTAAAGCTAAAAACAGCTATACTATTTATGATAAGCCAACTAATGGACTGAGCAGAAAATAAAGATTCAAAATTTACTGATACTCCTAACACAAAAGTACCAATTACGCAGCAAGGACATAAAACTTCCTTAATAAATGTCTTGTAACTTAAATTAATTAATTGATGCAAAAGATATAGTTGCACAGCAAGAATCAAAACATTAATAATAGAAATCTGCAATACAGTATATTCAGGACGCATCCCAGAGCTCATTAGCAAATAGGCTAAGGGAACATTTATCAATGAAACGACACTCGTATATATTCTATACTTCTTTAATTTACCCGTTGCCTTTGCTCCCAAATTCATTATTTCATAAAAAGCATCAGACAATATGAGTATTAAAGAATATTGCACAAATATGTTCGCATAAGAAGGAACCTCACCTAACCATAATTTTAGTATGTAATTAGAATTAACGAAAATTGGACTTATCAGTAACAAAAGCAAAAAGAAAGAAAATTTTGATGTCTTTAAAATAAAAAAGTGTAATTGTTTGTAATTTCCTTCTGCATATGATTTTGTTATTTGCGGTGCGACAGCTGTCTGAAAATTTCCAGTAAATTGAGTAATAGCATTTTTCACCTGCATAGCAACCGCTCTTCCTGCATTCACAAATGGGAGACAGAAACAATTAATAACTATATTAATACCTTGATCTTGCAAAATACGTTCTACAGCTCCTAACATATCCCATCCAGCAAAAGCACCCATTTTTTTGATTGTTGGCATATCTATGCCAAACATTTTGCCTCTACATACGTCAAATTGCTTTTTACAGTATGCTTTAAGAACTATATTGTTGATTAATGGTTCTAAAACTGACAGGAAAGAAAAAACTATTAAATGGTCATACTTTATAAAATAAAGAAGACAAACATTCATCAATTTAAAGAGTACTTCAAAAATTCCAAAAACAGCAAAGAAGTCCATCCTCTCGTATGCTATAACCATAGCACGATAAGGAACATTTGTTAAACGTAATCCAAAAGCTATAGATGAGAATATAAGTACATATCTTGCGGCTTCGAGGCGCGAATTTGGAATATTCAGTTTATAATCTATTAAAAGTGTGCCCAACACCGCTGCCAGAATAAAAATGATAAGACCCAATATCCAATGCAATGATTGAGATACCCTATATTGCGTTGTTAACGCTTCCGAATCATTACGCCCTATGCAAAAAGCATAAAAGCGACTTGTTGATTCAGAAAAAGAAGCACTCAATACATTAAATATAACAACAATACCACCAACAACACTATAAATTCCAAAATCAGTAACTCCTAATTGTTTCAATATCAACCGACTAGTAAATAAAGAAACTATTAGAACTAAAAACATTCTAATATATAATAAAAATGTATTTTTTGCTACCCGCTTGGTTCTTGAACTTTGATTATCTTGTTGCATTTAATATTGTATTATATAATGATACATATTTTTTTCCCATTGTTTCCATTGAAAATTTCTTTGAATGCTCAATTATCTCATCCTTATTCCATAGGCTAGAAATTAGTCGTCTGATACCATTTGCAATGGAATCTGTCGTCAAATCTTCAACTACAACGAGAGCATCATCAGACATTAAATCTTCTATTGCATCCATAGATGATACAGCAAGCCCTGGCAATCCATAAGAGAACCCCTCAATAAGTCCCAAACCAAACCCTTCGCTTTTAGATACAAGTGCGACAGCATCAGCTTGCGAATAATACTCAGACATATTACCTTTACTAACAAAACCACATTGCACAAAATGATCTTTAAATCTAGATGCGTCAATATAATTACTTATAGAGTCTGCAGGATTATCTCGACCAATAAATAAAACATATACATTTTTTATTTCATTAGCATCTAATTGAGAAAATGCATTTATAAATCCTGCCTGATTCTTACGCAGAGAAATATTGCCTACATATAAAATGATTCTTGCCTCTTTAGGTAATCCGTACTCTTTTCTAATATTAATATTAGCATTAACATTCTTATTTATATGAAAAGCATTCGGTATGACTGAAAAATTGCGAGTACTGAGTCCTAAATAATTCAATATTCTATTCTTAGATCCAGAACTAACAAATGATACATAAGAATTCATTTGTGCCATATTTCTAATAAAGTCAAACTCATGTTTTTCCATATTAGGAGATACCGTATGAGCACCCAAAACGTTTAATCCATGAAGGGTAACCAAATACGGGATGTTCAATAATTCGCAAACTCTTATCACATATTCATTAGCATAGTCACAACCATGTATATGCACAATATCATATTTATTTGTCTTGAATAAATATTGTATGTACCCTGATAATATTGCAAAATAAACAATATGGCAGAAAGACTTAAAATCCTTTCCATATCGTTTTATAAGGGAGAAACATATACTAAGCCCAGCAAATGAAATATTTCCAAGAATCTTACCTACAGATATACCTAGAATCTTTATATTTCCTAATGAATACTCTTTGTTTAATTTATGAGTAACTAAAATATCAATCTGATATCTATCATCTACTAATAAAAGGCTGTCAACAATATCTTTTACCATATATCCTAAACCCGAAGTTCGTTTATTAAACTCAGGTATATCAGAAATTGATAATGCTGATGTAATGCATAATATTTTCATATTTATCTCATGTTTCACTTATTAAGTTTATATAAGTTCCTAAAAACGCTTAGTCAAAAAAATCTATTATTTCTTGAGATGCTTTACTAAATCCTTCGCCTTCTGATATTCCTGAGGAGTTCCTATATCAATCCACGTTCCATTAAGCGGATAACGAATCACTTTCTTTCCTTGAGAGATAAGCTTTTCCACAAGATGAGTGGCATGGAAGAATGTATTTTCAGGAATCTCAGCAAGAGCTCGCTTTTTGATAAGGTAAATACCAGCATTAGCATAATAGTTATACTTTGGCTTCTCAATGAGTCCCTTGATGTTACGACCATCCAAATCAAGAATGCCTAGTTCTATACTGATATTGTAAGGAACTGCTGCAACCGACATTTCGGCATCATTCTGTTGGAAATGAAGGAAGAAATCCTCATAATCGATATTAGTGAAAAGGTCGGAATTCATCACAAGGATGGTATCATTATAGAATGTATCTACAAACTTAATGCTACCAATAGTACCAAGAAACTTTGGCTCTCGGAAAGTACGAACCTGTACTCCATCACGAGGAGTGGCAAAATGTTCCTCCAACTGCTCTGCAAGATAGTTTACAGTCACATCTATATGATCTACGCCATACGAAATAAGACGGTCTACATTATGGTCGATAATACACTTTCCTCCTACTTCCAACAATGGCTTAGGTGTCTTTTCCGTTAAAGGACGAAGACGTTCACCCTTTCCTCCAGCCATAAGAACTGCATCAATAGGAAGCTTTGACTTGAACTTATTCAAGTTTATGACATCCACTACATGCTTTTGCTCATCCAAGATAGGAATAAACATGATACGTTGATCACGGAATGATTTCAAATGTGCTACATCAAAATTAGTTTGGTTGATAAATTTAAAATCGGTGTGCATTATCTTACACACAGAATCCGTCAATTCTGCTCCAGCAATAAGACCTCGACGAATATCTCCATCCGTAAGTGTACCTATAATCTCCTGTTCAGAATTTATCACAACAAGGGATTCACCATCATGCGTAATATCATTAATTGCAATCAGCGCATCCTTAATAGTCGAAGATTCAGTTATTATAAATTCCTTGTTCATACTCTATGATTATTATTTTGTTAATATCAACCTATCTTATTCCTCTTTATCGCCTCAATTAACATAAAGTCATAAATATCATCAATATCAATTGACGTTTCTTTAGACATTACATATTTAACACGTTTGTCAAAGCCACCTAATCCTTTTTGCTTAAGAGCTTCAATATTAATGACATAGATGGCGCCATTGAACTCATAAAATGTAGGTAGAGACTGACGACCACCTGCATGCTTATTATATACAAGATCAACGAAGCCCTCATCATTATCGTTACATAACACAGCAGGAGCATGTGATTTCGTTACAGAGACGACCATATCAATATCATCTCTGTATAATGTAATAGCCTCCTTTACTTGTTCTACAGTACGCAAAGGTGAAGTTGGCTGCAATAGAAGAATCTTATTAAACGTCTTGCCTTTATCTTCATAAAACTTGACAGCATGCAAAAGAACATCATTTGTTGACGCTGTATCAGAAGCAAGTTCTACCGGGCGTACAAATGGCACATGTAAGCCATATTTTTCTACTACATCAATAATCTTTTGGTCGTCAGTTGACACACAAATATTATCGTCTATTGTGATGGCTCGCGCAACATCTATTGAATATGCGATTAGAGGCTTACCACAAAGATTCTTAATATTTTTACCAGGAAGACCTTTACTGCCACCTCGAGCTGGTATAACTACTAAAATATCTTCCATATCTATAAGTCATAAAAAGTTTTCAAATTCAAACCTGCCAACTCAACATTTTTGAGTTCCAGATATATCAAGTTAGCTGTATCTGGTTTGGCATACGGATTTTCATAAGTCTTTGCTGCCTTTTGCATCTCTTCAGATAAACAAAGCTTAAGACCTGCTTTTACCTCATCCTTTGAAGTACCACAATTAACAACACTCTTAGAGGCAAGTCTTCCCTTCTGTCTATCTCCAATATTTAAGGTTGGAATACCAAACGAAGGAACTTCAATGATTCCACTAGAGGAGTTGCCAACTGCTGCCTTTACAAACTGAAGTGTCGAAAGATAGCGCTTTAATCCCAAAGATGTATAAGCCTTTGCACGATTAGAATGCTTCTCCACATAATTCTCTACAGCCAATGCTATGGCATCCCTTCCTGTATCAGAGTTTGGCATAGTGAAGATTACTTTCAGATCTTTGAACTGGTCTAAAGCATCCAAAAACTCACGAATGTCTTTAGCAGGATCACCACCAAGGGTAACAGGATGATAAGTAACAAGAATTGTTTGTGTATCTATCTTGAAATCCAAGGATGCTTCAAGTTCATCTTTCGTCATCAAAGGAACAGCCTTGATGTTTTCTACCCCTAAAGAACCTACATCAAAAACTCTAGATGGTTGTTCACCCATCTGAATAACGCGATGGCGATATTCTTCACAAGAAGTAAAATGCAAAGATGACATCTTTGTCACTGAATGACGGATGGCATCATCGAATGCACCTTCAGTAACTTCTCCACCATGAATATGAGCAATAGGAACACGATGAATCAACGCTACCTGAGCAGCAACAAGAATCTCATATCTATCACCTAAGAGTACGAGAATATCAGGTTTAAGCTCTGACAAGGCATCATTCATACCTTGCATCTCTTCTGCCATTGAGGAAATAATTCCATGGGCATCATCAGATGGTTTATGCATATAGACCTTTTTATCTATAGTGAATCCATCTTTCTCTATCTCTTTATAGGTTTCTCCATATTCAGGTATCAGGTGCATATTGGTGGCAATGACTTGGAGCCGTAAATCTTTATCCTCTTTGACTAATCTCATCAACCGACTCAACAAGCCATATTCAGCACGAGTGCCAGTTACAAAACAAATCTTTCTCATAATTGTATTTGCTCGTCAGGTTGATAATCTTTAATAGCTTTTGTACCTACAACTTCTTCCCAACGCATAGGTGTTATGCCAGTACCAGGACGCTTAACAGCCAAGTTATCATCAAATAATGTTTCACCTTTTTTTATAAAGGTACTTGCCACAATACTCTTGCGAGCTACAGCAATGTTGGCACGTTCTGAATCTGAAACCTGTTTTATACCGGTTCCCAGAGCCTGCTCTATATTACGGATGGCTTTTACCATAGCCTTTAGTTCTTGTGGCTCCAAAGAGGCTCTGTGATCAGGACCAACCATATTTCTATCAAGAGTGAAATGCTTTTCAATGACCTGTGCGCCAAGAGCTACAGCAGCAATAGGGACTTCTATTCCTTGGGTATGGTCAGAATAACCAACAATAGTTCCAAAATCCTGTTTGATGGTTAGCATTGCCTTCAAGTTGACATCCTTCATAGGTGTAGGATATTGGGTATTACAATGCAAGATTGTAATTTGCTCTTTTGTCAAACCATTCTTCAACAATACTTCCATCGCATTCCTGATATCTTCTTCATCGCACATTCCGGTAGACATGATGACCGGCTCATGAAGAAGAGCAATCTTCTTGATGAATGGATAGTTAGTAATTTCACCAGAAGGAATTTTCCAAAGTCCCAAACCAAGAGAATGCAAGAAATCGATACTTTCCAAATCAAAAGCAGTTGACCAAAAACGGATACCTTTCTGATGACAATAGGCAACAAGTTCTTGATGATCAGCATCAGACAGTTCTAATTTCTTGAGCATCTGATACTGAGAATCATCACCATCACCTATATTCTTCTTCTGATATTCAGCTTTCTTGGCATCTTTTGATACAAGTTTATCTGCCTTGAAGGTTTGAAACTTGATTATATCAACTCCTGCATCAACAGCTGCATCTATAAGTTGCTTGGCTATATCCAAGGAACCATTATGATTGACACCAGCTTCTGCAATTATTAATGTATGGTTGCTCATGCTATTTTGCTTTAATTTTAAGGATTGCAGGATTTCCTGCATAAATTCCCTTCACACGTATAGACTTACGTACTACAGAACCAGCTCCCACGATAATATCAGAAGCTATTTCGATACAGTTGGCACAAACGGATTGAGAACCGATAAAACAATTCTCTCCAATCTTACATTCACCATTGACCATGGTTCCTGTCGAGATGTGGCATTGATTACCCACTTCTGCATCATGTTCTATATTAACGAAAGTATTGATAATGCAATTATCACCTATCTTTGCACCAGCATTAACGAATGCCTGATGCATAATGACAGTACCTTCGCCTAGTTCTGCATATTTACTAACATGAGCGGTAGAGGCAATGATTGTTGCCAATCTGCCTCCAGCCGCCTTCACCTTATTATATAGCTTGATTCTGAGGGTCGGATTTTTGATGAAGCCAACAGTTATAACGAAATCACACTCCTCAACATATTGAGGAATATCATCATCGGTTCCAATAACCTTATGACCAGGAAGAACAACCTTACCAACTTCATCCGGCATATCAAGGATTCCCTTGATTTCATAGCCAGCACTCTCAGCGACTTCTATCACAGATTTGCAATGACCACCGCCTCCGATTAGAATTAATGGACGTTTCATTATTCCTTTGGCAAATCAGAAGGTCGAACAGAACTTGGAATATTCACGACTCTATCTGCAAACCAGATGGTATTCTCCAAGCCATCGTTCTCACAATTCTCAAACATCGGCAGGCGATTCATCAACTCCCAGATTGGGCGAGTCATTACGCCATTATCATTTGTCTGGGTAAGGAAATCAATCTGTGCCTCCTTATCTTTCAAGATAACAGCATTGAGCCAATAGTTGGAAACTGTATTTGGAGAATCTACGAAGAACTCGATATCTGGTACATTCTTGAAGTACTCCTCATATTCAGCAGCAACCTTACGCTTGCTTGCTACATACTTGTCAATGTTCTCCAACTGGGCGCATCCCATAGCTGCATTGATATTTGGCATACGATAGTTGTAACCTACATGGTCGTGACGGAACTCCCAACGATGTGGTATTTTTGCCTGTGTGGTGATATGCTTTGCGTATGCACCCAACTCCTCATCATTGAAGAGCATCATACCGCCACCACCAGTAGTGATGGTCTTGTTACCATTGAAGCTAATCGCACCAATCTTACCAAATGTACCTGTATGCTGTCCTTTGAATGTAGAACCAATACTCTCTGCCGCATCCTCTACAAGTTCGATATGCCACTCTTTACAGATAGCAGCAATCTCATCAATGCGGACAGGATGACCGAATGAGTGCATAGGAACACATGCCTTGACACGACGACCGGTATTCTTGTTATAGCAAGCCAAGTCGTCCTCTTCGAAAGCGAAATCCTTGCTTTCTGGAAGTTCTCCCTTGCGAGCGTTCTTGCGAACCTCTGCATTCTTCTCAAGCCATGCCTTCAAAGAATCAGGAGAAAGACCCATTGTTGAACGATCCACATCGATGAATACGGCATGAGCTCCAATATAGCTCAATGCATTACAGGTTGCAATGAAAGTAAGAGCCTGAGTCAATACTTCATCATCTTGCTTTACACCTACGAGTAACAAGCTCATGTGAAGGGCATTGGTACCACTTACACATACCACAGCCTTCTTGGCACCTGTGTATTTTGCCATATCCTCCTCAAAGCGATCTACAAACTTACCTACGGATGAAACGAAGGTTGTGTCGATACACTCGTTGAGGTATTTCTTTTCATTACCTGCAAAAACAGGAACAGCCAAAGGAGTAAACTCCTGGTTGCCATAAACTGACTTGATAAAGTCTATCGTTTTCTTAAAATCTGCCATTTTATTGAAAATTACATTTTTTGATCCAAGTTCTTACCTTTTTCCTCATGCTCGAAGTTAGGTATAAACTTCTTGATTGATGTCACGATTTCAGCCTTGGTGAAGTCTGGCTCTGCAAAGATGCCCTCCAACTCATCAAAGAACTGGTTAATCTCTGGCATCGGACGACGAGTAGTCTCCTCAACTACACCAAGTGCAGAGAAACGAGTCATATTGATTTTCTCACCAGGAACATAGAATTCCTCGTAAGCTTTCTCACCAGTAGTATCACTCTTGAAGTAAACGACAGGATAATTATCACTCTCGTAATCCATATCTGCAGCATACTTCTTTGCCTCTGGATCATTCTTGCACTCCACCTTCTTGAAGCCTTCTGCCTTTACGAAGTCATCGCAGATAGATGAGAAGGTAAGCATCTGCTCTTCACCCAACTTAGGGAAGAACACCTCACCGCCATTTCCAAGGATACAAGCCAACATACAAATCTGACCAGACTCCTCAGGAGATACAAAATAGCGCTTCACATCAGATGGGGCTGCCAAAGGCTGTTTCTTCTGCAAACGATGAATCCATCCATCAGGTAAAGAACCATTGGAGAAAGCAACATTAGCAAAACGAGCTGTAGTTACCTTGAAGTGCTCATTATAAGCCATCACCAGATCTTCCATAATACGCTTGCTGGCTCCCATGATATTAACAGGATTAGCAGCCTTATCTGTAGATACGCAGAAGAAATGCTTTGGTGGGTAAACGCAAAGCAAATCCATCAGTTTCTTTGCCTTGATGTCATTATTCTCGATGAGCGCCTGAACACTATACTTATCTTTCTCTGAACGAACATGCTTATGAGCTGAGAAATTGGCTACAATGTCAAAACCCTTCTCCTCACGGAAAATACGTTCGAAGATTGGATCTGCAAAGTTGAGGGTATAGCAACGGAACTCATCAGGTACATAAAGTCCTTCTGTGCTTCGCACATCACGAACCAATTCTGCCAATCCGTTCTCATTCAAGTCAACAACGACTACACTCTGTGGTTCAAAGCGAAGTACAGCCTTGATGAATGAAGAACCGATAGAACCGGCTCCACCAATTACACAAACTTTCTTGCCTTTGATTTCAGCAGAAAGCTTCTCCTTGTTTGCCTCGATATCCTGAGCAAACATACTTGTTTCACGCTTGGTCACATACTGACCTATGAATTTACTGAGATTAAACATGATTTATATGTTTATTATTTTGTTTACTTTTTAAATTAAATATTGAATGAGGGAACGGCCGACACCATCACATCTATGAACTGCTTTGGTTAATCGGGTGTTGATATTGGTCAGAAGCGGCTGCCTACGCCGCCAGCCATGATTATGATTTGTATGTCGTTCATAAATCTTGTTCTTTAAATAATAAAGATTTCTAAAATCATCCCGTCCTTCTTTGTTGATAAAGCGAGCTGCACTCGGCAATTTGAAAGCGAGTTTTCATTGCACTCATTGGCATCGCTTTTTCCCATTAAAAAAGGCTTGTTTCTACCTCTCCGTCTCTCCTGCAAGGAAAGACTTTTTTTCGAAAACCTACCCGTCCTTCCTTACCGTTAAGGAAGGCTCCACCTCTCATCTCGGTCTTCTCTCCTCAGGCGAGAAGAAGGAAACCGCCCTACTCGGTGCTCGGAACCGCTACGCTATAAGGTTGGCGGACCATCAAAGGTCTTCGCCATGTTGTGCGGGATGGGACCGCATGGGGGAAATCTTAGCTGTTACAATTTATCAAACAAAAAAGATTATACATATTTGGACGGTATATATCCTTAAAACTTCATTTAATTTTTTCACTTTGAAAAGCTTGTAAGATTTCGGAAGCTAAGTCATCAACCAACTCTGAAAATTGGCTATCATCTCTAAAATCATAACCAGTTCTATCACCAATCAAATCCGTAAAAGAAGTTTCAAATGTACCACGTCGCAAAATAGGTATAAATTTCGGATCTTCAAAATTCTTACCTATATTAATATTAATGATTTGATGCTCTACGTTTGTTCCACCAACATAAGCTTCAGCCTTTTCCTTATATAATGGAGTTCCTATAATCAACACCTTATCGGCATTTTTTATTCCATCCATCATAAATCTTGTAAGTGGAGTACCTTTAGGCAAATATTGATCGAGACGAACAACAATATCATATTTACGTAAAGAATCCGCCAGTGATTTAACCCATTTTCTGTGTTGATTATCATCCCAAGAATATGAGATAAAAACCAAAGGCATATTATCTTTTCTTGTACACTGCATTCTTAAATTACTTTTTTGATTAATAGAAACATGTGTCTTACTCTTCCATTCATGGATAAATTCCTTAAAATCATCCGTATGATTCAGCAAGAATTCCTTTATTTTGAATTTCGGCAATTTATATGCATCAGACAAGGTTATTCCAATTTCTTGGCATATCCTTCTTCGTAATGCAGAGTTATAAGAGCATACATCATCTATATCATCCCAATCTTTTGCTGTAGGCAAATCACAAAGAATAGCGCAAGGAACAAATATCAAACCTTTTCCATTATACTGAGGTAAATTGTATTTGCGGGATCTGTAAGTAATGCATGGAAATGTCGGAATATTCAATTCTTTGCATACACGTTGAGTATATAACAAAAAATTCTCTACCAAAATATAGGTAGTCATATCACTTATTCTATCTGCCCCAATACCATCTTCGAAAAATGGGAGTAATTCAAAAATAACAGGATCATCAATACCCATTTCATAAAGTTCGATGACTGATTTTGCTATTTGCTCGGCCAATTTTCCACCAATAGCATTCCCACTCTTATTATTTTTAGAATAACCTAAGCCTGTATTAGCAATTTCCTTAAACTTAAGTCTAAATACCAACTCTTTAAAACACCGAATATTAGTACCAGCACTTCCTGCCAATTTAAAAACAGCAGAAAAATAATTTAAAAAATTCTCATATGAATCTTTAAATTCAGGTATTGTACAATCTTTTAACAAAGAAGGATCAATATGCAAATTAGAATCTTCATTCACGTTTGCATTAAATACTCCCAAACGATCTAACTGAGATGGATTTATGTTAAACAATTCACTGTATCGCATATTTTAAAATTTCTGAGATTAATGTATGTATTCTATAAGTACCTCCCCACGCCTTCGGCGCAGGGAGGTGAGCGGTACGTTACTTACTCTTCTTGCTTTTCTTCGTCTTCCTTGAAGGCTTGGCGGTTCCTATCTCGCCCTTTTCCTGCATGTGCTTGAGGAGACCTTCAAAGTCGCCATTCTCGAAAAAGACTTGCTCATCTTCGGGAACACCGGTTACTTTAAGTGGTACAAAACCTAGGGTTTCATCATGCACCTGCACATTGCCTTCGACAATGGCTTTGGCTAATGACATACCCAGCTCCTCTCCTAATGGTAGGAAAGTGCCTCGCTCGGCAGGAGACTCATGGTCTTCGATAGGATCGCATGGAGCATAACCGATTCGCTCGTCTGGACTCATAATGTAACACTCTACATGGTTGCCGTCCCATATTGGGGTGTCGAGGTTCCAAGAGAAGTTGTAGGTTACTCCTTCTGGAGTACGGACTTTCTTTTCTTTGGTGAAACCTGAATAGAGACGAACTCGGTTTCCCTTGCGAAGATTCGTATCGGGAAACTCATAGAGGCGGGCCTGACTATAAATAGGAAAGCCTTCCGCATTGTAGAGATAACGTACGAGCATGAGTCCTTCGAGGTCGCAACGTGCCGCTGCTTCCAATTCGACGTACTCATCCTGTTGGCCTCTGTTGTAAAGACCAGTGATTCTTAAATTAATCATAATTTGATTGAGTATTATAAAATGTAGAAGCAGTACGATTGTTTGGATTGTAAAGCGACAATCGTAAAACGCTTATTTTTCTTTGCTTCAGATGGGCGGGTAACCCGCCGTAGTATTGTTCCTCACTGCAGTATCGCTCTGCACTTGTCGCCACTCGAATGAGGAGGTTATTCTAATGTCCCACAGATCTCACAGATTTACACAGATTTCTTCGTTGCAAGCAACGGTAGTCACTATGCCTCACAGCAATAGATATTTCTCTGCACGCGAATTACGTATTTTTTTGCGGAACACGAATTGCACGAATTACACGAATAAGTTGCTTAGTCTCGAAAGATTCGTGTTCAACACTCAATATTATTCTTTTAAGTCGCACACGGATCTCACGGATCTCACGGATTTTTTTCGTTGCAAGCAACGATTCGTATATCACCAAGACTGCGTCTCTACTATATTACTGCATATGGTGCACAACTATTAATCTTGACTAAATCTAATTTTTTCATTCTTACAACACACAAAATGATTCTGCTTCCTTACCGGTTCTGCGGCGATAGTCATCACGCATACGCTTTTCCATTTGTGCTATGTATTCTGCCTTTCGCTCCCTAGAAGCCTTGAAGCGACGCATAAAATCTGCTTTTTTTTCTTCTATGTTCATAACGTAAGCTTCTTATTAATTATTGTATTGCTTCGACTCCCCTGTCCCCCTCTTGCGAAGAGGGGGGCCTTACCCAATACCCAAGCCCTAAATCCCTACCATAGGGATTAGGGATGTAACCGCCCTCCGGTGCTCAGAACCGCTACGCTCTAAGGTTGGCGGACCATCAAAGGTCTTCGCCATGTTGTGCGGGATGGGACCGCCTGGGTATAGTTTGCTATTATCTTGCTAAAGGTGCTGGATACTATCCCTATTTTAAAACAACATTAGCTTGCAATAAGTCACAAAGAGAACGCAATGTCTTTAATGTATAAGGACGAATCGTCAAGTCATCACAAACTATCTTCTTATTCTTACCCAAGAAAAACATTCCACAATGCTCATTAAGACCTGCTTTAACAGGATATATTCTTAATCTATCATGCAAGTTTGCTAAATACTTTGGAGTAAAAAGAGCATAACCCACATAATGGCTTTCTGTCTTTTTAAAAACATAGTTACCTTTTTTATTCAAATGCCTTTGGTCTATAAATGACATCCTAGACAATGAAACATAAGACTCGACTTCACCATTCGTAAAGCGTCGAAGATTGAATGCCGCAAAATTCAACTGATGTGTATTTTCATCATAAAAAGCAGGAGAAGACAACAATCGAGCTATCTCTTCCGTATCTTCTAATACTGGTTTCTCAAATGTTATATCACATTCCATTAGGCTATGTTCTTTAAGACTTCCAAAAAAATAGGGAGTTCCGAAAGTGGGAGAACACCCTCTGTCTCTATCTCTCCATAATTGACATTATAAACTATCCTATCACTAAGAATAGACAAGCAGGCATCTCCTTTAGAGGTCTTCCATTGCATCAATATGCAACCATTGGTGTTTGGGAATATTGCTAATCCCTGAAGCAATGGTTCGCTGCAAGATGAAACAACCTTCTGAGAATAATCACATGCTTCTGATGATATAGAAGGGGAACCTGCATAATCCCAATTTGCCGGCAAATCTCGAAGTTCAAGAATGCGCTTCTCAAGTCGTTGTCTTAACGAAAGACTTGGCTTCTTTTTCAAGTGTTGCTTCAATAATCGCAAAGCTTCTGCCATAGCATCAGTCACACTGATGTTATTCTGCTCTGCTATTGTTGCATAGCCTTGATATAATGTATTATCGAGTACTAATGTTGCCATAATCGTAATATTCTAATTATCGCCTGCAAATATAAGGTTTTTATATGAAACTACCAAATTTTTGGGGGAGTTTTTGCTTCATATCCTAATGTCTCACACATCATCCAAATTCACATCCGACAAGTCTGCTCCAATAATCGTCACCCGATTGTTGTATTTGCGTATCTCATGCCCATCCTTTATTTGCTTGGTGTAGCGATTGGCATCCAACTGGAGGCAACGACACACATTGCGACTTGTTGCTTCCATGTTCTTGTCGATAATGATGATTTGGGCATCGTGGTTCTCTCGCAACATATCACAGAAATAGTTGTCGGCTGAAGAGAATGAATAGCCAAGAATGATGATCTTACTTGCACGCAGCACCATCTGAGAAGCATGATACCATGTATCAATGTAATGCTTGGATATGACAGGGCGCAACTTTAATGGTGGCAAGAATGATGGGATGGGTATAGACTTGTGGTCTGGATCAAAACTTATCTCGGCTGCAAGTTGATTCTTGAAAAAATCTTCTAAATCAATGGTCGTTAAATCATCATGCAGAAAATCGTTCTTGTTCTCTACATCTACATACTCTTTGAGTGAGCCATGGAAATAGAGAGCAGTCGGAGAGGCTTGGGAAGCATACGATGTATAGTTGAACGTGATGACTTGGCAGTCTTTTCCTTCCAATTGGTCGTAAATAGTGTGGTTGTCTTTGTTCTCTACAGCCACATTCTCTTGCGCCTTTCGCTGCTCCTCGCTTACCAAGTATGCCCATAGAATCCAGGATATGTATAGATAATCGCGGATATAACTGTTTTGCCCCGTATAAAATCCATAGAAATACCCTGCGAGCAATTGCTCTATATCGAGCATATTCTTATAGATATGGCGCAAGATGGGATTGTTCGACGCATGGATGCTCTTCTGAAGTATCTCCACGATGATGTTCTTGAATGTGTCGGTATAGTTGAGATGGCTTAAATCTATGATGCTGTCATCTTTTACAACCGTATCAAACACCTCTTCTATCAAGTTCATCGTCTCAGCATCAATCTCTGCTCCTTTCTTGAAGTCCAACACCTTTTTGAAAAGGCGAACGATAAGCATACCCAACTTGCGTTGTGACTCATCAAGGCTTGCGTTGTTGGCAAGTTCGTCGTTGATATTATGGCAAATGGAAACAATCTCCCTGTCCAAATCCTTTGCCAAACGGTCGATGGCTGTACTCACAAACTTGTCGAAATGGAAATGTACTCTGCCTATTGCCTTGCGCAAAATGGCATCAAGCGTCTTGCCTTCGTCGGTTTCCAAGAAATCGACAATGCGAGGTATAAGGTCGGCTGATGTCGGCAAGCCAATTGTGGCATCCACTCCAGCACCGAGCACTACCAGACTAAGTGGCTTATCCTTGCTTCCCAATATTTTGCGAGCGAATTCCTCACCATAGAAATATTGGTTCTGAGTCATTGCATTGGGAGCAATTTGATTGGCTCCGTTGTTGATATCAAATGATGTATCTGCCATTTTCAAAATTTTAATGTTAGAAAGAGGCTTAGGATACTTTCCAAAGTATCTTAGGATACTTGGCGAAGTATCTTAGGATACTTGCCCATGTATCTTAAGATACTTTTTTGGGGGTGTTTTAGCGACCTGCTTGACGGATAGTCTTTTTGCGGACCGTCCAGGCAGTATTGATTGCCACCCGGATGTTGTCAATGGTCTGCCCTTTCTCCCATTTCGGAACGAAGGGAAGGAGAAGGGAAATGAAACTCTGCTTCACTATCAGCTCATCGGTGAGGGATGGCTCTTGCTGTCGCATGGTTGCCACCACCTCGCCCAGGTCTCTCGCTGTCTTGCAGGAGCGAAGGAGGGTGATGTAGCCTCGCAAGGATTCCACCTTATTTATATATATAGATAAAGCCTGTTCTTCCTCGGTGAGAGGTTGAGGTGCTTCGCCATCCTTGGCAAGCGTCTTCTCTGCGAACTGGTCGCCATAGAAGTTTTGCTCTGCCTTTGTAGCGTTGGGGAGGATTTGGTTATTGCCTCCGTATATATTGAAAGTTACATCTGACATCGTATAAAGGTAAAAAAGTAAAAGGGTAAAAAAGTAAAAAGGTAAAAGGGTAAAAAATGACTTGCTGGCTATGATTTCTTAATGATTTTCTTAACCTTATTCAATAGATATTCAACGTTTTTCAATGCCTTTCAACGGAATTGTTTTCGGACCACGGATGTTGTATCTTTGCAACAGCTTAAACGAAGAACGAAGAGTGATGAGTGAAGAATTCAATACCCGGGGGGCTCGACATTCGAAGTTTGGAGTAGCTGACAATTTTAGTATTAACAATTTAAAAGAAAGGAATCGATTATGATTGAGTATTCTATTTACATGATGGGTAATCCTATCAAACCAGAGGAGCCTCAAAAGGCTTATGCCAAGAACCAAGTTCGTGAAATCTGGGACTTGAACAAGTTTTGCAAGCACATTGCCTCACACAACGCTGGCTACAGCCGCGGTATGGTGAAAGCCATCCTGTCGGACATGTGCGACTGCATTGTAGAGCAACTGCTTAACGGCAACAAGATTAAACTCGGTGAGTTTGGTGTCTTTAGCATCTCCATCAACTGTGAGGGTGCGGAATCGCTGGAGAAGTTTACCGAGGAAAACATCAAGTCGGTGAACATCAAGTTTAACCCTGGTGTGGACTTTGAGAACCTTGTTGATAAAGCTGAGTTCAAGCTCGTGGCAAGCCGTGCTGGTCAAGCTGCCTTGCTCAAGGCTGAAAAGGCGAACGAGAGTACCGTTGACCTGGAGGCTGCGAAGAAGAAGCCTACCAAGGACGACCAGAGTGACAACAAGCCATCGGGTGATGGTGGTGATACACCAAACCCTGGCGGTGGAAGCAGTACCGACTCTGGCACCGACGGTGGCGGTGATGGTCTGGAGTAGGATTCTCCCTGTGACTGCATCCTGCATAATGCAGGGTGTGGCCACCCCTTCAAACTTATGTTTCACTTTTAAACACATTTCTGATTATGAAGAATTTTAATGATGGTTCCAAGAAGATTTCTTGGGTTTCAATTTTGAATGCTGCTGTTCAAGCTTTGATTGCAGCTCTTACTGCACTGGGAGTAAGCTCGTGCGCAAATGCCTTATAACAATGTTAAATGTTAAGTGTTGAATGTTGAATGTTGAATTATGAATTATGAATTATGAGACAAAGTCAATATATGTCGGCTAACGACATTAAATATCTGGTTTTGCATTGCTCGGCTAGCCGATGCAATGAGGACTATAGTGTGGAACAGCTGCGACGCGACCATAAGGCGCGTGGGTTTTATGACATCGGCTACCACTTCTACATCCGTAAGGATGGTACGATGACGCAGCACCGTAAGCTGCTGGAGGTGGGGGCTCATGCCCGACCTTACAATAGATGCTCTATCGGCATCTGCTATGAGGGAGGGCTCGATGAGCAAGGCAAGCCTTGCAACACCATGACCACTGAGCAGGAAACGAGACTCATTGACCTTTTCAGGAATCTGAAGATTCTCTTTCCGAAAGCGAAGATTGTGGGTCATCGGGACTTGCCTGGGACTACTCCCAAAGAGTGTCCGTGTCTGGATGCGGGCAGCTGGGCTGCTCATCATCATCTCGATTAATACTCTGTTACTGGCGAGGTACTTTTCCTCGTCAGTACCACTTGCTTAATATCTGACATTTCCATATACTCTATTCGATTTTTTGCAAGTATGCTTTAGGAATATATCCTGTCGTAACAGCACATAACCCCTTGATACTCACATAAAGTTTATGATCTTTTTTGATACGGACGACATAGCCTTCCGCTCCTTTCAAAGGACCTTCAATGACTCGGAACTTGTCGCCTTTGGTAAACTTGGGATTATACTCATCGTAAAAATCCAGTCCTTCAACACCAGAAGTTGCTACAATATTGAAGATTTTCACTTCACGTTCTGAAATTTTAGAAGGTTCTTTCAAGTTCTCAGAATTTTTGCCACGATAGAGCATCACTTTATTGAGAAAATTGCGTTCAATCTCTTCGGCTTCTGTTCTCGTAGTACGGAAAAGAATGAGAGATGGCATAATAGGAACTTCCTTCACCAGACTCTTTTTCTTATTCTTGTCCCAATATTCTTGTTTCACATCATAAATATGCTCTATTCCTTTGGCAACGAAATATGCCTTGATAGGCTTTCCTTTCCCAAAAAATATCTTGAATGCGTACCAACTCTCCTCGTTGTCTGGTTGTATCATTGTTTATTTTTTTTTATTTTGATCAGGGTGTACTTCTCATTCCCCCGTGTCGTGAAATCATGTTTCAAAACACTTGGCAAGAAAGGGTTGGTTAGTCTATTTCCAATAACGGAAACCTCTAATCACAGACGTACTCCTGATCCAAGAGCATGATAGTCTGCAACCCTTGGAATGATTAGCTGTCCGATTCCTTTGTCCTCAAAATCCTTCCCTCAATCACTCCCGTTCTTCTGAATCTCTATATAAGAGACACAGAATCTTACCGCAAAATTACGAAAATTATTGGAAACAAGCAAATTATGGGTGTTAAAAAATTAATATCGTTCTACGAAAATCAACATTTTTTTACGCTTCTTTTCGTACATAATTTCCTAAGTCGTTGATTGAACGAATGTTTTCGGCATTTCTGTGTCTCTTATATAGAGATTCAGAAAAATTGGTTCATTTTGGTTCATTTTACATAATCCCTCTTTTTATTCTTTTTTGTGGCTTATAGGGCTGCCAGTATCTTGGCGTTGGCATCATCTACTTCTGAGCTTTTGATGGAACGGAGATAGATTTGTGTGGTGGTTTCGGAATGATGTCCCAATGCCTCGCTGATGACAGAGATAGAGATATGATTATCTCTTGCCGTCGTTGCCCAGGAATGGCGGGCAACATAGAGGGTGAGCTTGCCCTTGATGCCTATCGTAGCTCCAAGCTTTCTGAGGTGGTAGGAGATACGCGCTTCCGCATTGTGATATAGGCGTGCCTCATCCTGCTTTTTGTCAATAGTTTTATCCTGTCTTTTGTTTCCATCATCAACAAGGAAAGGAAAGAGATAAGATGAGGAGGCGGTCTGCGCCTGATACTTTTCCAACAACTCCTGCATCTCCTTCTCCCATCGGATGGTGAGACGCTGTCCTGTCTTTCTTCTTGTATAATGAAGATAACCGTCCTTGAGGTCAGATTTGCGGAGATGAGCCAGGTCGATGAAAGAGATACCACGCAGATAGAAACTCATCAGGAATGTATCTCTTGCCATCTCTTCCTTGGGATTGAGATCCTTGACAGATTGCAGACTCTTGATCTGGCTGACATTCTCTGTAGATATGGCTCTCTTGCGAGTTTGGGCAATACCGGTATAGACATCCGAGAAGGGATGCTGCTGTGGCGTCAGTCCCTTTGCCACAGCTTTGTTGTAGGTGGCACGGAGGATGCGGAGATAGAAGGAGCTGGTGTTTTTGCATACCTCCGCCGTATGATGCAGGTACGCCTCATACGAGCGCATCACTTCTGCATCTATCTCTTTTAGGGCAATATCCTTGTTGTCTCGGTATCGCTTAAAGCTGTTGAGGGATGCCTTGTAATGCAGCGAGGTGCGGTATTGCCCGTTCTTCAGCAACAGGGCGATGAGGAGGTTCATGAACTGGAATAAAGACTCTGATGTTTTCTTGTTTCTTGACATAACGATTGTGTATTTATGAAGTTTATTAATATATGATAGAGGCACCTCTGTCTCTATTCAAGAAACAAATATCAAGCAAATAAAATGGTTAAACTTTGTTGCTTTTCTATTCTATTGTGGCAGTTGGCGAATTTTCATTGTGGCAGTTGGGGGGTTTT
>ERZ780131.56-NODE-56-length-28005-cov-18.1901_pt1 | contig 28005 bp, 20 predicted proteins | sample MGYA00433081_ERZ780131 | MGnify/ENA primary metagenome ERZ780131 (study PRJEB29588, sample SAMEA2147193) | human gut metagenome | biome: human gut; feature: human-associated habitat; material: faeces | place: Denmark | collected 2008/2010 ... | reverse complement strand
TTATTATATTATATATATTATAACTATATATATATTAAATAGTTATATAATAATATAATATAATATAGTAAAGAAAAAAGAACAAAAACGAAAGTTGGAACCCTCAAAAAATTAATTGAAACAACTGAAACAAATTTTCAGCCCTCAGTCTGCTTTCCTCTCCCAGGCTGTTGGTCTCTTTTCCGCTGCATTCCACGAGCGCTTGTCGGGCGAGGATGGCTTCTAATGTCCAACTCGTATTCTTTGTTTCCTATCCCTTTCTTCCGAAGTCGGCAGGAATCTCACCCCATTTCTTAGTTTCCCATTTCAGTATGGGGGTTGTGATGTTGTGCGTACGGAGCCAATTCTCGCCTCGGGCTATGATTTGATATAGTTGTTCAGTCTGCGCGTTGCGTTCCAGCTTGGTCTTGCATTGTTTCTTCTGTACCCACAGTTGTGCGTTCACGCTGTCGCTATAGATCACCTTGTCGGTAATGCCCCTTTGCTCCATGAGAGCCAAGGCGTGCACGATGGCAAGAAATTCGCCAATGTTGTTGGTGCCGTGCAGCGGTCCATAGTGAAATACCTGTGCTCCTGTCTGCAGGTCGATGCATTGGTATTCCATCGGTCCGGGGTTTCCCGAGCAGGCTGCGTCAACAGCCCATGCATTGGCATTCACTTCCATGGGTAAGGGCAGCACGGTGTCGTTTCTCCATGAAGGAGGATTGGCTGGCAATTTGTTCATTGATGATAGAAAATAGCTGTAGTGGGTAAAAAACGAAATGAGCATTCCCCAGAGCTCTTGGCTCTGGGGTTGCTCATTATTTGTCAATAGTCAATATTCTTTATATTAAATTGTAGGTTATTCATTACATTCTTTCTGGAACCTCGATGCCGAGCAGAGACATACCGTTCTTCAGGATCTTTGCCACGTTGGCTGCAAGAACCAGACGGGTAATCTTCTCTGCCTCGCTCTCAGCATTCAGGATGCTGTAGTCGTGATAGAACTGGTTGAACTCCTTGGTCAGCTCGTAGCAGTAGTTGGCTATGCCGGCAGGGTTGTAGTTGTTGCCCGCATCAGCCACGGCTGTGGCGAAGTCGTTCATCTTCTGTATGAGGTCAATCTCCTTCTCATTGATAGGAGCATCTGCGCTCAATGTGGCAGGAATCTCAATGCCCTCGGCAGCAGCCTTGCGCATGATGCTGCGTATACGGGCATAGGTGTACTGGATGAAAGGACCAGTGTTGCCGTTGAAGTCGATGCTCTCTTCTGGGTTGAAGAGCATGTTCTTGCGTGCGTCCACCTTGAGGATGAAATATTTCAAGGCTCCAAGACCCACGATGCGTGAAATCTCCTGGCGCTCTTCCTCGCTCATGTCCTTGAACTTGCCGAGCTCATCGCTTGTCTGGCGAGCGTCCTTAATCATCTCTGCCATCAGGTCATCAGCATCTACTACGGTTCCCTCGCGGCTCTTCATCTTACCGTTAGGCAACTCTACCATACCGTAAGAGAAGTGAACCAAGTCCTTACCCCACTTGAAACCGAGACGGTCGAGCAGGATAGAGAGCACCTGGAAGTGATAGTTCTGCTCATTACCTACTACGTAGATCATCTTGTCGATAGGGAAGTCCTTGAAACGGAGGTCGGCAGTACCGATGTCCTGAGTCATGTAGACCGAAGTGCCGTCGGAACGGAGCAGGAGCTTCTGGTCGAGTCCCTCATCGGTAAGGTCAGCCCAAACCGAGTTGTCGTCCTTGCGGAAGAATAGTCCCTTCTCCAGTCCTTCCTCTACCTTCTTCTTTCCCTCGAGGTAGGTGTTTGACTCATAATATATCTTGTCGAAGCTTACACCCATCATTTTGTAAGTCTCATCGAAGCCGGCGTACACCCAGTTGTTCATCTTCTCCCACAGGGCGCGAACCTCAGGGTCGTTGTTTTCCCACTTCACGAGCATTTCGTGAGCTTCCTTGATGAGCGGAGCCTCTGCCTTAGCCTTTTCTGTGGCAGCTTCATCCTCCATGCCCTCCTTCATGTACTGAGCCTTGAGCTCTGCGATTTCCTCACGATAGTGCTTGTCGAAGGCTACATAGTAGTCGCCGATGAGGTGGTCGCCCTTCTTGCCGGAAGTTTCAGGAGTTTCGCCATTGCCCCACTTGAGCCAGGCGAGCATAGACTTGCAGATGTGAATACCACGGTCGTTCACGATGTTTGTCTTGATCACCTTGTTGCCGTTGGCCTCCATAATCTGAGCCAAAGACCAGCCCAGGAGGTTGTTGCGCACATGACCCAGGTGAAGAGGTTTGTTGGTGTTAGGAGAAGAGTACTCGATCATGACGAGTGGGCTATTCTCTGTAACAGGCTTCTCACCGAACTTAGGGTCAGCGTTGATGGTATTCAAGAGTCCTACCCATGCGGCAGGAGCGATAGAAAGATTCAGGAAACCTTTAACCACATTAAAGTCGGCAATCACATTGCAGCAGTTCTTCTTCAGGTATTCGCCAATTTCCTGTGCAGTATCCTCAGGTTTCTTCTTTGACATTTTGAGGAATGGGAACACGACGAGGGTAAGGTTTCCTTCGAAATTACTCTTGGTTTTCTGCAGGGCCACCATTTTCTCAGGCACGTCCTGTCCGTAAAGCTCTTTCACCGCAGCGATGACCGAGCTGATGATTTCGTTTTCTATCTTCATTTATACTAATTTTACCGGTAATTATTCAATAATTATGCAAGAAACATTCTCCTTCTTTGGCAGGAATGTGTTTTGCGGTGCAAAGTTACTGCAAATAAAGGACAATGCAAAATAAATCACGATAAATTTTAAGGGCAATCTCCCCCAGAGGTCTACACTCTTTCGAGAATAGTACCGACAGCAGAGAATAAAAAACTCGTAATTGCTATCCTGAAGGTCTATACTCCTTCGAGGATGATGGCAGCAACGTCTTCTGGTGTGTTCCACAGAATGCCGTCGTTCAGTTCGTCATCCGTAAAGCCACGAAGGGCTTCCTCTGCTTCCTTTGCTGTGATGGCAGGAGTGCCGTCCTCGTTTTTCGCATCGAGCAAAGCCTTCAATATGGCAGCTCTGTATTCTTCGATAGTCATCATGTTCCTAATGTTGTTATGTTGTTCGTTTCTGGTGACAAAGATACTGTTTTTTTTACAAAAGAGCAAAGTTTTTTCTCATTTTATTTCGATGAATATTGAAAAGTTTTAATTATTCTTGTGTTTTGCTGGTCTGGGAGTTCTTTCAGGAGTTTTTACGGGAGTTGAGTTATCCAGTTGGGCAGATTCATTTTACCAGTTTGAAAAGTGAGAATGCCGGGCGTAGATGTTTGTCTGTATGTCGATACAAAGTCATCCTTTTTAAGAGAATAAGTGTAAAGATAACATTTTTAACATAAAGAATGATTGCCAACTCAGAAAAAAAACTTATTTTTGCAGCAAGACAACAACAATTTTGCAAAAATAGAGTTCCTGACGCTTGCGGCAAGGGGACTCTGATGAACTGGATAAACCAAACAAATCCCTTTATATCATTCAACAACAATGAAACGAAAACTATTCCTTACTTGGGGTTTGGCAGCTTTGGCCATGTACTCTTACGGAGCCAAGAAGCCTAAGACAACAGCCCGGAAAATGAACAAGACAACCGTTCAGCAACCCACTTTCACCGAGTGGCACGACCTGCAGGTGAACGAAATCAACCGTTTGCCTCTTCACACATCCTTCTTCACCTATCCCTTTGACGACATGGTGTATGAGGAAGGCGGAGTGGTAAAGAGCCGCAATCTTTCCAGTGTAGACAAGACGATGAGTCAGAATTTCCTTTCTCTTGACGGAATATGGAAGTTCAAGTGGGTGGAGAATGCCGACCAGCGCCCAACAGATTTCTATCTTACCAACCTCGATGACTCTCATTGGGGCACGATTCCTGTTCCTGGCATCTGGGAACTCAACGGCTATGGTCAGCCGGAGTATGTGAACATAGGCTTTGCCTGGCGCGGACATTTCGATGAGCAGCCGCCTGCCGTGCCAGTCAAGGACAATCATGTGGGCTCTTACCGTCGACAGATAGACATTCCTGCCAACTGGGACGGCAAGCAGGTGATAGCCCACTTCGGAAGCGTAACTTCCAATATTTATCTATATGTGAACGGACAGTTTGCCGGCTATGCAGAAGACGGCAAGGTGGCAGCCGAGTTCGACATCACTCCCTTCCTAAAGAAGGGCAAGAACCTCATAGCCTTCCAGACATTCCGTTGGTGCGACGGTTCCTGGTGCGAGGATCAGGACTTCTGGCGACTGAGTGGTGTGGCTCGCGAGAACTATCTCTATGCCCGTGACGCCCATCTGCAGCTTGAGGACATTCGCATCACTCCCGATCTGGTGAACAATTACAAGGACGGCGTGCTGCAGGTGGCAGCCAAGGTGAAGGGTCACGGAACCCTCAACCTCATCCTCTTCGACAAGGACGGCAAGCAGGTGGCAACAGCTGTCGGGGTTGCCAAGAATGGTTTGGCTCAGCTGTCTATGAAGGTAGACAATCCTCATAAGTGGACAGCCGAAACACCTTATCTCTACACCCTGCAGGTTTCGCTGTCGGGAGTTGGCAAAAGAGCCGACATGCGTGCCAGTGTGACACCCGTCAAGGTGGGTTTCCGCAAGGTGGAAATAAAGAACCGCCAGTTCTTGGTCAACGGTCAGCCTGTACTCATCAAGGGAGCCAACCGTCATGAGATGGATCCTGATGGTGGATACGTGGTAAGCATAGAGCGCATGCTGCAGGACATACGCCTGATGAAACGACTGAACATCAACGCCGTGCGAACCTGTCACTATCCCGACGATCCACGTTGGTACGACCTCTGCGACGAGTATGGCATCTATGTGGTGGCAGAAGCCAACCAGGAGAGTCACGGTTTCCAGTATGGCAAGGATGCCGCAGCCGGAAAGCCTATGTTTGCCCGACAGATTATGGAGCGCAACCAGCACAACGTGTGCAACTTCTACAACCATCCCTCGATCGTAACCTGGAGCCTGGGCAATGAGACCGTGATGAGCGACAACTTCATGCAGGCTTACAAGTGGATTAAGAGTCAGGACCAGAGCCGTCCTGTGCAGTATGAGCAGGCAGGCCATGGTGATGGAACCGATATTTACAGTCCGATGTATTACTCGGTGAAAGACTGCGAGGCATACAGCAAGAATCCTGCGAGCAACAAGCCTCTTATACAATGTGAGTACAACCACACCATGGGCAACTCGGGTGGCAATCTGAGCGACTATTGGGCGCTTGTGCGTAAGTATCCCATCTTCCAGGGCGGTTTCGACTGGGACTTCGTCGACCAGGCACTGCATCGCCATCCACAGAAGCCTATGAGCATCAAGGCAGAAGCCATGAGCAACGAGCAGCTGCGGCAGATAGAATATACTTACGGTGGCGACTATAACAAATACGACCCCAGCGACAACAATTTCAACTGCAATGGAATCGTAGGTCCCGACCGTCAGCTCAATCCTCATGCCTACGAGTTGGCTTATCAGTATCAGAACATCTGGACCACGATGAAGGACGCTCAGAAGGGAGAGGTGAATGTATATAATGAGAATTTCTTCACCGACCTGAGCAACTGCGCCCTGGCGTGGAGCCTGATAGAAGATGGCGTGGAGACTCAGAACGGAACCCTTGCCGACATCGACGTGGCTCCACAGCAGACCAAGACTTTCACCATTCCTTACGACCTGTCGAAGGTGAAGGGCAAGGAGGTGTTCCTCGATATTGACTTTCGACTGAAGAAGGCAGAGCCGCTCATGGAGGCAGGCCAGATCATAGCCTACAGTCAGTTGGCGGTGAAGGAGAAATCATGCTGCGGACATTGTACGTCAAAACAGGCAAGCACCCCAGCCGGCAAGAACGTGAAGGCAAAACTCATCGACCGGAAGGGCGAAGCCGACCTGGCTGTCGTCACTCCCGACCTCACCCTGAAGATAAGCCGCGCCACGGGACTCATCTCTGCCTTTACCTGTCAGGGCAAGTCGCTCCTGGGCGAGGGCGGAACTTTGAAGCCCAACTTCTGGCGAGCTCCCACCGACAACGACATGGGCGCTGGTCTGCAGAAGAAGTTCAAGTTGTGGAAGCAGCCTGAGTTGACTCTGAAAACCCTCACGACAGCGAAGGACAAGAAGGCGAACACCTTCAGCATCTGTGCCACCTACACCCTGCCACAACTGAAAGCCGACCTGTCGGTGACCTATCTCGTCATGGCGAATACAGGCATGGTGAAAGTCACCGAAACCCTTCAGATGGCAGAAGGCGAGAAGGCGGACGACCTCTTCCGCTTCGGCATGCTCATGCAGTTGCCTTACGATATGTCGGAGAGCGAGTACTATGGCCGAGGACCTATAGAGAACTATTCCGACCGAAAGGAATGCATGCGCATAGGCATCTATCGCGACCAGGCCGACAATCAATATTTCCCCTACATCCGTCCACAGGAAAGCGGAACCAAGAGCGATATGCGCTGGTGGAAGCAGACCGACAGCAATGGTTTCGGACTGACGGTAAAGAGCTGTCAGCCTTTCTATGCCTCAGCCCTTCACTTCGATACCGACGAGTTGGACGATGGCGACGAGAAGGAACAGCGCCACAGCTTTAATCTGCAGAAGTCAAGATTCACCAACCTCTTCCTCGATGGCGAACATTATGGAGTGGGAGGCGAGAACTCCTGGGGCGCATGGCCTTTGGCTCCTTATCGCGTACATGCCGGCAACAAGAGCTTCAGCTTTGTCCTTGTGCCTGTGAAGAAATAAAAAAGGAGAGATCCTGCTTCATGCCACATTGAAACCACACAGCTTTGCTGTCTATCGTTTCTGAAGTGTTTAGAAGCATTCTTCTTCTTTTGGAGAATATGGAAAAGTTTTATATAGTCATTCCTTGAAATGGCAGGAGTGTTAGCTGCTGTTTAGAATGATCAGCTTTCATTTGAGGTTTCTGTCCAACAATTAGACGGTGGTGTCTAATTGTTGGACAGTTTGTTAAATAAGGTTTTTTGTATAATGGCTTGATTATCAGTAGAAATGCTGTTTTTGTACGGCTCTTGTCCTTATCATGCGCGGGCGTTTTAACCTTATTTTGCCGAAATCCGCAAAATGTTTTAACCTTGTTTTGCCGAAATCCGTAAAATGTTTTGGTGCGAATATGCCGAAATCCGTAAAATGTTTGACCGTATTAGAAGAGAAAAGTCATAAATCGTTTGGTATTGGCCTCTTTTTGCTTCAGCTCTTCTTCCATCCTCTGTATTGCCATCTTGAAGAAGAAGCGGATGAGGTGCTCGTCGGTTGCTTTCGTACGAATCGTACGGAGGACAGAAATGTATTCCTGTCGGGCTTCGGATGGGATGATGAGGAGAGGATGATTCAATCTTAAGAGAATGTAGTTGCTGATGAGTCGTCCTGTTCTTCCATTCCCATCACGGAACGGATGGAGATATTCGTAGAAGCCATGGAAGCGGGCGGCAAGAATCATGGGATGAACGGCTGCTGAAACGATGGCTTTTTCGGTAGATTCCAACAGTTTGGGAATTCTGGCGATGAGTTCTTCGTGGTCGCCAAATACCGTGTCGCCTGCAGCCATGTCCGTGGTGGTGTATTCGCCCGGAATAGCTTCTGGAGAACGGTAGGAAAGCGTATGGCTGGTAACCCGCCTGTTGATTTCTTTCAGAAGATTCTCGTCGAGTGGATGCTGCGTGTTTTGCATCATGTACTCGAAGGCTTCGAAGTGGTCAAGCATTTCGAAAGCCTCGAAAAGAGTCTTTCCGGCAGGAATCATCCCTAATCCTTTCTCCTTCAGTTCCCGGGTATCATCTACGGAGAATGAGTTGCCTTCAATGGCGCACGAATGGGTAGAGAAGAGTACTTCATTATATTTGATGTACTCTTCTCTATCCATTTTATTGATGATAAGGGTTTGATATTTGCGTCTCAAATCCTCGTATTCCTTGATCTCCTTTTCGAATGCCATAATCTTCTGTATTTCTGGGGACAAAGATACGTTTTTTATGGATAAGCACCAAACTTTTCTAATAAAAATATTGCGGTTGTCATCAACAATCAATATTGTTCCTTATTTCTTAATCATGGTTTGTTTTTTATCATTCTCTCTTAAAGCTGCGCACGTTTTCCAAGGGACTTTCGGCTGCAAAGACATAAAATATCATAGAAAGGCGGCCATGATTGTCTAATAATTAGACGAAAAAATGCCGATAGTGGTGTCAAAAGTTATTTTTTCTGCAACTTTTGGCACCCTTATCGGCACTTGTTTATTCAGAATTCAGATTTCTGATGCAGAATTGCTTATCCTAAAAGGAGAGTTACAGCTCTATCGGAACCACAACTTTTATGCTGAAGTTGCGGCCCATATTGTAAACGCCTCTTCTGCCCGTCACCTGGTTTACGTCAAGATACTTCAGACGGCTCAGGTGGTTCTGGTAAGCACGGTTGGTAAGGTTCTCGCCAGAAAGATAGAGCGAGAGAAGGCGCTTGCCGTGGAGCTTCACGTCGGTTCCTGCGTAAATATTCAATAAGGTGTAGGATGGCGTGGCGGTCTCCGTCTCGTTGGCTGCAAAATAATGGTTCTGGCGAAGATTGCAGTCCATCTGCAGCTTAACGAAGAGATGGTCGAAAGTCTTGCCGTCGCAGACAAACTCATACCTTACATCCGAAACCCAGTGAGGGGCTGGGGTGAATGGCAGATACTTTGATTCGGCAGGCTGATGCAACTGCATGGAGTTGACATACGAGAAGGTGTTGCCGAAATGCAGACGCTCTACAGGATGGATGTCGATGCTTGCCTCACCACCCAGAATGCGGGCGTCGCCTGATGTAAACTGATAGGCAGGCGTGTCGTCGATGAGGACAGGTTGATTATTCTCATCAGCCAACTTCTCGCTGTAGATGTAATGGTTGATGCGATTGGCAAACAGCGAGAGCTCTGCCGAAATGATAGGCGAAGAATAATCCAGACCAAGGTCGAATTGCCAGCTGTTTTCCGGCTTCAGACTGGTATTTCCCAATTCGTATCGCTGGGTTCCCTCGTGCACACCATTAGATGCTAATTCGCTGATGTTTGGAGCACGGAAACCTCTTGCTACATTCAGCTTGATATTGAAATCGGGCAGGATTTCGTAAGCCAATCCGATGCTGCCGGTTACTCCCTCAAAGTTGCGCTTGAAAGCCTGGAAGCGGAAAGCGTCATGATCCGAATCGGGACCAGCCAATCCTCCATTGTTTTCCGAAGACTCTTCTTCTCTCAAAGCCTCGCTGCGCAGATGTCGATGATCGTATCTGATTCCTCCGCTCAGGTTCAGTTTGCCTATCTCCTTGCTCACCGTGGCAAATACGCCATAATCGAAGAGATGATAGGCTGGAATCAGAAATTCAGAACCTTTATTGATCGACTGCTGCCACATGCCGTTGATGCCCGTAGAGAACTTCCAGCCATTCATTTCCGGCGAGAGATAATGCAGGTCGTAATTCATGGTATGGAGCATGAAATCGAGTCCGCATTCCTTCGGATTCTCTTCCTCCTCAAACTCCTGACGGCGGTTCTGCTGATAACCCAGGAGGAACTTCAGATTGCCATCGCCCAGGAACCAGGAATTATCAAGTACTGCCTTGTAATGATGAATCTGCTGATAAGGCATCGGCTTGCCGTAACTCTTGGCATCGTAGCCTTCCGGAATTTCCAGTTCGCCCGTTTTCTCATCTCTTTCTCCCTCTACGATGCCTGGAGTGAGATGATAATAATCGAGTGTGAGATGCGAATGCCCCTGGCGGTAGTTCCAGCCTAGAAGCTGCGAGAATGCCTGCTCTCTGAGTGATGAACCGAATACATAACCATCGTATTTGTTCTTGTAGGCATGCGCCATCTTTCCGCTGTAGCGGGTGTTCCATACAAATCCGCCCTGGTTGCCGGCAAAGTTGAGCGAATAATCGAAAAGTCCGTTGTTGGTTTGATAACCCGTTGAGAAATTTGCTCTCATGTCGCCCTTGGCAAGGGTAGGAGCGGAGTGGAAGATGAGGACGCCTGCCATCGCATCCGATCCATACATGAGACTTGCCGGACCTTTCAGAATCTCTACGGAATGAACCGAAGCGGGGTCGATTTCTATTCCGTGTTCATCGCCCCATTGCTGTCCTTCCTGTCTGACTCCATCATTCACTACGACCACACGGTTAAATCCCAATCCACGTATCACGGGCTTGGAGATTCCGCTTCCCGTGGTAATCTGCGAAACGCCTGGCTGGTGGGCGATGGCGTCGATGATGTTGGTAGAAGGTTGCATTTCGAGCTGGCGGGCAGAAACGAAGGAGATAGGTGCCGGCGATTGCTTCAGTTTCTGGCTGCCCGTCAAGCCTGTTACTACCACTTCGTTCAGTTTCACGCTCGATTCCGTCAGCGGCTGGTGTCTGGTAGAATCGCTTGCTTCCTCTTCATGAATGTTTGCTTCTTCTTTATGAATGTTTGCCTCCTCCTTATCATGATTTGCTTCGTTTATAGCCATAGCAGGGGCTGTAGCCGACGAGCACAGACTCATCAGTATTACTGATTTCGATATAGTTCTCATTATGTTGTTTGTTACCTTATTCTGTTAATATTCAGTTATTTATATAATAACAGAGAATAAGGAGGAGCACGGGTAGATTTTACCCCTTTCGCCCTGCACAGGCAAGGAGAGCAGAAGGCACGGCGAGGGGAGAGATGTAGCACGGCGAAGGCAACCCAAACCAAGAGGGATGGAGCCAGATAAGGAGTGCTTTGCAATTGGCAGAGCACACATTCGTGCATGGTATTCTGCAGGGCTATCAGATGCCCGTCGTGATGAACATGATGGGCGCAATCGGCACAAAAGAAATCGGCCTGAGTTCCCTGCGCTTCACCATGATGGTGAAACGTAACGGCCAGCAGCATCGGCAGGTAAACCAATAGCAGCAGCCAGGAAATCCTGATTCTCTTATGCGTTATCCTCTGCATTTAACAGCATTTGTTTATGCAAATTATCTACAATCTTCTGTATTTTCTGTTTGCAAAGATAATGCAAAGTTCTTCATTTCAGCTGTGGTTATTCTTTGAATTTCGATATTTTAACGAAGATTATCTGTTTTCAGCAGAAAAGCCATGTAGAGGGGAAGAATGAGAGTTTGTGGGGCTGTACCCACATTTACATCTCCCAGTTTGATGGCTTGAACTACGTGATACTTTTCTGGGTTCGAAAGGATGGTTTTGGCACTTTTGATGTTTCCGTTGCTCGCCTTTACTTCTACCAATGTGCATTCGCCTTCGTATCTTGTAACAAAGTCAATTTCCAACCCCGAATCCTTGCGGAAATAATAGAGCTTACGATTCATCTTACCAAAAATGTCGGCCACCAGATTTTCAAAGATGGCTCCCTTGTATCCATAGAGATTGCCTTGCAGAATATCAGCAGCCGTTCCTTGTTCGAGCATACTGATGAAAAGCCCCGTATCTGCCATGTAAACCTTAAACTGGTCGGGGATGGCGTTGCCATCAAGCGGGAGTTCGGGCGCAGACAGATTGTAGCAACGGCGGATAATGCCTGCATCTTCTATCCATTGCAAACAGCCCTGATATTCACGTCCTCTGCCGTTGGGGCGTACTGTGGCGTATGCGAATTTCTTGTTTTCCTTACTCAGTTGACGTGGAATTGACTCGAAGCATTCTCTGATTCTCGACTTGTCAGCTTGTGGAGTATATTTCAGCATATCTACTTTATATTCTTCGATGATGGCTTGCTGCATCCGTAGCACGTTTTGCATATTATGAGTTTCCATAAATACGCTCACGGCTCTTGGCATTCCGCCAACAATGCAATATTGCAGCAGCAGTTGGCGCATTCTTTCGTGGATGGCTTCTTGTACTGGAGTCTTTTCTTCCAGACAGCGATGCAGGTAGTCGATGGTCATTTTCTTAATGCCATTTGCCCAGAGCCATTCCTCAAAATCCATTGGATACATGTCTATGATATAGTCTCGTAACCTACAGGAATTGGAGCCTCTGACGAAGCATTGGTATGGTAACCGCTGACTCCCAGCAGGGAACCCGTACCGATGACATCGTATCTGCCATCAGTCTTGAAGAATTTCAAGGCTGTGCGGGCCCGTGGGTATTCCTGTATCTCGTCAAAGATGATGCAGGTTTTGCCCGATACGAAATTGGCATCAGGTATTAAGGTAGAAAGTGTCATGCAGAGAAGATCGATGTCCAGGCCACCATCAAATACCGACTTGTATTCTGGGTGCTGGAAAAAGTCTATATACACAACATGCTCATAATTTTTATGGGCAAAATCGAGTACCGAGAATGTCTTTCCGCATTGGCGACATCCTTTGATGATGAGAGGCATTTTGTGCTCATCACTCTTCCATTCTTTGAGATATTTCTCGATTTTTCGTTTAAACATCTGTTTTCTAATGATTTATGATGTATTGTTCTCGATGCTGTGCACGTTTTTCAAGGGACTTTTCTTGAATCCATGCACGTTTTTCAAGGGACTTTTTTGTTCTGCTCTGCCACTTTTTCAAGGGACTTTGCGGTTGCAAAGATACATTTTTTCCTTCTTAAAAGGAAAGAAATCGGTAATTATTTCCTTTTAAAAGGAAAGATTTTCCTTTCTCTCCAATTATTTTTTGTACTGAGTCCACTTGAAAAAGTCGAAAATCGTATGTTTTGTCTTTGCAACTTATTGATAATCAAAAGTAGGTTTTCGTAAAATTGGCTTTTTCAAGTGGACTCTGTACTGAAGTTTCGCAAGTGGTTTAAGTACGGGCTGAAGGCCCAAAAGCTCCAGAAGCAGCACGCTCTGAAAGTCAGTTATCAAAATAAAGCCCCCTCACTCTTCCTCAATCCTTATTGCCAGCGAATCCTTGTCAAGGTGTATGCCGTTATGCTCGATGAACAGCGAGAGCGAGCCTCGGGCTGCCAGCTCGTGCGGTGTGCCGGTCTCGAAACGACCAGACTGCATCAGCCAGAGGCGGTCGGAAAGCTGAAGCGCCATTTCTATATCGTGGGTGGAGAGGAAGATGGTCTTGCCAAGATCGTGAGCCAGGCTGCGCAGCAGCTGCAGCATCTCTGCCTTGCTGGGATAGTCTAAGAACGCCGTGGGCTCGTCGAGGAAGAGGATGGGTGTGGACTGCGCCAATGCCTTGGCGATCATCGTCTTCTGTCGCTCGCCATCGCTCAACGTGCTTATCCTGCGGTCGCAGAGATGACTGATGCCGACCTGACGCATGGCCTCGGCGACAAGGGCACGGTCTGCCTGACTCAGACGGCCCCAGAACCCGGTATAAGGGGAACGCCCCATGCCGACAAGGTCGGCTACGGTGAGACCCGAGGTCTCGGGCTTGGCGGTGAGCACGATGCTCATCTGGCGCGAAAGCTCGCCACGGGTGAGGCTGGAAAGGGGTACGGGACGGCTGCCAGTACCGAGCAGCACCTCGCCCTGCAGGGGGCGGAGAAAGCCCGAAAGAGTGCGCAACAGGGTAGACTTGCCTACGCCGTTGGGACCAATGAGGCAGGTCAGCTCACCGGCACAGAGGCAGCCTGTGAGATGACGGGCTACGACCTTGGTTTCGCCCCGATGGCGGTAGCCGATGCTGAGTTCGCTGAGAAGAACAGATGATTTCATGATGCAAAGATAAGTGATTTTTCTTGATAATACTTATCTTTCACAAAAAAAAGCAGTACTTTTGCACTCGATATGGAACAAACATCACCAATACAAGCACTGCTTCAGCAACGTACTCTACTGCAAATAGAGTATTACACCGAGAAAGAAGCCTTTCGCAAACAGACCGAACAGATGGGAATGCAGCGAAAGGTGAAAAGAGGCGATGCCTGGTTTCCGCTACGCATAGGAAAAAGCTTCTACAACTCGCTCAACCAAAACGCCATAGAGGTGTTCCGTACCGAAGACCAGGACATCGAACACAACTTTGAGTTCGGAAGACCCGTCATGTTCTTTAAGGCAGGGGAAAACAAATCCGCGCAGACAGACGGGAAGACAGAAAAGAAGATGTTGAAATACTTCTCCTTCACAGGCACCGTGAGCTATGTGGACGGCGACAGAATGGTGATTACCGTACCCGACTCGGCACCGCTGCTCGAACTGCAGCAGGCTGACGTGCCAGTGGGCGTTCAGCTGTCGTTCGACGAGACGAGCTACAAGATGATGTTCGACGCCCTCGACCGCACGATGAAAGCCAAGAACAACCGCCTGGCTTATCTGCGAGACCTCTTCTACTCGCACCGGAAAGCAGAACGATACAGCTTTGAGCCCATGAGATTTCCCTGGCTCAACCCCACCCAGGAACAGGCCGTGAACGAGGTGCTGTGGGCGAAGGACGTAGCCATCGTGCACGGTCCTCCGGGAACAGGAAAGACAACAACACTGGTGGAAGCCATCAATGAGACGCTGATGCGGGAGAGCCAGGTGCTGGTGTGCGCCCAGAGCAACATGGCGGTGGACTGGATCTCAGAGAAACTCGTGGACAGAGGCATCAACGTGCTGCGCATCGGCAACCCGACACGAGTCAACGACAAGATGCTCGGTTTCACCTACGAGCGACGCTTCGAGAGCCATCCCGACTATCCGCAGCTGTGGGCCATCCGCAAGGCCATCCGCGAACTGCGCAAGAACCGCAAGAAGGGAAGCGAGAACTTCCACCAGAAGATGGACAGGCTGAAGAGCCGTGCCGCCGAGATAGAGATAAGAATCAACGCCGAGCTGATGGGCGAGGCAAGAGTCATTGCCTGCACGCTGGTAGGCTCGTCCCACAGACTCTTGGAGGGAATGAAGTTTGGCACACTCTTCATCGACGAGGCAGCTCAAGCCTTAGAGGCAGCCTGCTGGATTCCGATGAGAAGAGCCGGCAGAGTAGTGCTGGCGGGCGACCACTGTCAGCTGCCGCCTACGGTGAAGAGCATCGCCGCCATGAGAGCAGGACTGGGCAAGACGCTGATGGAGCGCATCGCCGAAAACAAACCCGAGGTGGTGACGCTGCTGAAGATACAATACCGCATGAACGAGGAAATCATGCGATTCTCGAGCGACTGGTTCTACCACGGCAAGGTGCAGAGTGCGCCACAGATAAAATACCGGAGCATCCTGGACTACGACCACGCCATCACATGGATCGACACAGGAGACACGGAGAATCAGATAACCATCGAGGGGGAAGAGGCTTCCGAGGATTCTGCATCCAGTTCTTCGTCGACGGATCATAATACAGTTTCAGCATCAGTTTCCCAGCAGAATGTAGACATGAACTTCAAAGAGCAGTTTGTGGGCGAGAGCTTCGGCCGCATCAACAAGGCAGAGGCGGAGCTTACTCTCCTCACCCTGGCGGAATACTTCACCAAGATAGGCAAGCAGCGCGTAATAGACGAGCGCATCGACGTAGGCATCATTTCGCCTTACCGTGCCCAGGTGCAGTATCTGAAGAAGCTCATCAAGAAGTATGAATTCTTCAAGCCTTACCGCCGCCTCATCAGCGTAAACACGGTGGATGGTTTCCAGGGGCAGGAAAGAGACGTGATTCTCATCTCGCTGGTACGTTCCAACGATGAAGGCCAGATCGGTTTTCTGAAAGACCTTCGCCGCATGAACGTGGCGATGACGAGAGCCCGCATGAAGCTCATCATCCTGGGCAACAAGGACACGATGACGAAGCATCCTTTCTACAAGAAACTGTGGGAGTATGTGGAGGCTATCAACAACTATGAATAAGATGGGAAAGCGGTTGTCATGAACATAATACGAGGAAAGTTCGTGTAGAAAAGTGTATACATACGAGGAAAGTTCGTGTAAAAAAGTGTATGCATGCGAGGAAAGTTCGTGTAAAAAAGTGTTGAAAACATTTGGAAGTTCGTGTAAAAAAGTGTATCTTTGCAACCGATAGAGCTGTTTAAACATCATAACAGCAAGTTATTAACATCATTAACAACTTCAAAATGTATGTAAGGATGAAAAGAACGATCATAGAACACTTAAAAGCATGGAAAGAGAGCCTTTACAGAAAGCCCTTAATCTTATCAGGAGCAAGACAAGTAGGCAAGACTTATATCCTCCAGGAGTTTGGGAAACAGGAATATGACCACGTTGCCTACATCAACTGTGATGGAAACTCTGAGATTGCCAACATATTTGCAGAAGATTATGATATGAAGCGAGTCCTAATGGTTATCGGAGCCATTAGCAAACAGCCTATAATCCCTGGCAAAACACTTATCATTCTGGATGAAATACAAGAACTTCACAAGGGACTTTCCTCGCTGAAGTATTTCTGTGAAAATGCACCAGAATACCATGTGGCTGTAGCAGGTTCACTTTTAGGCGTTGCCATGCACCAAGGAGAATCCGCCCCAGTGGGAAAGGTTGACATCATTCGCCTCTACCCTATGTCTTTCGAAGAGTTTCTTATGGCAAAAGACGAAGAACAGTTGCTGAACATATTGAAAAGTAAAGACTGGAAGACCATCACATTACTTCATGATAAACTCATCAAGATATTAAGAGAATATTATTTTGTAGGAGGAATGCCTGAGGCTGTGAAAACTTATCTTGCAACTAACGATGCAAATCTCGTCAGACAGGTTCAGAACAACATTCTCACCATTTATCGTAGTGACATGTCGAAGCATGTCAGCCCAAATGAAGCCACTCGCATCAGCATGGTTTGGCAATCCATCCCTTCCCAGCTTGCCAAGGAAAACAAGAAGTTCATCTATGGAGCGGTGAGAAGCGGAGCACGAGCCAAGGATTTTGAGATGGCAATACAATGGCTGGTGGATGCAGGCCTCACCTATCGCATTTCCCGAGTAAGAGAAGTTGGAATACCTTTGAAGTTTTACGAAGACCTCAATGCCTTCAAGCTGTTTCTCCTGGATGTCGGCCTCCTGGGTGCGCTGAGCGAGATGGAACCTGCCCAAATGCTCATCTCCAACAAAGCCATGACGGAGAGCAAGGGGGCGTTCACGGAAAACTATGTCCTTACCCAGCTATTATGTCAACAGGACATTTACACCTATTATTATAGTAGAGAAGACGCTCGCTTGGAGATAGACTTCCTTGCCCAGCACCAAGGGGTGATAACTCCGATAGAGGTAAAAGCGGAAGAGAACCTGCGTTCCAAGTCACTTCGCGCCTTCTTTGACGCCCATCCCGACTTGCAAGCCATCCGCTTCTCCATGTCGCCATACAAGGAGCAAGAGTGGATGAAGAATGTCCCATTGTACGGGGTAGAGGAGAGTTTCTAGGAACTCTTCTCACAATACTCCCTAAACTTTGCCTTAGTCATGGCAATACCAATGATTCTATTAGATAACGCAACAATAACAACAAAATAAAAAAATATGCTACAACGAGATTACATACAGCGACTGATTCGCGAGTTTATGGCGGCACTCGAAAGAATGCTCGAAAAGAAAGAGGTGGAGGTGAGACGTGAGAAGATTAAGGAACTCTACGACCAATACGTGGGTCCTTACGCCTTCTACAGCATCGCCACCATCGAGGACGTGATGAAGGCAATGGCAGGAATCGACGACGAGGAGAAGCGACTCTCCAAGATGGACATGCTTGCCGAACTCTATTATCACGAGGCAGACATGGTGGGACAACCTACAAGAGATGAACTGCTGAACAAGGCTTTCATGCTCTTCGATTACGTGGAAGCCCACGGAGATACCTTCTCCATCGAGCGCCGCAACAAAATGGCAGAAATCAAGAAGGAGTTAAAGGAGTTAAGGAGTTAAGACAAATGCTTTTGTGGACTTGAAATTAACCGTTCCCTCAAGGCCGTTGTCTTAACTCCTCAGCGACCGAAGGGAGCGATAACTCCTTAACACCTTTAACTCCTGAAAAAAATAACTTTTCGAATAGGATAACAACAAAAACTAATCATAACATTCAGTGGTCAAAACCCAAAATTCAAAGTCGGTAAACGACATGACGGTAGGCTCGCCCTTGCGAGCCATCATCCAATTCGCAATACCACTCATCCTGGGTTACATCCTTCAGCAGATGTACCTCATTATCGACGCCGCCATCGTGGGAAGATGGATAGGCGTGGGAGCACTTGCGGCAGTAGGCGCATCCAGCTCCATCATGTTCCTCATCATGGGCTTCTGCAACGGTTCCTGTGCCGGTTTTGCTATTCCTGTCGCCCAGGCTTTCGGCGCCAGGGATTATGCCAAGATGCGGGCTTACGTAAGCAACAGCATCCGCATCGCCGTGGTGTTTGCCGTGGTCATCACCTTCCTTTCCTGCATCTCCTGCGGAAAGATTCTGCATCTGGTGAATACGCCGAAAGAGGTGTTCGATGATGCCTACATCTTCCTGATGCTGCAGTTTGCGGCGATTCCTTTCACTATCGCCTACAACCTGCTCTCCGGTCAGATTCGCGCCCTGGGCAACTCGAAGCAGCCTTTCTATTTCCTCATTACAGCCTCGGTCATCAACATCATTCTCGATGGCATTCTGATCCTCGGCATGGGGTTAGGTGTAGAGGGAGCAGGTATTGCCACTTGGCTTTCTCAGGGAATTTCCGTGCTGCTCTGTATCTGGTTTATCAAGAAGAAAATGCAGATTCTGATTCCGAAGGGAGAAGAAAGGAAATTCGACAACAAGAAGGTAAGCATTCTGCTGAACAACGGCGTTCCGATGGGTCTGCAGTTCTCCATTACTGCCATCGGCCTCATCATGCTGCAGAGTGCCAACAACGCCCTGGGAACGGTTTATGTGGCTGCATTTACTGCCTCTATGCGCATCAAATATCTCTTTACCTGCGTTTTCGAGAACATCGGAGTGGCGATGGCTACCTATTGCGGTCAGAACCTGGGAGCCAGGAAGCTGGATAGAATCGGTCAGGGCGTAAGGGCTGCCATCAGGATGATGGTGGTTTATTTCGTCTTCACCTTCCTGCTCATCTATCCGTTTGCCGACGAGATGATGATGCTCTTCGTGGATAAGGGCGAGGCGGAGGTGGTAACTTATGCTGCCCAGTTTATGCGCATCGCCAACTATTTCTATCCTTGTCTGGGCTTGCTCACCATCCTGCGCTACAGCATCCAGGGCTTGGGTTACAGCAACCTCTCGATGCTGAGTGGCGTGATGGAAATGATAGCGAGATGCGGTGTGAGTCTCTGGCTGGTACCAGCCTTGGCGTGGACGGGTGTCTGCTTCGGCGACCCTGTGGCGTGGGTCATGGCAGATATCTTCCTCATTCCCGCCTTCCTGTGGCTTTATAAGCATCTGAAGAAGGAGCAAGTCCGATAGGGTAATTTTGACGTTTTAAAAATTTGCATTAAAAAATATTCTGCTAAGGGTTAGGAAAATGAAAATTCGATTGTAATATAGGCAAAAGAAAAGAAATAAAGTAATGCAAATAAACAAAGAAACGATAGAACAGCTCTTCCGCCAGCATTATCTGAGGATGTACCAATTGGCCAGGGTACTTCTGAAGGATGATGCAGCCAGCAAGGATGTGGTGAGCGAAGTCTTTGCCGATGTGCTCGACGGAAAGACTCAACTGGGACTTGATAACGAGACAATAGGCAGCGATTCGCCCCTGTCTTCCACTAACGCCGGGAGCTATCTTCTGGTGTGTGTGCGCCATAAATGCCTCAACCTGTTGAGCCGACAGAAGATGAAAGACCGGGTTCATCATCTTCTGAAAGCCGATACTTCGCCTTCGATAGCTCCCCTGGAAGCGACGATTGCCGAAATAGACAGGGAGACCGAAAAGTACGAGGCAATTCTGGCTTTTATGGATACTGAACTCACGCCACAAACCCGCAAGGTACTCGATCTCCGTTTTCGGCAGAAACTGAAATATCGGGAGATTGCTACGGAATTGGGCATCAGCGAAGTGGCAGTTTATAAGCATCTGGCGCAAGGCATCAGAAAATTAAAGCAAAAGTTTAACCCTTAGCAGATTTATTATGGACAAGTTTGAAAAAATACTGGATATCATCGACCATCAGGAGAAGTATTCTGATGAGGAGATTCGTGAAATATTGCAGGATGAGGAATGCCGAAAACTCTATCAGACGATGGTGGAAGTGGATTCTGCACTTGAAAACCCCTCTCCTATTATTAATATAGATGAGGAATGGGAGAAATTCAGCCAGAAACATCAACTTCAGGAAGAAGCAACTCATCCTATAACTTCTATAACTTCCTGGCGTAAACTGGCAGCATCCATCGCCGGCTTTGTCTTGATTTCGGGTATTGCCTTTGCCGCAATCCATACTTACATCAAGCGCAGCCAGGAACCAACCCAGGTAACCGCAGATACTCATCCGGAAGTCATAAAATCAGATTCCGCAAAGCAGGTAGCAGCAAAGGATTCCCAGACTCATCCGAAACCAGAAAAGCCAGCCATTCACAAGACTTTCGAGAATGTGGCTTTCGAGCAGATGATTTCAGAGATTGCTTCTTATTATGATTTACAAGTGAAGTTTGAGAATAACGAGGACAAGACCCTCCGTCTCTATTACGAATGGAACAGTCATTCGAGCATCGAGAACATCGTAAAAGAACTGAACCAATTCGAGAATGTAAACATCGAATTGCAGCAAAACGAGCTGATTGTAAAATAACAAATAAAAAGCAACATCATTATGAGAAGATTTTCAGCCATCATATTCCTGCTGTGCACGTTCGCCCTGGCGATGAGCGCACAGCACATCCAGCGCAACTATCACAACCGCAGCATGTCGGACGTCCTCATCGACCTCGACAAGGCTTCCAAGCGCTACAAAATCAGCTTCATCTACAACGAACTGGAGGATTTCACAGTTACCCAGAACGTGAAGACAGCCAATATTCCCGATGCCATCCGCAAGGTAATCGGCTTCTATCCAATGCAGATGACCGTGGGCGACAGCCTCATCACGGTAGAATGCATACGCAAGAGCGAGCGCAAGCTGATAGGCAGACTGATAGACAATCACAATCTTCCTGTAGAATTCGCCAATATCCAGCTGCTCAACCCGAAGGATTCCTCCTTCCTCTGTGGAGGCGTGAGCAACGCCAATGGCGATTTCGTCATCCCCTGCCAGCAGAAGCAGGCCCTCATGAAGGTTTCGTTCGTGGGCTACAAGACGATTTGCAAGCTGGTATCTATTGCCCGCATCGGAAATGTGAGGATGCAGGCGAATTCATTCCTGTTGAAAGGTGTGACCGTTGAAGCCGCAAGGGTTGTAGAAAAAGTAGATAGACAAATCATCTTCCCTACAAAAGAGCAAGTGAAAACGGCTTCCAATGGTTATGATCTGTTGGACAACTTGTCTTTGCCTACCATTATCGTAAATCGAGCAGAACGCAAAGTTCTGTCATTAAAGGGCGGAGATGTGCAAATACGCATCAACGATGTCAAGGCTAGCATGCAAGATGTATTGGCTTTACAGCCGGATGAAGTTACAAAGGTGGAATTCATCAATGTTCCAGGACTCAAATATGGAGACAGCAATCTGGATGCAGTCATCAACTACCAGGTCCGCCGACGCTATGCCGGTTATGTGGGTGGAGTTTCTACGATGCAAGGCACCAAGGCAGGTTTCAATAATAGCGACGGTTATTTCAAATACAATGTGAAGAAATCGGAATTCAGCATCAACTACAGTTTCTCCTATCGCTCGGTAGAGGAACGAAGCTATGAGAGTCTCGGTACTTATCATCTGCCCACAGGAGAAACTCTACATCGTAATTATTTAGGTTATGATTCTCCGTTCCTATACACCACCAATAATGTACAGTTGGGTTATAATCTTAGTGAGCCAGACAAATATACATTGAATGTACGGTTGAATTTCTACAATCACAACAGTCCTGTGAGAGGCATGAACCAGCTTTATCAGGAAAGCGGCAAGGCAAATCAATATCTGCAAAACAACAGAAAAATGCTGGAGCAGATTCCATCTCTGGACATTTATTATTCGCTCAACATGCCCCATGACCAGAACCTGGCTCTGAACCTTGTGGGTACTTACATCGGCACAGATTACCAGTATCGTATGAGGGAATATACGTTCAACAAATCGCCGGATGAATCTGTAAAGAACGCTCCGCTGACCGATTACAGTTATGATGCAACTGGTAGAAAGCGCTCTCTTATTGGTGAAGGAACATACAGCAAGAACTGGAAACAGATGGCTTTATCGGTAGGTGGACAATATAATATCAGCCACACAGATAACATCTATGTGGGAAGCAGTAATGCTGATACGGAATTGAAATACAGCAATCTCTATCTTTTCACCCAGCTACAGGGCCAGCAGAAGTGGTTCAGTTATCAGGTGGGAGTTGGCGCAACCAGGTCTTCCATCCATCAGGGGGAGAACGGATACAGCAAATGGCTGTTTCGACCACAGGTAACTTTACAGGCAAAGGCTAGCGACCGTCTGAGTTTTAAATGGAGCAGCAAAATCACGTCAGACATCCCAAGCCTTTCCGACTTGAGCGAGTTGCGCCAATATTCCAACAGCTTTGAGGCGCGTGACGGCAATAGCGGCCTGAAGCCATTTACCGGCTACAACAATACCTTGTCGGCTTCCTGGAACATTCCGCTGATGTCTGTGTACCTGGAGGGAAACTGGACGTATTACGACAAGCCTATAGCTACTTCTATCTTGCCCGAAAAGCGGGAGGATGGCTCTTATCTCTTTGTGAGCAAGCCGGAGAATCAGAAGAATCATGATTACAAGCACCTGCTGTTGACTCCTGAAATTCACCTCATCAAGGATCATCTGGATTTGAACCTTATGTGCGAGTATCAGAATGTCAAGACAAAGGGTTTGGATTATTCCCACGAGTTCAATTACTTCAGTTATGGAGCAGAAATTCGATACATGACGGGTAATTGGAACATTGGCTATGGTGCCTATAAGGTGGAAAAGAGTTTCTGGGGAGAAAAGACGAATGGCGGAGAGCCTACCTCCAATCTTGCCGTAACCTACAGTTATAAGAACTGGCAGTTTGGCGTTCTCGGATTATTCGTATTCTATCCTCATGGCTGCGTGTATAAGGATGAACTTTTCAACAAGTATGTACAGCAGAAGAACAAGGTATGCCTTGCTGACCAGGGCAACATGCTTGTCTTTGCTGCCAGCTTCAACTTCAGCCATGGCCGCAGATACCATACAGGCAGCCGTAAGCTGAACAATAGCGATAGAGATAATGGTATCAGATAGAATAGTTTTATATTTTCCTGAAATCACAAATAAGCAAAAGGCTGAACTTCCTAACCCGAAGTTCAGCCTTTTTGCATGTCATCAGTAATCCAAATACGCATTTTATCGTTTATAGACGACAACAACAACAACTTTTTATCGTTTATAGACGATGAAAACGACGACTTGTAGTTATAAAAAATAATCTTTCTAACTGGGAAAATATTTTTTTCCAGTTAGAAAGATGAAATTCTATTATTCAGTATTCGTTATGGAAAACCTTATAGGGGTCCATCTGCTGCATTTTTTCCTTTATTTTCTGCTCTATTCCCTCTGATGGTTCCGGAATTTCGGCACTCATTTCCTTGGCTGCAGCCTCATCCTCGGCAGCACCGGCACTATCACCCAGACTTCTGCGAACCTCGCTGCGCTCGCGATACGCATCAATAGAGAAAGGATTTACATCCATCACCTTACCGTAGGTCTGCTCAGCCTCCTCCATCTTTCCCTGCGCCTTCTCTACACGAGCCTTCAGCAACAGCACATCCTCGTTGTCCGGAATATGCTCATAGAGGAAAGTTGCATCGAGTTCTGCCTCGGAAAGCTGAGCCTGATCCAACAGGATGCTGCCACGAAGCAATCGGGCGGCATAGAAATCCTCACGCTTGCCTATCGCCTCAGTCAGCATCGCCACGGCACGAGGTGCATCGCCCAGTCCTTTGCAGGCTCTGGCATAGAAGAAATACGTCTCTACATTCTCAGCATCTAGCTGCAGAGCCTTATCGCACACATCCGTCATGGCGATATAATCCTCCATCATATACGCCACATCCGCCATACGCAGCAACACCGCCACGTTGTCGGTCTGGGCTTCCGAGAGAATCTGCAACTGCTCATAGGCTTTCTGCAGATCACCCATAGAGATGTAAGCCTGCGAGAGATAGTCGCGGCATTCCAAATCTTCGGCATTCAACTGCAGAGCGTGTTCCAAAGACTTGGCTGCAAGGTCAAATTGATGCATGCGGAGAGCACGAACACCATCATATTTCACCTTGTCGAAGCTCTTTTCCTTCGTTTCTCTCACTTCTTCGGTAGTTTTTTGCCCACCAAATAGCTTTTTCAATATGTTCATAATTCAACAGTTTATTTAGGTTTTAAATTGTTTTTGTTGAAATCGTATCAAACGACAGGGCAAAAATACGAATAAAATCCCGAAAGACGCCCTTTTTTGGAAGAAGTATTTTCATTTTTCTGATTTCGGAAAGTAGAGAATTTATTTAACTATTTGATTATTAACCTTTTAGACAGAAGCAAGCTAACAAAATCTTCCAAATTCCAAATCTTCCAATTAATTTTTCAGCATGTCCATCCTACCCTCCTTTTTATATATATATTATATATATAATTAATTAATAATCAATATGTTACACAATATAAAAAGTAAAGCAGACGGACAAGCGAAAGATGCATACCCTCTTAAAATTAATTGGAAGAACTGGAATCTGGAAGATTTTGCAGGGTAACCGGAATGCAGCCAACCGGAGCAAGCTAATTGGAACGCAGCCCCCAGGGAAATCCCCTTTTCTCTAGAAGGCAAACCCAATCCATTTGCTTTTCACCTTAGGAACAGAAAATCATAGGAAAAACATTAATTTTCCTTAAACAAGCCGTTTTCCTGGATTATTTCGAAGTATAGTTAGAAATATTTTCGTATTTTTGCAAAGTATACTTTAAAATATTTCTGTATGGACAAGCAAATTATCAAAAATATCATCATCGAGAAGCAAATAGCCATCCCGAACTACAAACTGGTTCGCCGAGATTTCCTTTTCGGCGACAAGTCGAATTATATTCTCGTAGGTATCAGACGAGCAGGAAAATCCTACTTACTGTATCAGGATATTCAGACCAGACTCAACAAAGGAGAACAGTCGGCCCAAGATATTCTCTACATCAACTTTGAGGATGAGCGCTTGTCATCCCTCAAGGCTGAAGAACTGGGCACTATCCTGGATTCCTACATGGAACTATATCCAGGCAAACAGCCCTTCGTCTATCTTGATGAGATTCAGAATATAGAAGGTTGGGAGAAATTTGCCCGCCGCCTGGCTGACTCCCAATATCGCGTGATGATTACAGGCAGCAACGCCAAGATGCTGGGCAAGGAAATGTATTCTACACTTGGAGGAAGATACATTCCGAAGGAAATCTTTCCTTTTTCCTTTGCAGAATACCTAACCTATCATCAAGTGGAACCAGGTGAAAACTGGGAATACAACCAGCAGATAAAATCAATAATATCCAACTATTTTGATTCCTACTTTTACGAAGGGGGAATAGCAGAATCGTTTGAGCAACCCGACAAGCGGGAATATCTCAATGCCCTGTATCAGAAAATTCTGATTGGCGACATCGTGGAGAGAAACAGCATTCGCAATTCAAGAATATTCCGCTTTCTGGCTAAAAAACTTGCCGATAGCGTGATGCAGCCTTCATCCCTGACCAGATTGCAACACATGGTGAAATCTACCGGAGACACCATCAGTTTGCCAGCCCTGAAGGATTACCTGGAATACATGCAAGATGCCTATCTCTTCTTCCCGATTCCGAATCTGGTTTCACCTATGACAGAACAGGCAACACTTCAAAAAAGATACGTTGCCGATAATGGAATACTCAATCTCTTTCTGTTTCAGGGAGAAACGAAGCTGTTGGAGAATATGGTGGCGATAGAACTGAACAGAAGATTCAGAAACACGACAGAAGAAACCTTGCTCTATTATTTCAACAAGAACGTAGAGATAGATTTCTGCGTTCCTTCCGCCCAGTTGGCCATCCAGGTATCTTACAATCTGAATGATGAGGCAACCTACGAGCGAGAAGTAGGAGGACTGATTAAATTTCTGAAAGCCTTTCCAGGCTATCACGGCTACATCATCACCCGTGATTACCAGACCCAAATAAAGGCAGATGGTTATACGATAGAGGTAGTACCTATCTGGAAATGGCTACTGCAAGACAACAACTAGAGCTTTAAAGAGCAAAAAGAGATTTTAGATAAAAACAGAAACTTTCCTTTTTAAAAGGAAATAATTGCCGATTTCTTTCCTTTTTAGAAGGAAAGTTTGTATCTTTGCGACCGAGTGTAGGTATCTACATATTAACAATAAAATAATCAGTAATAAAGAAGGTACACAAATGGAACTACGCAGCACATTTCAGTCAATCATTTCCTTGCACCAAGAGGAATTACCTTTTGCCTTGCAAGAGAGAAGCACCCAACTTCCGTTGGATGGAAACCGCATCGTGACTGTTACTGGCATTCGCCGTTGCGGAAAGTCATCATTATTGGGACTTACGATTAATCGCCTGCTACAACAAGGAATTCCAAAAGAGCGCATCCTCTATGTAGGCTTCGACGATGAACGTTTTCTTTCCATGTCGCCCGAAAACTTCGATGAATTGCTGCAAGCTTATCGTGAAATGTATCCTGACACATCGCTTAAGGATGTTTATATGTTTTTTGATGAGATACAACTCATAGAGGGCTGGGAACTCTTTGTTCTCCGGGTGTATAAGAATTATTGCAAGCATATCTTTGTAACAGGTAGCACAGCCAAGATGCTTTCAGAAGAAATGGCTTCCGCTTTGCGAGGATGGCCTGACGAATATCGAGAGTATCCTTTGAGTTTCAAGGAATATTTGGCGTTCAAAGGCATCAAGGCAAATCCATTTAGCGAAGCTGGCAAGGCAAAGATGGCGGTCTTCTTCCGCGGTTATTGCGAGGAGGGCGGTTTTCCAGAGGTTGTTCTCGAAAAAAGCAAGATAGAAAAAGTCAAAATCCTGCAGTCTTACTTCAACACCATGCTCTTTAGGGATATGATGGAGCATTATCATATCGGAGCTTCTCCTTCGGTGGTGCGTTATTTCTTAAAGCGTGTGATGAACAATCTCACGAAGCCGACCAGCGTGAACAATATTTATAACGACTTGAAGTCGCAAGGCTTAAAGGTTTCCAAGGATTCCCTCTATCTGTGGCTCGACTATGCTTGCAACATTTTCATGTTTCGCAAAGTGGAAAAATACGATAAGTCGATGGTAAAACAGCGTTCTGCTCCTGCCAAGTATTATGTGGCAGACATTGCCCTGCGCAATGCCGTATTATTGCCTGAGAGCGAAGATGCAGGCAAGGCTTTGGAGAATATCGTTTATCTCAACTTGGAGAGAACACTTGGAGAAGAGGACGGGATATTCTACTTCTATGAATCGAAGGAATGCGACTTCGTTGTGAAAAAGGGCGAGCGTGTAGCTGAGCTGATACAAGTCTGCTGGACATTGAATGATGATAACGTAGAACGAGAGATAGGAGGCTTGATAGCTGCCTCCTCGGTTACAGGCTGCAAACAGGGAAAAATCATCACTTTCTCCCAACGAGAGGCCTTCGAACGAGACGGAATAAGGATTGAGGTTATGCCGATATGGGAAATGGAATAGGATAAGGGGCTTTTCTGGGACAGCTGCCAGTACCGAGCAGCAACACACCCTACCTGTAGGGGCAGAAGCTCTTAGCCCAGGGCGTTTCGAGACCAACACACCGCACGAGTTGGCAGCCCGAGGCTCGCTCTCACTGTTCATCGAGCATAACGGCACATATAGATACTTTTTTATTTTTTAATGCTATTTTTAGATAAATATTTATAAAATCAGTGTAAATTATATTAAATAAATCGGTTTTAAAAGATTTAAATAGGGTCTGCTGAATTATTATCTGTTCACAGGC